>Ga0308157_10004508_pt1 | contig 18441 bp, 19 predicted proteins | sample PhyBR1_FD_201035 | JGI IMG/M metagenome (GOLD analysis project Ga0308157, IMG submission 201035) | Phyllosphere microbial communities from UC Gill Tract Community Farm, Albany, California, United States - DLSLB.R1 | ecosystem: Host-associated > Plants > Phyllosphere > Unclassified | place: USA...
ACATTTTGCTGACCAAAGAAATATAGTTGCCACTTCCATTTGCTAAAAGTTGATGGACTTGTTGAGGAGAGAATCCCTGCAACAGAATCACTTGGATGCCTAAAGCAAGTGAGCGTAATAAAATAGATAAGCCACTAATGTGATAGAGTGGCACACAGCAGATCCAGCTATCTGAACGATCTACTTCTAAACTTAGCGCAGTCGCTTGGCTACTCGCATAGTGATTGGCGAATGTTTGCGGTACGCCTTTCGGTTTACCTGTCGTTCCAGAAGTATACATGATTGATGCGATTGCCTCTTCTTGATACCCCTCATCAAACCAATCCTGCGGCTGTACCGCGCGTAATTCCGCAGGATCGGGAAATGAATACCAAGTGATTTGATCGTTGACCGCCAATTTTTTGGCAGAAATAAGAATTGTTGTTCCAGCATCTGCCATCTGTTCACTGATCTCATTCGTCGTCAAGCGTGTATTGACAAACTGGATTTCTTTTCCTAACTCCCATAATGCTAAGATCGATAAATAGGCATCTAGATCATTTTCACAGTACAAGGCAATTCGTTCACTCGCTTTGGGTACTAGTCGATGATAATACTCTGCAAAACTCTGAACATGAGATGTCAGCTCGCGAAAAGACAAACATTGGTCGTTCCACTGACAGGCTGGTGCATCTGGATGAAGCATTGTTTGTTTTTGCAACCAGCTATTAGGTTGAGGTTTAAGGGAACTTAGGAAATTGGTCAAAATCAGGTTCTCTTTTTTCTTTAAATGCGTCGCGCCCTTCTTGTGCTTCATCCATGGTGTAATATAGAAGCGTCGCATCCCCTGCTAATTGTTGGATACCTGCTAAGCCATCCGTATCTGCGTTCATTGCCGCTTTGATCATTCGTAGAGCTAATGGGCTTTTCTTCAACATCTCTTCTGCCCACTCAATCGTCACGTCTTCTACTTGTTCGATTGGTACGACCGTATTGATCCAATTCATTGCTAACGCTTCTTCGGCGCTATATTGCTTAGTCATGAACCAAACTTCTTTCGCTTTTTTATGCCCAACGACCCGAGCCAAGTAACCTGAGCCATATCCACCATCGAAGCTACCAACGTTAGGTCCTGTTTGACCGAATTTCGCATTCTCTGCCGCAATTGTGATATCACACACAAGTTGTAAGACATTCCCACCACCGATCGACCAACCTTTGACCATCGCGATCACTGGTTTAGGAATCACTCGAATCAACCGTTGCAAGTCTAATACATTCAAACGTGGAATTTGGTCTTCACCAACATACCCACCATTTCCTCGAACTTTCTGATCACCACCTGAACAGAATGCTTTGTCACCAGCTCCTGTTAAAATAATGACACCGATATCTTGACGATCACGACTGATTGTAAAAGCTTCGATCATCTCAAAGACTGTTTTTGGTGTAAAAGCATTATGAACCTCTGGGCGATTGATCGTTATCTTAGCAATCTTCCCGTATTGTTCAAATAGGATCTCGTCATATTCCTTGATTGTTTTCCATTCTCTCATCTCTATCTCCTCCTAAAATTCATTAAATTTATTATACACAAGAAAAAAGAAAACGTTTGAGTATCTTAAAATAAATTTAGAATTTCTGTTATACTAAAAAAAACTAGATAGGAGCAGAATTATGGATCTATTACAACATCTTGGAGTCGAAATACTGTCAGTCACACCTAAAGAAGTCCAATTGACTTTAGCAATTGACGAAAAGCATCACCAACCTTATGGCTATTTGCATGGAGGAATCAATGCTGTATTGATCGAAACGGCTTGTAGCATTGGGGCTAACGAATATTTACAAGCCCCCCACTTTGCTGTAGGTATCGATCTGCAAGTCCAACATTTGAATAAAGCCTCTACAGGTACTTTGAAAGTGGTCGCACATCCTGAAAAAGTCGGGAAAAATATTCATTTTTGGCAGGCAACGATTTATTTAGATAATGATTTAAAAATCGCTACAGGGCAATGCACCTTGATGGTCAATTAGCTTTTATAAATAGTTTCTATAAATATCGAGTCAGCATGAATCAAAAAATACATGCTTTGTTCCATTTCATTATTGTTTTTATTGATTGGTGTCCACTATTTCGACCCATTTTAGCTTTGAACGGTTTATTATAAATTTAGGTTTATCTAACTTTCTTTTTCAACTTTGTTAACTTTTATACAAAATTAATGTATAATGTGAATAGTTGGAAATAAATGTATAGTAGGAAGTGGATAAATGAAACACGGTAGAAATATAATTTGGACATACATTAAAATAGTATTTGCTTTAACTATTTTAGCTATCAGTATCAACATGTTTTTAGGTCCGCATCACATTGCAGCTGGTGGCGTAAGTGGACTTGGTATTTTACTTGAGTCAGCTTTAGGTTTGAACCGAGCAACAGTTATACTAGTTTTGAATATCATCATGTTGATCTTGGCCTTGATTTTTTTAGGCAAGAAACCTTTCTTTAAAGTATTATTTGGTAGTTTAGTCTTCCCAGCGATCATTGAGATCGTCCCAGAGTATATGATCACGCCTGATCGTCTCTTATCAGTAATTTTCGGTAGTGCGATCTTTGCTTTGGGTGTAGCTATCTTATACAAAAATAATTCATCTAGTGGCGGTACCACGATCCCTCCCCTTATCTTCAAAAAATACTTCAATTTAAGTACTTCCATTGGACTTTTGATGACCGATGCTGTCGTTGTTTCCTTAACCTTATTTGTTTTTGGATTTGATGAATTTCTCTATGCGATTCTGTCGATCGTAATTACATCCATCGTGATGAATTACATTGAAACAGGAACAAATCGTCAAAAATCGATCATGGTTCTAAGCGAGAATCATCTTTTAGAAATCAATACACGTTTAAGTCAGGAGATTGGACGTGGGTTCACGATCCTAGAAGCTAGAGGCGGTTATAGTAATCTATCAAAAGAAGTGTTGTTGATGGTTGTAACTGACCAAGAATTTTCTAAAGTCAAACCGATAATTGAAGAAATCGATCCGAATGCTTTTGTCATCGTCAATAGTGTAGCAGAAGTCATGGGTAGCGGATTTACGTACCATCCAATCGAATGATGTCACAATTAAAATGAACGGCCTATTCCTATAAAAAAGTCTACTCTTGGTTTATGAATAAAAACCAAGAGTAGACTTTTTTTCAAAGCAAGTTAGTTGCTCTACCTAATTAAATTGTGTACAATCTAATTGTATCAAATATAAAAAGAGGAGTGATTTTTAATGAAAAAAATGTATTCAACAAAAATGATCAATACTGGCGGACGTTCTGGGGAAGTACACAGTCCAGATCACTCATTCGAGCTTAACATTGCAGCTCCAGGTAAACGTGTAGAAGATGCAACAAATCCGGAACAATTGTTTGCCGCTGGCTTTAGTGCATGTTTCAATAGCGCATTAGACTTGATCAAAACACAAAAAAATATTGACGGTGCATCAACAATCAGCGCTCAAGTGTCTCTATATGCAGAAAGTGAAATGAGTTTTGTGTTAGGCGTTGAGATCGAAGGTTCTGTGGAAGGTCTATCACTTGAAGAAACGCAAGAATTGCTAGAAGCTGCACACAAAGTTTGTCCTTATTCAAAAGCGACAGCTGGCAATATCGAAGTCACTTTAACAGCCGTTGAGGGCTAGATTTTTTTAGTAAAAACAAGTATGCTATGAAGTAGCACATTAGGAGGTGGTCTATTTTGGAGGAGTTATTATTAAAAAATCAATTATGCTTTCCCTTATACGCCACCTCTAAAGAAATTACTCGTTACTATGCGCCTTTGTTGAAGCCACTGGATCTCACGTATACGCAATATCTTGTTCTACTTGTTTTATGGGAGAGAAAACAAATCGCGATGAAAGAGTTGGGACAGATATTATGTTTAGATTCAGGAACTTTGACACCTGTCGTAAAGAAATTAGCTAGTAAGCAGTATATCACTCGGAAAAGGGATGATTCAGATGAACGAGTATCTATCCTATCTCTAACTGAACAAGGACTTTTGTTGCAAGAACAAGCAAAAGACATTCCAGAAAAGATCCTTGATTTTTTACCTTTAGATGAAGAAGAATTATCTATGCTACTTTACTTGACTAAAAAAATGCTTAAAAATTTTAATAAAGAACAACACGCTCGGTAATCACATTACCGAGTTTTTTTCGCTTGATTGACCAGTTTATAAGAAAAGAGAATCATTTTATTAGTAATTTTTCCTTTATCGTCTTAATATAGAATTAAACAAAGGAGGTTATTATAATGTGTACATCTATTACTTACACAACAAACGATCATTATTTTGGACGGAATTTGGATTTAGAGATTTCTTATAATGAACAGGTGACGATCACTCCAAGAAATTTTCCTTTTGTTTATCGGAAAGCACCAAAACAAGAGTCTCACTATGCGATCATCGGTATGGCAGCAGTTGTAGATAACTACCCCCTCTATTATGATGCAACAAATGAAAAAGGTTTGAGTATGGCTGGTTTGAATTTCCCTGGAAATGCCCATTTTTTTGACGAAGATGCCGAAAAGACCAATATCACACCATTTGAATTTATTCCTTGGATATTGAGTCAATGTAAAAACGTGGAAGAAGCTCGTACGTTATTAGCGGATATCAATTTAGTCAACATCAATTTCAGTGAAGAACTACCGTTATCTCCTCTTCATTGGATATTAGCAGATCAAAAAACATCGATTGTTATTGAATCAGTTGCTGAAGGATTAAAAATTTATGATAATCCAATCGGTGTATTGACGAATAATCCAACCTTTGACTATCAATTATTTAATTTGAACAACTATCGGTCAGTCTCACCGACTACCCTTAAAAACCATTTCTCCGATGAACTTGATTTATCGGTCTATTCTCGCGGTATGGGTGGATTAGGTTTACCTGGAGATTTATCATCTGCTTCTCGTTTTGTCAAAGTTGCATTTACAAAATTGAATTCTGTCAAAGCAACGACTGAACAGGAAAGCGTTAGTCAATTCTTCCATATCCTAAAATCGGTCGAACAACAAAAAGGACTATGTGACGTTGGGAATGGTCAATTTGAGTATACGATCTATTCTTCTTGTTGCAATGTGGATAAAGGAATCTATTACTACACGACTTACACAAATAGCCAAATTAATGCAGTCGATATGACGAAAGAAGATTTAGATAGTACAGAATTACTTACCTATCCGTTGATTGAAGAAGAACAAATCAACTTTGTTAACTGATTACTCATTTTCTACGCAAAAACGCCTTGAAACATTCCGTTTCAAGGCGTTTTTTACCTATTACAATCATTAATTGTTTTTTCTTAAAGTAACCATGCTCATTCCTGTGATCAGCAGACCAAACATCCATGTAAAGAAGCGATTGTGCTCTCCTGTTTTAGGTAATTGCTTCGTTGCTTCCTCTGTGGCTGTTGCAGAATTCTTATCATTAGCTGCTTGATTTGAAGAGTGAACTATTTTTGTCACTGGCAGAATTTCTTTCGCACTTTCAGACGATTGTTTATTTACCAGTACATCTGTCGTACCAACAGATGGAATTGATTGTTTTCGAATTTGAGACAATGGTTTTACTTGTTCAGGTATTGTGATCGTTGGGTTGCTGCCTTCAGGGTGGATTTGTGGTTCAATCACTTCTCCACCACCATGTTCACCATTTCCATCTTCCTCGTTATCTCCTTCATAGTTTCCGTTGTTCCCCTCTGGTTTATCTGGTTTAGTATCTGGATTTTCATCCGGATTATCTGGTGTCACATCTGGGTTTTCATCTGGTTTATCTGGTGTTACGTCTGGGTTTTCGTCTGGATTATCCGGTGTTACATCTGGATTCTCATCTGGATTTTCTGGTGTCACATCTGGGTTTTCGTCTGGATTATCCGGTGTTACATCTGGATTCTCATCTGGATTTTCTGGTGTCACATCTGGATTTTCGTCTGGGTTATCCGGTGTCACGTCTGGATTTTCGTCTGGATTATCCGGTGTCACATCTGGATTTTCATCTGGATTATCTGGTGTCACATCTGGATTTTCATCTGGATTATCCGGTGTCACATCTGGATTTTCGTCTGGATTATCCGGTGTCACGTCTGGGTTTTCGTCTGGGTTATCTGGTGTCACGTCTGGGTTTTCGTCTGGATTATCCGGTTTAGGATTAGGATCTGGCTCAGTCACGCCACCTGTTCCGCCCGCTTTTTGTTCAACTGTTTGACGTTGACTATATGGTGTCAAGTGATGTCTATCTCCAGGTTGACCATCTGCCACTTTTACAGAGAATAAAGCAGGTCTACTGATCGGTTGTGTTAATGTAATATTAAACGTAAAAGTTGCTAGTTTATTATTGAATACAAGTGAAGCTGGATCATGTTCGATCTTTAAGGCTGGATCAACGTTTTCAAACTGAACAACAGACTGTAAAATCGGTTGGATATCCCCTGAATAAGTCACCAGTGCTTTCACCGTGATCGTCTCTCCTAGACTAAGTTTCATGATACCTGAGTTTGCTGAAGCATGTTCTTCTAAAAATTTGATTTGATTCACATTTGCCCAGCCTGAATGTGCAGCTAGTTGAGCGACATCATTGCTAGGTTGTTCATCTGTCTGTGCAGCTTCGACTGGTACAGAAACACTACTCAGTAAAACAGAAGCAAAGAGAAGACTTAAATATTTCATGAGAATTCCTCCTATTTAATATCATTATCATGTTAAACATAAGATAATATACATTGAGACGGAAGATTTACTGTTTTTTTGTTGAAAATAAAGAAATTTTCAGTAAAATTTTCAACCGGAGGAATTTCAATGCAAACACAAGAAGCAATCAAAAAGTTTTTATTAAAGAAGAAAAATGTAACAAAGCTTGAGATTTTTCTTTTTTTAACAGAGCATCAGTTCTTTATCACCACGCACTATCTAGCCGACCATTTTAAGATGTCTGATTCAAATTTTCTTTTATATCTTCATGAAATCGAACAGGACTTCCATGCTTTGGGCATAAATAATCTTGAAGTAGTGAAAAACAAAAAGTTTGTCAAAATTTCTTTGAACGATGCTGACCTTGCGACGTGTTATTACGAATTATTTGGTAAATATTGTTTTGAATCAACTAATTTCCAAATCATTGCTGCCTTACTTCGTCAGAAAGTCAACTCTATGGTCACGATCAGCCAAATGACAAATTACAGTCCTTCATATCTCTATTCTAAAATGAAGGCAATCAACCAATTTTTGGCTTTATATGGAATCTCCTTTAAATTTTCAAGTAAGGGGAAGAAAATAATCACCGGTAGTGAGATTCAAATCCAATATTGTTTCCTAGATGTCTATTGGACGATTTTTGCTAATACCTCCCTTCCCTATCACAAGGAAGAGCCAAAAAAAATCGAGTACACACTACATGCCTTCTTTAAAAAAGAATTATTGGATGGGATGAATGGGGGTGTCTTGGATAAGTTGTATCTTCTCTTGAAACTTTGCCAAGATAATTTTCCCATGACATCATTAGAAAATGTTCAAAAAGAGTTGAGTCAGTTTAAGTATATTGATCTTTTGATTGAACCTGATGTGGATATTTTGAATCCTGATCTACCGATTTGTCGGGAACAACGAATCATACTCAATTTATTAGCACGCCTAACGATTTCTCAATTGGATAGTGAAGAGCAAAGTTTGACGCACTATCAAAGACTGTTAGCGATCGATTTTCCTTATTTGATTTATTCCAAGAACTTAGTTGAAGCATTCAGTCAGCATTTCGCTTTAGAGCTACCTGAAAAACAAAAAAAGTTATATGCACTGTCCTTTACAATCAATAAACTTCACAATACCTTTTTGGATAGCGAACAGCCGAATACACCTTTACCGACTTTCTTGCTTTATAAGGATCAGAAAAACTATGAACACTTAAGAACAGTCGTAGCTGAATTTTATGAGAACTTCCGGCAAGAAAATTGGCATTACTTACCAGATTTTCTAGAAAAAGAAAATATTTCATGGGTAATCGAAGAATTATTACATTTCTACGACCGTTTCAAAAAGCAACCACCGATCATCATCGGTGTGAATCACACGAAAGACTTTTATATCAGTAAAGATTTAATTGTTAAAATCGAACAATTTTTTTCAAAAGAAGCGATCGTCATCCAACGTTACTATATGGAGCATTGCGATATCGTCATTAGTGATTGTCCACTAAACCAGCTACCCGAGCGTATCAAAAAGATTTATCTGTTAAACGGCATCGTTCGTCCAGATGATTGGAAAAAGATGATTGCTCAGTTAGCTACCTATATTTTTGAGATCAAACAAGAACGTGACTACGCTGATTTTGATTGATCTTCACAGATACAATTAGTATCATCTAGCGTTGTTACTATCTATCCCCCCAGTTCACTGAACTTTCATGAGACTTGACACTATAGCTATTCTTTTCGAACAGTTCATTATATAATAATCAAAAAAGGAGCTTTTCTATGACTGAACATCGTATTTTTACTATGACTTTTTCTTCTGTCTATCCTCTTTATATAAAGAAAGCAGAACGAAAAAATCGTACAAAAGAGGAAGTTGACCAAATCATTTATTGGTTGACCGGCTATGAACAAGCTGAATTAGAGGAACAGATCAAACTGGAAAAGGACTTCAAAACTTTCTTTGCTGAGGCACCGAGATTGAATCCTGACCGTAAATTGATCACTGGCGTCATTTGTGGTGTTAGAGTAGAAAATATTGAAGAGCCATTGATGCAAGAAATTCGTTATTTGGATAAGTTGATCGATGAGTTAGCTAAAGGAAAGAAAATAGAAAAAATTCTAAGAAAATAATGGAATCACTAGTTTTTAGTTGGTTTAAACATCAATAACCGTTAAAATAAAAAAAAGGAGGTTATAATAATGTATGAACTTATTCGAAGTAATTTTCAAAGATATGCTATTTTACGAGCAGCTATTTATATCATTGCTGGTATCGCCATAGTCATCAATCCAACTGCCGTATTTAATTTTGTCGGCTATCTTATCACTGCTTATTTTGTTTTATTAGGTCTTATCAATTTATTTGAAGCCTATAAAAACAAGCAAAAAACGGGTGCTTGGGGATTTGGACTTTTCAGTGCAATTGCTTTTCTGATTTTCGGACTGATCGTGTTCTTATTTGCATCAGCAATCGTTTCTATCTTGCCGATTCTTTTAGGATTAATGATCTTAGCAAATGGCGCATTTCAATTGTTCATTAGTTTGAATACGAAATCAAAAGGCTGGTCATTATACAGCGTGATTTTACTGATTGGCGGATTGATTTTACTATTTAATCCATTCCAAAGCTTGATGATCCTTTTCCAAATCTTTGGCGGTATCTTGATCTTTATGGGAATCTCTGAGATCATCAACTACTTCAAAGTAAGAAATATGTATGTCAATTGATTAGTTATTTAACTTCGAGGTTGGGCTTAAATGCCTGACCTTTTTTGTTGTACGCTTTCATCTATTCCTCCAATGGACGATACTACATAAATAACGTTATTTATGTTATCCTGTTTAGGAGGTCATTTGACACGAATAAACTAAATTCTTTTTGAGAAAGGAAGGATGAAAAGAATGGAATTTATAGGTATTCTCTGTTTGATCTTGATAGCGACAACCATTGGCTCTCACCTTTCACGGAGGTTTGGCATTCCTGCGGTAATTGGTCAACTACTCGTTGGCGTGTTACTTGGTGGTGCGGGTCTTGGATGGGTGCATCCAAATATTCTCGTCCACGATTTTTCAGAAATAGGTGTCATTTTATTGATGTTTTTAGCTGGACTGGAAAGCGATCTTTCTCTTTTGAAAAAATACTTTCGACCAGGAATGTTCGTTGCTTTATTAGGGATCATACTCCCCGTATTATTTGGTTGGTTGACGGGTGAAATTTTCCAAGTCACAAGGAATGAAGCCATCTTCTTTGGAATCATCCTCGCAGCAACTTCTGTTAGTATCTCTGTTGAGGTATTGAAAGAACTTCATGTAGTTAACACAAAAGAAGGTTCGACTATCTTAGGTGCTTCAGTTGTTGATGACATTCTTGTCGTGTTGGTGTTAAGTTTCAGCTTATCATTTTTGACAGGAGAATCTGGTAGCAGCCTCCCTTTACCGCTTCTTTTATTGGAGCAAGTGATTTACTTTATTTTTATATTTTTATTAGTCAAATGGATTGCCCCATTTTTGATGGCATTAGCTGGAAAAATCTATGCCAACTCTGCAATTATCATTGTTTCTTTGGTTTTATGTCTAGGTATGTCCTACATCGCTGATTTGATTGGACTAAGTTCAGTCATTGGTGCATTTTTTGCAGGGATCGCGGTAAGTCAAACCTCGGTCAAAGAAGAAGTGTATCATAATGTCGAGGCATTAGGTTATGCCGTATTTATCCCAGTCTTTTTTGTCAGTGTTGGACTAGAAGTCGATTTCTCTAACTTTGGAGAACAATTGATTTTTATCTTGATCCTAACGACTGTTGCAGTCTTGACTAAACTTGGTGGTGGTTATCTAGGGGCGAAAGTAGCCGGTTTTTCAACGAATAGTGCCTTTATGGTAGGAGCTGGCATGATCTCACGTGGTGAAATGGCACTGATCATCTTGCAAATTGGACAACAAAGCCAATTGATTGAAGCAAAATATTATTCTCCACTTGTGATCGTAATCTTATTAAGTACTTTGATCTCTCCATTGATTCTTAAATACTTTACTAGAAAAGTGTATCATGGGTGATTCGTTCTCAGATAAATAGAGCCTTTCCACTAGATTCGAGAAATCTAATAGAAAGGCTCTATTTTTGATCAAATAATATGCTCTTTGCTATCGTTCCATAACTCTTCTGGCGAGTAATAATCAGTTTCATTCAGAACAAGAGTGCCATCTGGTTGAATTTCAATGGTCGATCCTACCCAGGTTGTTTGTGAAGCCAATAAACTATTCTTTCTCTTGCCATTTTTCATCGAAAAAGCTTCTGCATGTTCTTTGGCTAAATGTGATTTTAAATATCTTGTTTCCCCATTATCAAATTGGATCTTCAACATGCTTGCTGCCATCTCCGCTTTTACTGCTCTTGGAACATCAGTCATTTTGTCTCCTCCTCTTGTTATTTACACTCGTTTCTATAGACTAGTGTATCACTAGAAAAGGAAAATAACCAATGGTTTTGTATCCGATTTCAAACTCTATATTTATTGGTAATTTTGGTTCAAATATTGTAATAAAGCAGGTGCTCGATTGGTAGCAGAATCGCCTTCTTCTCTGTTTTCTAACATGCTGATCACTAAGTAGCCATTTGTATCAGGATTGATCGCATAAAGGAAACTGTTTTCTTGTCCTTTTTCATCCTGCTTTTCTTTGATTTCAGCTGTGCCAGTTTTTGCTGCAAGCGGAATGCCCAGAGCAGCTAAAGAATGTGCCGTTCCGTTAGGATCTTGCACAACGTCGACTAAATCTGGCAAAATCGTTTGGACACTTGATTCACTGATCACATTTTTCTTATCTTTAGTTTCCTGCTCCATGACTAATCGTGGATAAACTAAACTGCCATTATTTGCAAAAACACTATACATCGCAGCTTGTTGGATCGGATTGATCAACAATTGTCCTTGCCCATAGCCTGTATCTGCCAACAAAATCTCCGAATTGAATGAGTCTTCATTTGAGATCTGCGCAGGATTCATTTGGATCGGTAAATCAAGTTCTTCACCAAAAATAAATTGATTCAGTCCTTTTCTAAAAGCTTCTTCCCCCATTTTCAATGTTTCTTGTGCCATATAGATATTATCAGAATAAACTAAAGCATTTTTCAAGTTGACTTGTGGTACATCACTGACACGTGTCACTTGGTAAGAACCCCAAGAGCTATCTTTTTGCCACTTCAATCCATTGATCGTTAAGACTTCATCTGGATTCAATGTGCCATTATCTAAGCCGATGGCTGCGGTGATCATTTTGAATGTTGAACCCGGCGCATAACCTGTCGCAAAACGACTGATAAATGGTCGATTTGGGTCTTCTTCATATGCTTTGTAATCATCTTGGGAAATACCGTTCGTCATTTTATTTGGGTCATAACTAGGTGAACTGATAAGGGCCAACAAATCTCCAGTTTTAGGGGCTGTCGCCACAGTAGAACCTGGTTTTCCATCTAAGCTATCGAATGCCGTTTTTTGCGCATTAGCATCGATCGTCAATTCGATATCCTGTCCATTTTTTACTTCATGTTGGAGTAAGACCGCTTTTTCATTTCCTTCTTCATCTGTGACACTTAATTTCCCGCCGTTCGTACCTCTTAATTCTTTGTCGTAAGCCATTTCTAAGCCTGAACGCCCGATTTTCCCTGTGCTACTCAACTCAGGATTTTTCTCAATGTCTTCTGCGGTGATATCTCCTACGTAGCCAATCAATTGGGCAGCGGCTTCCCCTAGTGGATAATAACGACCGTCAACTTCTTGGATCGTTGCTCCATTGGGAAGTTCTGGTGTTTCCCCATCAATGATTTTTAAAGGAACAAAGTAATCCGGTTGGACCCAACCTTGAGAAATCGCCTGTTCTATACTGGCTTCCGTCAAATCGAATGCTTCAGCGATTGCTTTGATATTCGCTGATTTTTCCTCACCCTCACCTAATTTCGCAGGTACGACACCTAATTGTTTTAATTTCCCAGTTGTCGCTAACGGCTGTTTATTACGGTCCAAGATTTCGCCACGCGACGCTACATCTGTACTCAAGCTGACTTTATCTTGCCCTTCCATTTGCGGAAAAATCAAATTAGGTTGCCAATTGATTTTGGTTTGGTCCCCCTCTTTGGACAAGGTTCCTTCATATGCTAAGTCTTTCAATTCACCTAGCGTCGTATTCATTTTAGCTTTATACGTAAACTCATACGTATCATTCTCTTTTTTTGTCACGGATAAGTCTGAGAGTTTGATCCCTCTGATCTCTGCTGCACCGTAAATGTTTTGATATTTTTCCAAAATATCTTGTTCAGTAAGATCACTATCTTTCTCTACTTGAAGTGATTTTACCGCTTCTTCATAATTTTCCTGATTCAGGGAGTCAATAAATCCTTCAATCGTTTGTTCTCCAGCTTTTACTGCTTGTTGTTCCTGAACGTGTTGATAATAAAAGAAGCCACCACCAGCTGCTGCAAGCAAGACGACGATTCCCGCTCCGATATAGATGCCGGTCGATTTTTTCTTTTGTCTGCCACTCCTCTTCATGTTTTGAATACCTCTCTTTATTAAAAGTACGAATCAAAGATATTCTAACACATAGAAGAGGAAATAGAACAGCAGCCCAAATGATTCTTAACCAGTACTGTTCTTACGTTAACTTTTTTTTAATCAAAATAAACCAGTTCGTTTTAGGAACTGGTTTATCAATAGGGTTATATGGTTATTTGTCCAAAAACTCGTGTATCGCTTGCTGGTTTTTAGTCAAGTCGATTTCCAAGACACTACCAGCTGGTGTATGATCATTGAAGTCCCAACTTTTATCAACGGGCACGGACAATGTATCGATTTTCTTCTCGTCATCTAGGAAATCTAACCCACAATCTAACAGTACACTTTCCGGTAGGTTTGTTTGGATACTTCCTAAAAGTTTTCCAATTGCTTTGGGTAATTTAACGATCGATGTGACATCTTTCAGTTGACTAGCCACCGCCTCCACAACTTGTTGTTGTCTACGGATCCGTCCAAAATCACCTTCTTCATCTTCACGAAAGCGCGCATATTGAAGTAAGGTATTTCCGTCCATCGTTTGTTCTCCTTTTTTGATAGCTACCCCATCTAAATCCAAATCTTTTTCTGCATCGATCGTCACACCATCTGGAAACAATTCATCGATACAATCAATAAAATCTTGAAACGTAATGCTTGCATAGTAAGGGGTCTCTAACTTGAAATTATCTTGTAATGTTTGGTCCAACAAGTCAATACCACCATAAGAATAAGCAGCATTGATCTTATTCATTCCATGATCAGGAATAGAGACATAAGAATCTCTCATGATAGAAATCAATTTGGCTTGTTTGGTCTTTTGATCATATTGGGCGACCATCAAAGAATCAGAACGACCATTTTCTTCTTTTGATCGTGCATCAGAACCAATCAATGCTACATTGATGATCGATGGAACATCTTGTGCATTGACTTTCTCAACTGTTGCAGATTGTTTCACTGAGGAGAACCCTTGGATAAATTCAAAAGAAAAAAAGCCAATGACCATTGCAAGCACTAACAAGATACTTAATACGATTTTTTGAAATGGTTTCATTCAGTTGCCTCTTCCTTTCAAACTCTTCTACTTGAAACGAGGACCTTTGTCTATTATGATGAATCAAGTAAAGAGTATATTCTCTTACATGTCTTTGGGTCGATTGAGCTGCAACTCGTCGACCTTTTTTGTTTGTCTCTCTGTTTTATTTCGTTCGGCATTCTTTGGAGTGAAACGAATACCTCTATTGATAAAATCAAATAGCTTGTTCCAGCGCATCCCCTTTCTTGTCCAGACACAAGTTAGGCAAAGCGAGCAAAAAAGGTAAAGAAAGCAAAAGAAAAGGTCAGAAACCTTTTCGAACAAGATTTCTGACCTAGCATCATCTCATCGTCCGAGTTTTAGCACTATACAACGTAAAGAACGTATTCTTAGCTATTGGAAAAAGCCTTAATCCGACAATTCCTGTTTGACCCATTGGCGTCTTTCGACGTTTCTGGGCAATAGCCTATGTTTGTATAGGAGCCTCACCTAACAAGGTTAGTACTTATTTGATTTTCACAAAATTTATCATATTCCTCTTCGCATCGATAATCAATAAAAAAAAGAATAAAATAACTAAATTAAACTTTATTTAATAAATGTAGGGCTACCATTTGATCCTTAAATCATTTTTACACTAAAAAAACTGCGTTATCAGTCGGTCATTTATTCCGGACGTAATAAGCGAATGATCTCACCTAATTTACCGTAGTCGTTTCCTGCTAAGCGGCTGATTGGTTGTAACTGTTTCGGATCGATATAGCCTGTTTGTTCATCATAAACAGCTTCACTTATTTGATAAGTAGAAATTTGCAGTAAAAATAAATCAGCGGTTGTTTCTTGGCCTTTTTTGATCGGCACATGTTGGTATAGTGTCGTTTCAAAGGCAATACTTGCTTCATTGATTCTTGGGACGCTGATCGTATCGGATTCAGAAGTAGTGAAAGAGGTCAACGACAGTTCACTTTCTTCGCTTGATAAGCTAGCAGCTGTCTGATTCGCATCTACAAGTATTCTTTCGTCTAGAACATGGATCACGGCTTCTTTTGTTTCGAGAAGATTTTTTGCCGTATCTTTCCATTCCCCGTTTTTTCTTTGGATAGCTAAAGAAAGTATCGGCGGATTGGAACTGACGATATTAAAGTAACTAAATGGTGCTACATTGGTCACTCTTTTTGAAGACCTTGTCGCAACCACTGCCACCGGGCGAGGGATAACTGAGCCAATCAACAGTTTATAATTTTCTCTTTCTGTTAACTCTGAAGGTACTCGTTTGAACATTTGCTTTCCTACTTTCTGGTTGAATGATCATTCCTGATGATAGTCATGGTATCGGACAATCTCCTTCATTGTCAACTAAACGTTCTTATTGCAACCTTTGTTCACAAAAAACACCCAGCGCAGTTTCATGCGCTGAGTGTCAAATTGATTATTTCAAACGGAATAATGTTGGTGCTTGGTCAGGTGCCCAAGTAACATCACCAAAGTTGAAATGTGGAACAATAGTGATGTAGACTCTTCCATTGTGTCTTACTTCTTCATTCATCGAATAACGTTCTGGTGAAGCCATTGTACCTACTTTCCATTCACGGATTCCTTCGATTGTTTCATCTTGTTTCGTTGTCACTGATAAAGTGTTACTTGCATCTGAAACTTCGTCTGTTGTACTGATTGCACGTACCACGTATGAGTATGTTGTACCAGAAGCCAAGTTTTCATCTGTGTAGCTAGTAGATGGCGTTGAAGCCACTAACTGACCATTACGATAGATATCATATTGTTTGATACCTTGTGTATGGGTTGAAGCTCCCCACATCAATGACACGCTCGAAGTCGTTTCACCCATTGAATGTAAGTTTTTAGGAGCAGTTGGTTTTTCTTCAGCAGTTGTCGCTCTAGTTGTTACTGAAATCGCTGTTTTGTCAGATGTCAATCCAGTTTGGCTAACTGCTTCGATCTCATAGTTGTATGTTGTTTCTTCATTTAGTCCTGCATCTTTAAATTCTGGATCATTTGTATTACCAACTAATTCACCGTCACGGTAAACGTTGTATGATACAGTATTGGCTTGGCCATTCCATGCTAATTCTACAGAAGAAGCAGTCACATTTTCAGCACGTACATTTTGAGGTGCTTGTGGTTTCACAGGAATAGCTGAATCACCTTTCACATCAACATCAATCACGTTGTAGAATGCATTAGCTGTATCCGCTACATCCCAAACAGCTAAAATCACATGGTAACCTAAACGATCACTTGGTACGTTGATTGCGTGTGGTGTCGTTGTTGCTGGTGTGCCATTATGGTTGATCGTACCAATCAATTCAAAATCAGAACGTTCTAATTTATCGTTTGGATTCCAATCTGCTTTTGTCATGTAATAATGCCATTTTGTTGTTGCATGTCCAACAGTATAGCGCCATGTAAATAAGTTTGCTCCTTGATCGATCGATTGTTTTGTCCAAAGTGATGAAGTTTGTTGATCAAGATTGAAATCACCAAGTGAACCACCTGCTGATGCAATTTGTCCATCAGCTGGTCCAGCTTGAGGGTATCCTTTTAAGGCTTCTAAAGATTGAGGTTCGTTGATAACCGCTCCATATTTTTGGAAAGCAGCATTCCAGTTTGTGTCTCTGTCTAAATGTCCTTGGTACCCACGACTGATAGGAGACTGTACATATCCGTGTGCAGATGCTTCACTCCCACCAATTGCTAGACTTGCTCCAAATAAAATACTTGAGCATAAAATGGTTCCTAAAATTTGTTTTTTCATGTTTCCCTCCGTAATTAACGATTAATATAGATAACTCCAACTTTTTTTAAAAATTTCATATTATGTATTTGTTTTTGTTATCTTAAACTAAGAATAACAGACAAATATGTTTAAATCTAATCAGTTATTACCGCAAGCAAGGTAATAATAAATCACAAAAAAAATGTTAAAACACCGTACAAAACGTTCTTTAAACAAGATTTTGTGGATGTATTTTAGTATTGGAATAATTGAAAAAAATATTGATCGTCTCTATTCTTGATTTTTTATTATAAATCAGCAAATTTTTAACTATTAAAATTTCGTTATTTCTTATTTGTTAAAAAAACTATAACTCTAACTATAATAACAACTAACCCCTTACTCTTTTGCTAGTGTAAGTTCATTCATTTGCGGTATCGATTGCTTCATCATATGATGATACAAAGGGGGAGTATTTATGAAAGCTTGGCTGATCGTGCCCTTTGCCGTTTTATTGTTTTCATTAACGGGTTGTGAAGAGCCACAGCAGATGACTGTTCCTGATCAAACGAAAAGGACTACTTCTACTGACGTCCAACCAACCACTGAAGAAACCAAACATTTAATCGAGGAAACGGAGGAATCGCTTGTGAGTTACCCATCTGGCAGTTTATTAGCCGCAGTTGAAGCCAACGATCGAAAGAAAGTTGATGATATTTTACAAACAGAGTATTCAATCGATGAACAAAATGACAAAGGCGAAACACCTTTACTCATTGCCACACATCATGATTTTGTCGAGATCGCCAAACTTCTGATCGATCATGGTGCGTCAATCGACATCCAAGATGCGATCCAAGACAGCCCTTACCTTTATGCTGGAGCACAAGGGAAAACAGAGATTCTATCTTATATGTTGGAACAGCGTGAACCAAATCAAGCAATCGTCAATCGTTTTGGCGGTAATGCCTTGATTCCAGCAGCTGAAAAGGGGCATTTAGACAACGTGAAACTCCTGTTAACCGACGCACGTGTGGACATCGACCATCAAAATAATTATGGTTATACGGCGTTGATTGAAGCAGTTGCTTTACGTGATGGCTCTGAAATCTATCAACAAATCGTTCAAGAACTGTTGAATCATGGCGCAGACAAAACGTTACGTGACAATCAAGGGAAAACTGCGGAAGATTACGCAAGAGAACTGGGATATACTGAGCTATTGGCACAACTATCTCAATCATAATATAAATATAAACGCTGAAAAAACGAGAGTGGGACATTAGTCCTTCCTCAAAAATAGAAATGAGTCCAATTTTGATGTATTTTGTCAAAATTGGACTCGTTTTCGTTTGTATTCGCACATTTCTCTCCATGTACTTCCCTAATTTTCTCAG
>Ga0308157_10004510_pt1 | contig 18438 bp, 13 predicted proteins | sample PhyBR1_FD_201035 | JGI IMG/M metagenome (GOLD analysis project Ga0308157, IMG submission 201035) | Phyllosphere microbial communities from UC Gill Tract Community Farm, Albany, California, United States - DLSLB.R1 | ecosystem: Host-associated > Plants > Phyllosphere > Unclassified | place: USA...
CGACTCAGCAAAGGAGCGCGAAATATCATCCAGTGTCACCACGTTTCCGGCCAGTGTATCCATCCAGTAATCGAGCCCGACGGGATCGGCCGGGCGGCCAAAATAAGCCACGTACAGTTCCTGGATTTCGATTGCGTTGACTGCCATGGAAAGACTCCTCGATTAGTAATTAAATAATATTAATCCAATCGGGACAGGTACGGTGCGAAACCGTTCGGCAGGCTCAGCAGAAGCCCCCGATGTTGCGAATCGATTCGCATGAGCGGCATCCTGAAATTGGTTGAGGATATCGGCGGGGTGCGCTATGTGGGAAACTTCATGCTGAACTACACACCGCGCTCCATCCGAAGCTCGATCCGACCAGAACCAGACAGTGCCTCGCCGTCACACTGCGCCAGCAGCTCGCGCCGAGTTGCTTGTATGGCGTGTCTGGCCCACAGCATCGGCATCAGCCGGACAGCGGCGGATCAGACAGCGGCGGATCAGACAGCGACCTCAACAGGGCCGGAAGGGTGAGTGCAAAAAAATGGGCCGGCACATACCGGCCCATTTTTGGTCAGCGGCCTGCCGCGAAGTAGGCGGCAACTTCGCGAATGACTTGCGAGTCCATATTGCCCGCGGCAGCGCGCAGGCGGATCACGGCGAGCAGGTAGCCATAGCGGGCCTGGGCCAGGTCGCGCTGACTCGTATACAACTGCTGTTGGGCGTTGAGCAGGTCGAGGTTGATACGCACGCCACCCTTGATGCTCTGCTCGGTCGCAGTCATCAAGATCTTGGCCGAGTCGACCGCCTTGATGAGTGCATCGACCTTGCGACTGCTACTTTCGACGATGCTGTGCGCACGACGCAGCTCGATCAGGACCTCGTTGGTGCGGGCATCGAGCTCGGCTTGTGCACGGCCATAGTTGGCCGCTGCCTGGCGCGTCGCCGAATTGATGCCACCACCGGAATAGATCGGGATATTGACCTGGATACCGAGCTGGCGATTGGTCGATTCGGTGCCGAGCTGCTGCAGCGATTCGCTGTCGGCCTTGTTGTAGGTGGCAATGAAGTCGACGCGCGGCGCATGGCCGGCGCGGTTGCGCTGGACTTCCAGGCGCTGGTTTTCAACGGACAGACGGGTGGTAGCGAGCGTGTTGTTGTTCGCCAGCGCCATTTTCTCCCAGTCTTCGTACGACGCCACATCCTGCTTGAGCGGACGGAAGTTGTCGCCCAGTTGGTCGAGTCTGCCCGGGTCCATGCCGATCACGCCCTGCAGCGTGGTACGGGCATTGACCCGGTTATCCTCGGCCTCGATCAATTGCGCCTCGGCCAGGTCGTAGCGGGCCTGGGTTTCCAGCATGTCGGTGCGGGTGCCCTCGCCCGCCTTGAACAGCCGGGCGTTGACCTGTTGCTGCTCCCGGTACATATCCCGCTGCACCTTCGAGAGTGCGACCTGGTCTTCGGCGAACAGCGCGTCCATGTACGCCTGCGCCACGCGCACAGCAACTTCGTCGGTGCCGGCCTCAAGCGCCTGGGCACTCTGTCTGTCCTGTACTTTGCCCTGCTTGTAGCGCACGAAAGCGTCGAGGTTCAGGATTGGCTGACGCAGCTGTACGATCGAATTGCGGCTGATATAGCGCGGGTGGTCAGTGCGCAGCTGCGACCCGGTGATGGTCGCAATGGGCGTCGTCCGGTCGGAGATATTGCGGTTGGCAGTAAAGCTGGCCGAGACATTCGGTAGCAGGCCGACGCGACCCTGAATGGCGGCTTCGCGGCCCGCTTCGCGTTCCTGGATGCGCATCCGGTACACAGGGTCATTGCGCAGCGCCGCTTCATAGGCGTCGCGCAACGACAGCGCCTGTGCCGGCATGGCGAACACGAGGCCGATGGCCGCGCCAAGGGCGGCGCGCAGACCGATCGTTGCAGCGGTGCGCATTATTCGCCTCCCATTGCTGCCGGCATGCGGTCAATGATTGGACGGAACAAGTAATTCATCATGGTGCGCTCGCCGGTCTTGACGAACAATTCCACCGGCATGCCGGGACGGGCGTCCATCTTGTAATGCGCCATCATTTGCTGACCTTTCGGCGTCACCTTGACCTTCACCACATAGAAAGGCATGCCGGTACGCTCGTCGACCTGACGGTCGGCAGCGACAACGACCACTTCGCCTTCAATGTGCGGCGTCTTGTTCGAGTTGAAGGCAGAGAAGATCAACTCGACCTTCAGGCCCGGATAGACCTTGTCGACCAGATTGACCGGCAACTGGCCTTCGGCCACGAGCGGATCGCCAAACGGCACGATGTCCATCAGCTTGAAGCCGGAAGGAATAACGCCGCCATTGGTAAACACGGCTAGACCGACAACCGTGCCGGCCACCGGCGCGCGCACTTCCACATTGGACAGTTCGAACGTCTGCGCATTCAGGCGGGCGCGCTGCGCATCGGCTTCGCGCTGCTGCTCGTTCATCTGGGTACGCACTTCCTTCTGATAATCCTGCAAGGCCTGCGACTTGCGCAGGGTAAGCTCCATTACCTGCCGCTGCGAGCGGCCGATATTGCCGATATCTTCCGAGATCTGGCCATTGAGCTGCGCAAAAGTGCGTTCGAGATCAAACAGGCGATTACGTGCCACGTAGCCTTCCTTGGCCAGGTCACGCATGCCACCCAGTTGCTCCTTGAGCATCTCGACCTGCTGCTTCTTGCTCTCACGCGACTCTTGCAGACCTTGAATCTGCAGCTTGAGCCCGGCAATGTTCTCGTCAAGACCACCAAGCTGGCTCTGGAGTGCGCTCTGGCGCGACATCAAAAGGCCGCTTTGCATGCTCATCAGCTCAGCGATTTGCGGTTCTCCGCTCCGCTTGGTGAGTTCTTCGGGAAAGGTGATGGTTTTCACACCGTCTCGCTCGGCACTCAGGCGGGCAACATTGGCCAAAGCCGACAGGTATTGCACTTCGGTCAGATTCACCGCCGATTCGGCAGTAACTGGATTCATGCGGGCAAGCACTTGGCCTTCCTTGACCTGATCACCATCGCGCACAAGCAATTGCTGCACAGTGCCGCCAGTGAGGTGCTGTACTGCCTGCCGGTTCGACTGCGCAGCGACCGTGCCGCTCATCGGCACGCCTTTGTCGAGCGGTGCCAGCAGGGCCCAAAGAATGAAGCCGCCAAATCCGAACAACACCAGCAACCAGCCGAGACGGGCATATTTGGCCGAATCGGTATCGACCTGGACCGGTTCAACAGTATGAGAAACGACGTCTGCCGCCTGGTCCTGCTTTTTCATGAGTTGCATTTATTCCCCCTTTTCCAAGGTAGCCGGCGTGACAGCAGTACCGCGCTGCCCATCGGCCGCAGGTACCTGAGGCGACTGCGGCGGCTGCCCCGGTCCTGTAACCGCACCTGGTCCTTTGACAGCGGCTGCGGCTTTGTTTGCGAGTAATTGCTTCTGGTTGGCTTCGTTTAACGCTGTCAGTACTTTTGCCGTCGGGCCGAATGCCGCCACTTGTCCTTCGCGCATCATCAGCAACTTGGTCGTGGCGCTCAGTGCCGACGTGCGGTGGGTAATGAGAATGATGGTCTTACCGAGGGCGCGCAACTCATGCACAGCCTTGACCAGCGCTGCTTCGCCGACTTCATCAAGATTTGAATTAGGCTCATCAAGCACGATCAGGGCCGGTTCATCGTACATGGCGCGCGCCAGCGCCAGACGCTGCTTCTGTCCGCCGGATAAGCCAGCGCCACCATCACCCAGCTTGGTATCGTAGCCTTCAGCTAGATGCAAAATCATCTCGTGCACACCAGCACGTTTGGCCGCAGCGACGACCTTTTCTGCGTTGACGTCACCGAAGCGCGCAATGTTTTCTGAAATCGTGCCGCGGAACAGTTCAATGTCCTGTGGCAAGTAACCAATATGTGGGCCAAGCTCCGCCTTATTCCACTGATAAATGTCCGCGCCATCCAAACGCACTTTGCCCATCATGGCCGGCCATACGCCGATCAACAGACGTGCGAGAGTTGACTTGCCGGAGCCACTGGGGCCGATCACACCAAGTACATCACCCGGATTGATTGCGAAGCTCACATTGCGTACAACCGGATTTTTGACACCGGGCGGTGCGGCAGTCACTGCTTCAACAGCAAGTGCACCTTGCGGCTTGGGCAACGGCATGCCCATTGGACGCTTCGGATTCGCATCGAGCATGATCACCAAGCGATCGTAGGCACTGCGGGTGCTGCTAACACCTTTCCAGGCGCTAATGACTTGTTGAACCGGTTGCATTGCGCGACCAACCAGAATCGATGCGGCAATCATCATGCCGGCTGACATCTTGCCTTCGATAACCAGAAGCGCACCCAGGCCCAGCACCAGTGACTGTAGCGAAAGTTGAACAAACTTGGTTGCTGCCGAAATGGTGCCGGCCTTTTTGCTGGCATCGGCTTGCAGGTTCAAGAACTTGGTATGCACCTTGAACCAACGACCAATCAAATTGGGCAGCATGCCCATCGATTCGATCACCTCTGCATTGCGCAAGTTATTGGTGGCTATGTTGTTGCCCTCTACCGACATTGCGTTGGCTTCGGTCAAAGGCTTACGCGTGACGCGTTCGTTGACCACGGCCAGTACGATCAGGATCAACGTGCCGCCCAGTGCGAAGAAGCCCAGCGGTACCTGGAAGAAGAAGATAACGGCCAAATATATCGGAAACCATGGTGCGTCGAACAAGGCGAACAGCGCGTTACCGGTCAGGAACTGACGCACATTGGTCAGGTCAGACAGCGCCTGACCGGCATTGCCGCCTGACTGCTTCAGGTTTTGCTCGAACGCTGCGGTGTAGACACGCTTGTTCATCATCATGTCAAACTTGTTGCCGACCCGCACCAGTACGAACGAGCGGATCATCTCGAGGGCACTGAGTAGCAGATAGGCGCCGAGCATCAGCACGGTCAGCATGGCGAGGGTCAGCTCGTTCTGGCTGGCAAGTACTCGGTCATACACCTGCATCATGTACAGTGACGGCACCAGCGCCAACATGTTCGTGATGGCGCTGAATACACCGACCGTGATGAAAGTGCGCTTGAAGATGCTTAGCGCCTGTTCGATTTCGTTCTTCGGTTTTTGGGAATTATTTTTCATGTACACAGACCAGAAGCGACATCTGGCAATGGCGTGTCGCGGTTCGCCGCCGTTCCCGCAAGCGCAGGACAGGCACGACATTATGCGGTAAGTTGTTCGAAAAATGTGATGTAGATCACACAATCCGTTGTTTCCAGGCGAAAAAAAACCCCACAACCGAAGTTGTGGGGTTTTTTGTTATTTACAACCAGTAGATGGCTGTAGAACGCTTAACCAATCAATTACAGCGTGATGATGCCGTTGTTGAAGGTCAGTTCCGAAGCGGTCACACCGGTCAGGGTGATGACGATCTCTGGCTCAGCCGAGTTCGAACCGAAGGTTTCAGTTTCGATGGTGACCAGGGTGTTGTTACCCTGCTGGACGAAGAACACTTCCATAACAGCGTTGTTGCCGGTGGTCAGCGCGCCGGTGTTCAGGGTGTAGCCCGAACCGATGTACAGCACGTCGTCGCCCGAGCGGCCGAAGCTGGTGATGGTCGCATTGGTGTCACCGGCCAGGAAGATGTCCGACGCGGTGGTGCCGAAGGCGCTACCCGACACCACTGCTGGCTCGTTGTAGTCGTTGGCTTCGAAGTCAGCGATGGCGGCATCACGGGTTTCGTTCAGCGCTTCCAGTTCATCAGCCAGAGCTTGCGCGGTGGCCAGGTCAGCGATGGCTTCGTTCAGATCGGTGACTGCTTCTTGAGCAGCGTCAACCACATCTTGCTGAGCGCTCACTGCATCAGCGCGCGCGGTGACGTTGACGGTCAGGAAATCATTGACGTCAGTCAGGAAGGCGTCGATAGCAGTTTGGTTACCGGCCGAACGCAGTGCGCTCAGTTCGTCACGGATGTTGGCGACGGTTGGGGTGTCAGCTGCGTCGATGACGGTGAAGACGATACCTTGCAGATTGCTGGTGCCGGTCGCGGTGATGTCGCGGGTTTCAACTTCCAGTTGTGCGAACAGCTCGGCTTCGTCAGCTTCCACAGCATTGGCTTGTGCAGCCAGGACCGTGTTGCCCGAAGCGATCAGTGCGGTCAGACCGGTGAAGTTGGCTGGGTTAAAGCCGGTAACTTCAGCGACTTCCCACTCGCCATCAACGATCGAAGCGACCGTGATGTTCGACACGCCGCCAGCAGCAGCGCCGTTCAGGTCGACATTTGCGGTGATCGTGGTAGCTGCGCCGGTGCCAACAACGGTGAAGTCAGCGTCAGCGTAACGGGTGTTCAGTGCGCTCAGGCCGCCGTCGAAGTTCGACTGTGCCACCAGTGCAGCTTCGTCAGCTTCGTCCGAAGCTTCGGTTGCCGAGGTGTACGACGCGATCGCGCCGCTCAGGCCGCGAACAGCGGTGACAGCAGCGGTGACGGTGGTCAGATCTTCTTGTGCTTCAACCAGCGCGTCAGCGTTGATCTCGACTTGTTCAGCGATCAGCGCAGCGCGAACACCTGGGTTGGTGACGGTAGCGAAGTCGGTGTTATCGATCAGATCAACCAGGTCATCTTCAGCATTGGTCAGGTTGGTAGCGATGTTGGCTTGGGTGACGTCGTCATCCATTTCGCCGTCGTTGTCCAGGTCGATTTCAGCATCGGCCAGGAACGAAACGATTGCTGCGTCAGACGCGCCCAGAGCGGCCAGGCCGTTTTCCAGGGTGAATGGCACGCCGGCCTTGATCACGGCAGCGACGCTGGCGTCCAGGGTTGCTGGCACGATAGCAGCGGTTGCTTGAGCAGCGGTCTTGATGGTGGTCAGCAGGTCTTTAGCAGCAGTGTTTGCATCGGCGCCCGAGTAGCCAGCTTGTTCAGCAGCGGTATCCAGTGCGTTGGTGAATGCAACAGCGACGACGACTTTGCTGTCGAATGCCACTTTGTCGGTGCCTTGGGCTGCGGTAGCAATGGTGGTGACCATGTTGTCGACGGTGATCGACTTGTTGGTCAGCGCCTGGACCCAGAATGCCAGGCCACTTGCTTCAGGAGCACGGCCGAACAGGTTCTGGTACACCTGGGTGACGATACCGGCGTTGGTGGTCTGGTTGTACGCAACTTGGTATTCCAGCGACTGCGAGAAAGCAGCCGAGATTTGAGCAACGGTACCGCCGGTGGTCAGGTAGTTAGCCCAGTAAGCCAGGCCGGTTGCGTCTGCAGGACGGTTGAAGTATGCGACGTACAGTTGTTGAATTTGGGTGTCGTACTGAGTTGCCATGTAAAGCTCCTGTGTAGATCGAAAAGGATCAAGGTTAAGGTCGATTGCAGTGCCACTTCATGTGTCCTGCAGCTCCAACGATCCGCATCATGACAGAACACAAAGCGACTTAATGTGACAGCCATCACATCGAATCACTGTATTCCTTTCAAGCATTCGGAATTTCGGCGGCTCATTATCTGAGAAACGTCTCTTCATTGCAAGAATGCCCACGAATACGTTCAAAAGCAGCCAATCTGGGTAGGAATGATTGCAATTAATACAAAATTCAAAAAATCACGGCTTACAAATTGAAACAAAATTATCAGACGTAAATTGGTTTTCCTAAGCTGTGCAAATATCGCTCAAGCATCAACTTCCATTAAGAATTAAGCGTTCTCGACATGACAATTCAAATACAAACGGCGCCATTATTGACGCCGTTATCTTGTATGCATTAATTATCGGATAATTACTGCTTCAAAGGCGTCCAGTAGGTACCACCGTTCACCGTGCGCCGGTCGTCCAGTCGACCGTCGAAGATATAGGCAGCACCGCCACTCTTGTCGTTGGTCAGCAAACCCTGCACATTGATCAGCCCAGACTGCCCATTGGCGCGCTCACCATAGAGAGTACCATCGCTGGTCAGGACGCCATTGCCACGCAAAGCGAACGTTTCGCCCTTGCCGGTGAGATCGAATGATGTCGTGAAACTACGATCACCGAAGTCGACATTCAGCTTGCCATTGGAAAGCGTGGCGGCACTGGCCGAATAGGCGGCACCCGTCGGACCATAATGGGTGTAAAGGTAAGCTTCACTTTCGGCGAGCTTGAATCCCATACCTCCTCGCTCCGGCACAACGTATTCCTGCCCTGCTGTACGGAAAATAGCAAAATTGCCCTTAACAGCAATCAACTGGTGTTTAGCGCGTTCCAGTGTCAGATTGAAATCGGGCGCCGGCCCAGTCACGCGCTCCCAACGACCCCACAAGATGCCAGCCTGTCGCACCGGCTCGATCACCGGCGGCACAGTTACCGGCGGCACGGTTCCCGGCGGCACGGTTACCGGCGGTACGACCACGGGCAGCTCGACTTCGGGGGACGTGACAGGCGGTACCGGTGTTGATCCGTCGGGCGCGCCGGGCTCCGCGGGAGTGGGTGTGGGTTTCGGTACCTGACTGCTGACGTTCTCAACGATCTTTTCGCTCTTCTTGATATCGACATTGGTATCGACGTGGCTGACTGGACCATCACGTCCAGGCCCCGCCGCCAGCGGCGCGCCAACTGGCGAGGCCAACTGCTCCGGCACCACGCTGGTGCCGTTGAGCAGTTGCGGCACGGGAGCGCCCTGTTGGATCTGCAACAACTGGCCGCGCTGCGTGGCCGACAGTTCGCGGCTGCGCCCGCCTTCGCATGGGCCGCCGCCTTCGGGTCGGCAACCTTCACCGAAACCGCTGACAACAACGCCACCACTGAGCACAGATATACGCGACGTAGTGGCGTCGGTAAACACGGTGAAATCGGTGCCGCGCACACCGATGGCGGCGACGGGCGTATTGAAACGGAAGTTCTGGCGCGCCCGCTTGACGGCGTCACCCGACTTGGCACGCGCCACGCCGCTGATCAGTTCGAGTTTGACGCGGGTGTTGTCGGGGTTGGCGGTGTCGATCTGGTACGCGACGATACGCGCCTTGGTGTTTGGGCGCAGAATGAACAGACCGTTGTCGGCCGTCTTCACGTACAGAAAGCCGTCGCCACCGGTCTGCAACAGCTCGCCCTCCAATACGGCGTCACCCTCGGCAGCCTTGCGGTCCACCACCTGCGCGGTCCCCGCAACAAAGATGACCTTGCCAGCCTCGGCTGCCTGTAAGGCGCCAGCCATCAGTGTCATACTTACAAGAACTATTAGACGCCGCATCTTTTCACTTCCTCCATCTTCGCGATTATCTGTCGCACTCGGGCACGCTGGACATGACGACCATCACATTCTAAACAATTCCCACATCTGATCCGCAATATAATTTCTATATAGAATTACGAGTTTTGTGTGTAACCAAGGATATACTCGGTGCCCACTGAGTAGCCGTTGCCATCTGACCACATCGAGCGTGCCTTCCATTCCCCTCCTTTCGAGCTTGCGCCTGCCGCAATCGCGCCACGGCGCGGTGAATGCGGCCCTTGCGCTGATGGCCTTCCTGTTGTGCTTCTATACCCAGTCGGGGACGAATACGTCGGCATTTGGCAACGAGGCGCTGCGCGACTTGTTTGTAAAAGCCAACGCCAGCACCGCACCGGAACCGCGCATCATCGTGGTGGACATCGACGAATCGAGTACCGCACGCCTCGGCCCCTGGCCCTGGCCGCGCGAGCGCGTGGCCGACCTGGTCGAAACGTTGCTGACCGACTACGGCGCACGTGGCGTGGCGCTCGACATCGTGTTTCCCGACAGCGCCGATGCGGCGGGCGATGCGCGCCTGGCGGCGCTGGCAGGCTTCGGACCGGTGGTGCTGGCCCACGCCTTCGATTTCATGCGCGACCGCCCGGCCAGCCTGCGCCAGGGCGCACTCGCGCCGGGCATGCCGCAGCCGGCCGGCCAAGCCCTGCCCGCTACCGGTTTCATCGCCAATCATGTAGGCCTGGCCAAGTCGCCCCACGTCGGCAATATCGGCTTTGTGCCCGACGCCGACGGTGTGCTGCGCCGTCTGCCTATGTGGGTCTCCTTCGAAGGGCGCACCTATCCCGCCCTGTCACTAGCCCTGTTGACCTGTTGCTCGGGGAGGCCTGCGCCCAGCCTTGCCGATGGCCACTTCACACGCGTGGATTTTCGGCGCGACTGGTCGGCCTACACAGTCGTGACGGCCGCCGACGTGCTGGCAGGCGCCTTCCCGCGCGCCGACTTGGCGGGGCGGCTGGTGCTGGTTGGTTCATCGTCGCTTGGCCAGGGCGACCGGGTTGCTACGCCGCTGGGCAACAACCGACCGGGCCTGGGCGTGCAGGCCGCAATGCTGTCGCAATTGCTCGACCTTCAGGAAGGCAAGGCGCCCACGCGCTGGCCCGGCACCCTGCTCGCGCTGCTGTTCTCGGCTGCCTCGGTGCTGTTCGCGATGTTCGCATTCCCACGTTTGTCGGCCGTCACCAGCGTCGGCCTGCTGGGCCTGATTTCGGCAGCATGGGTCGTGCTGGCGTTTTTCGCCAGTCGTCACGATCCGGTGTTTTCCGTCAGCGGCCCGCTGGCCACCAATCTGTTCTTGCTGGCGTTCGCCGTCCCGTATCAGTGGCAGGTGTCGCAATCCCGCTCGCGGCACCTGCTTGACACGCTGCGCCAATACGTTGCGCCGTCAGTCGTACAGCAGTTGCTGCGAAGTGATATGGCCGATCCGCTCAAGCCGCGCCATCTCGAAGTGACGACGCTGATCGCCGACATGGAAGGCTATACCGCGCAGGTCGAGTCGCTCCCGGTCGAGGAAGCGGCGCGTCTGACCCAGCAATTTCTCGATTGCCTGACCGGTCCGGTCATCGCGCATCAGGGAACGCTCGACAAGTACACTGGCGACGGCCTGGTCGCGTTCTGGGGCGCGCCGTTACCCGAACCGGACCATGCCGACTTGGCGCTTGACGCCGCTCAGGCAATCCTGGCGCGTGTCGCAGCGCTGAGCGCCGCCCGGTGCGCTCTCGGCCACAAGCCGCTGCGGGTGCGCATCGGCATCGAAAGCGGGCCGGCCATGGCTGGTGACTTCGGCACCAGTTTCCGTAGTATTTATACGGCCGTGGGCGACAGTGTGAATACGGCATCGCGTCTGGAGCAAGCAGCGCGCGATTTCCCATGTAGCGCCATTATCGGCCCCGGGACCGTGGCGCTGGCCCGCCGCCACCGGTTCCTGGCACTCGGCGAGCGCATGTTGCGCGGCAAAGGCAAGCCGACCCCGCTATATACTTTTTCGTCGATGACCGACGGCACACTGACGACCACCACCATGGCGCACGGCGCAGAATGACCATGGTTCACACGATTTCACAGATGATGCATCCGCTGTTGCACCGTACGATGCTGGCCGCATGCCTGCTGGCCGCCTTTGGCGCCCAAGCGCAGCCCCAGCGCCAGAACGCTCCCTCCCTGCCGGCCGAAGGCGTGCCGCCCGCCAACGAAGTCCAGATCCTGTATGAAAATGCGCTACAGGCGATTGCCGAGGGCCGCAAGAACGATGCTTCAGACACGCTGGTACGAGTTATCGAAAAAGAGTCGCTGCACGCAGGCGCATACCTGGAAGTTGCGCTGGTGCAGTGTAGCCTTGGTCATGTGGGCGAGGCCGAGCGCTTGTTCGCCATTATTGAAACGCGCTTCGATCCGCCGCGCGCCATTCTGGAGTTGATTGCCGAGGCACGCGACAGCGGGTGCGACCAATGGCAGCCACTGGCGTCAACCTCGGTAAGCATCACGCGCGGCCAGGACATGAACGTCAACCAGGGCGCGCGCAATCCAAGTTACATCATCGAGCAGGACGGCGGCCAGATCGAACTGCCGTTGCAGGCCGATTTCCTGCCGCAGCACGATCAGTACACGGCCGTCAGCGTCGAGCACACGCGCGACCTGACGCCCAACGGCATCTCGGGCTTCGCCCAGTTCTTTGGGCGGCGCAACGACTCGCTGCACCAGTACGACAGCACGTCGCTGTACGGCGGGATCGACAGCCAGTACCGCTTCGGCGCCTGGCCGGTGCGGGCCTCGGGCGTGCTCGGCGTGACCGCGCTCGGCGGCAAGCTTTACCAGCGCCAGCTGCAATTGCTCGCGCGCACCAGCGTACCCGTGGCGCTGCCGCCCAGCATGCAACTGACCGTGACCAGCGGCGTCACCCGTAACGACTACCTGACGCTGACCAATTTCGATTCTTATGCCTTCGATGTGCTGGGGCAGCTGACCTGGCGCGGCGCCAGGTCCTTTGCCAGCCTGAGCCAGGGTTGGCAGGCCGATCACGCCGTGCGCAGCCGCCCGGGCGGCGACCGCCATGGGTTCAGCACGACCTTGCTGGCGCGGCGCGCGCTGTGGGGCGATCTGAGCGGTGAACTGTCGTACAGCCGCCAGAACTGGCGCAGCGGCGAGGCCTATGCCCCGGGCCTGATCAACACGGTGCGCGACCAGGACACCAGGATCGCGCGCGCCGTGCTGACCTGGCCGATCGCGCGCAACCAGTGGCTGCGGCTTGAAACACGACTGGTGCGCAACCGCGAAAACATTTCAATCTTCCAATACGATAACCGCCAGATCCAGCTCAGCTGGCAATGGCAGGACCGCTGATATGCCATTGCTACCACCGCCCCCACGTACCCTCGGCGCCGCCACTGAAACCCACGACAACGGTTTTAACGTCGTACGCCTGATCTGCGCTCTGGCGGTCGTGGTGTACCACACTTTTCAGATGAGCCCGAGCGAGCCGGGGCTCGATCCGGCTACCGCCTGGCTGCGACCCGTTACCGACGTCGGCGCGCTGGCAGTCGGTATTTTCTTTTTGATTAGCGGCATGTTCGTCAGCCAGAGCTGGCTGCGCGACCCGGTCCTGTGGCGCTTCGCCGTGCGCCGCCTGGCGCGCATCGTGCCGGGACTGTTTGTCGCGCTCGTGGTGACGACGATCCCGGCGGTGATGTTCTTTTCGGAGCGTGGCCCGGCGAGCCTGCTCGATCTGGCGCCGTGGCGCTACATCTTTGGCAACACGTTCCTGCATTTCTTGCAGTACAACATTCCGCTGGACGAAATGACCATTGCCGGCGTTCTGGGCGGCCGCAACCTCAACGGCGTGCTGTGGACACTGTACTGGGAGGGTCGCATGTACGTGGTGTTGGCGCTGGTGGGCATGGCAGCGCTGCTGCCAATGCGTGAGTGGCTGCGCGGCGCGGCAATCTTTCTATTGCTGGCCGCGAACCTGTTTCCTGAAGTGCTCAGCGGTTACCTATGGGAAGTGCGGTTGTGGTCCCTATTTCTGACCGGTGTGCTGCTGCAGACACTGGCCCCGCAACTACGCATCGGCGCCGTGCACGTGGTATGCGCGCTGGTGCTGGTGGCGCTCAACTGGACGCGCTCGGCTTCGCTTACCCCGCATCCACTGACCTGGTTCGGCGTGGCACTGGCGGTGGCAGCGCTGGCGCTGTGGATCGGCAGCTCGCGCGTGCGCGGCATCGGCCACCTGCAGCGCCACGATTATTCGTACGCCGTGTATATCTATCACTGGCCGGTGCTGATGATGCTGGGCGCAGTGGTGCCGACCGCCACCCCGCTGCCGCTGCTGGCGATGTGCCTGGTGGTACTGGTGCCACTGTCGCTGCTGTCGTGGCACTGGGTCGAAGCGCCGGCGATGCGCGCGGCGCGCCGCTGGCTACAGCGCCGGGCAACGAATTCGCGCACGCCTGGGCTCTAGCATATACAATCATGCCCGTATGATTTTCGTTTATCAGAAGGGCGTATTTTGATGGGTTGGAATGCACTGCTGTTCGTGCTGGCTGCAACCGCCGTCACCGTTGGATGCCTGGTTCCTAACCGCTGGCTCCCGCCCCTGCCGAATGACAAGGTGCTGCATTTTGTTAGTTTTGCTGTCCTGACCAGCCTGGCGCTGCCGTTCGCACACAATGTCGGTTCCGCCCTGTGCTGGCTGGCCGGCCTGCTGATGGCGGGCTGGGTCATCGAGTGTCTGCAATCGCTCTTGCCGGACCGGCATTTCTGCTGGCGCGATCTAGCGGCGAATGCTGGCGGTATCGTGTTTGCCGCACTGGCCACCTGGCTCATCGCGCCGACTTTTTGAGGCAAGCATGACCCGAGAACCACATCAAGACTCCATGATTACTGGTGCGGCGCCGGCCCTTTCCGACGTGGTCACACCCACGACACTGGAAGCGCACGTCCATCTACGCAAGATCCCGCTGTTGGCCGACCTCGCCGATGAAGAAATCCTGCGAGTCAAGCAGGAGCTGCGCTTTCGCCACTATTCCAAGCGTGAAGTGGTATTGCAAAAAGGCGGCCACGGCGATGGCCTGCTGTTCTTGCTAACTGGCCAATTGCAGGTGATTGACATCACTGAAGACGGGCGCGCGATTGGCCTTCGCATGCTCGCGCCCGGCGACTTCTTTGGTGAAATCGCCTTGATTAACAATTCCACCCGCTCGGCCTCAGTCGTGGCCCTGAGCGCGGTGGTGGTGGCATTCTTGCCTGCTGCGACGGCAATGCACCTGTTCTCGCACTCGCCATCGGTGGCCAAGCAAATGTTGCAGCACCTGGCGCAAAAGATCCAGCGGGACTCGGAATTCCGCGCCCTGCTCAGTATCAACAATACCGCCAAGCGCATCTACACTTACCTGGCAATGCAGAATAGGCAACAGCCAGTGGCGGGTGCACCGGCCGTGCTCGAGAACCTGCCAACCCATCAGGACATCGCCAACATGATCAACACCAGCCGCGAAACCGTCACGCGCGCGCTGGCAGTGCTATTGCAGCAGGGGATCGTGCAGAAGGATGGCAACCGGCTGATCATCGTCAAGCCGGAAGCGCTGACGCGTCTGGCGCAGGAATAATCCTGGCTTACCCTCGCCCTGGCGGAAGTTGTTGAACATCAGCTGGCGTGCAGCCTGTTCGGCGAAACCGTAAGCCAAGTATTGCTTGATTTCCTGTTCAGGCACCACGACACGCTTGATGCCGAACGACATCAACAGCTTGGCCAAAACATTTTTGCCAATCAATCATTTGCGCTACCTGAATTGCCGCCTCAGGGATGACACGTCGTTACAATTGAACAATATGTAGGCTGGACCGTCAGGTATAATTTCGCCCTTACGCTTCCGCGATGTAAAGACCAGCCCCGTGACGACAACCATTCTGCCCTTCTCCAAGGCGCTTTCCGACGCCACCACCTCATGATTTCCCCCCTGATGCTGCGAGGCCTGTGGGCCTACCGCGGTTTCGTGCTGGGCAGCGTCAAACGCGAATTCCAGTCGAAATACACCAATGCCATGCTTGGCGCCGTCTGGTCGGTGCTCAGTCCGCTCGCCATGATCCTCGTGTACACGGTGATCTTCTCCGAGGTGATGCGCGCCAAGTTGCCCGGCAGCGATTCGAGCGCCGCCTATTCGATCTACCTGTGCGCGGGCATCCTCACCTGGGGCCTGTTCGCCGAGATCGTCGCGCGCGGTCAGGGCATGTTCCTGGAACAAGCCAACCTGCTTAAAAAGATCAGTTTCCCGCGCATCTGCCTGCCAGTGATCGTGGTACTGAATTCGCTGGTCAATTTCGGCATCATCTTCGGTTTGTTCACCGTCTTCCTGATCGTTTCGGGCAATTTCCCCGGCGTTGTGTACCTGGCCATCGTGCCGCTGCTGGTCCTGCAGGTCCTGCTGGCGATCGGCCTGGCGATGGTCACGGGCGTGCTCAATGTGTTCTTCCGCGATGTCGGCCAGTTTGTCACGATCGCGATGCAGTTCTGGTTCTGGCTCACGCCGATCGTCTACCCGGCCTCGATCCTGCCGCCCAATATCCGTCCGCTGCTCGACTACAACCCGATGGCCCCGATCATCCAGTCCTACCAGGCGATCCTGGTCGAAGGCACGCTGCCGCAGTGGGACCGCCTGCTGCTGCCGGCCGTGCTGGCACTGCTGCTGTGCGTGCTGGGCATGCACCTGTTCCGCAAGCGCTCCGGCGAAATGGTGGATGAACTCTGATGGGCGCGATTACCGTTTCCGGCCTGGGCAAGGCCTACAAAAAATACCCGACCCGCTGGTCGCGCCTGGCCGAATGGATGATGCCATTCGCACGCCAGCGCCACAGTCTCAAATGGGTGCTGCGCGACATCAGCTTCCAGGTTTCGCCTGGCGAAGCCGTGGGTCTGATCGGCATCAACGGCGCCGGCAAGAGCACGCTGCTCAAGCTGATCACCGGCACCACCCAGCCCACCACCGGCAATGTCTGGATGCAGGGCAGCGTGGCGGCCCTGCTCGAACTGGGCATGGGCTTTCACCCTGACTTCACAGGGCGCCAGAACGCTTACATGGCTGGCCAGCTGCTGGGCATGACGGTCGATGAGCTCAATGCGCTGATGCCGCAGATCGAAGCGTTCGCCGACATCGGCGACTACATGGACCAGCCGGTGCGTGTGTATTCGAGCGGCATGCAGATGCGCGTTGCGTTCTCCGTCGCCACCGCGCGCCGGCCCGACATCCTGATCGTCGACGAAGCGCTGTCGGTGGGCGACGCCTACTTCCAGCACAAGAGTTTCGACCGCATCCGCCAGTTCCGCAAGGAAGGCACGACGCTGCTGCTGGTCTCGCACGACAAGCAGGCGATCCAGTCGGTGTGCGACCGCGCCATCCTGCTCGATGGCGGGCGCCTGGCCAAGGAAGGCCGGCCCGAAGAGATCATGGATTACTACAATGCCCTGATCGCCGAGCGTGAAAACGGTACGGTCCGCCTGGCCGAGACGGGCGACGGCAAGGTGCAGACCGTGTCGGGCACCGGCGAGGCCGTCGTGGCCGACATCGCGCTGCTCGACGAGGCCGGCGCACGCGTCGAAGTGGTTGACGTGGGCAGCGCCGTGACGCTCGAGGTGCGGGTCAGGGTCAATGCGCCGATTCCGCGCATGGTGCTGGGCTACATGATCAAGGACCGTCTGGGCCAGCCGATGTATGGCACCAACACGCACCTGAAACAGCTGCCGCTGGACGACGTGGCAGCCGGCGAAGAGGTCGTGTACCGCTTCGCATTCCCGATGAATCTGGGTCCGGGCACCTATTCGGTCGCCACGGCGATCGTCAGTACCGATACCCATCTCGTCAACAATTATGAATGGCGCGACCTGGCCCTGGTGTTCACGGTGATGAACATGCGCCGTCCCCATTTCGAAGGTTCGGCCTGGCTCGACCCGGTCATCGACATCCAACGCACATGACTTTCGTTTCCTATTCCCAGAACGCCGAGGACGTGCTGTTGTGGCGTGCCCTCGGCCACGTTGCCAACGGCTTCTACATCGACGTCGGCGCCAACGATCCGGTCGAGCATTCGGTCACCAAGGCTTTCTATGAGCGTGGCTGGCATGGCATCAGCATCGAGCCGCTCCCGGCGTTCCACGATGAGTTCGAACTGCAGCGTCCGCGCGATATCAATCTGGCCATCGCGGCCGGCGCCACGGACGGCGAACTGACCCTGTATGACGTGCCCGACGTGCGCGGCTGGGCCTCGCCCGACCACACAGTGGCCGAGATGCACCGTGCTGATGGTCACAGCATCGCCGAGCTGACGGTGCCAGTGCGCACGCTGGCCTCGGTCTGCGCCGAGCATGTGCAGGGCGATATCCACTTTTTGAAGATCGACGTCGAAGGCTTCGAGGGCGAAGTCCTGCAAGGCATGGACTTCGCGCGCTGGCGCCCATGGGTGCTGGTGATCGAGGCCACGCTGCCGGGCAGCCGCGAGACCAACCACGCGAGCTGGGAACACCTGGTCAGCACCCGGGGCTACCGTTTTGTCTGGTTCGATGGCCTGAACCGCTGGTACGTCGCCGAAGAGCATCCGGAACTGATGGGACATTTCGGCATTGGTCCGAACGTGTTCGACGACTACATCTCGCACCATCTCGACAAGGCCTGGGACCAGGTCAAGTCGCTCGACAGCCGCCTGAAGGACCTCGACGCTGCCGCTGCCGACGCTGCGCGCCAGGCCGAGGTGCGCCTGGCCGAGGTCGACACTGCCCTGCGCGCTGCCCATGCGACAGGTGCACGCGAAGCGGCGCGCGCCGACGCCGCCGAAGCGCGCGGCGAACGCGCCGAAACGCTCGCCGCCGGTCTCGAGATTCAGCGCGCGCGCCTGGAAGAAGAAAAGCTGCACGCCGACGAACAGATCGTCCATCTGCGCGAGCAGCTGGCGCACCTGCACGAAACAGCGCGCCAGATGGCCGATTGGGCGCGCGGCCTGGATGAACGCCTCAAGGCGACCGTGGCCAGTACCTCGTGGAGAGTCACCCGGCCGCTGCGCCTGGCCGGTTCGGTCGTGCATGCAATGCGCCGTCCGCACCTGATGCGCCGTATCGTCAACCGGATCACCGCCAACGAGCGCATGCGGCGCGCCATCATCCCGGTGCTGCGCCGCCATCCGGCGCTGGGCGAACGCGTCTCGGCGTCGATCGCCACCATCAAGCTCGAT
>Ga0308157_10004512_pt1 | contig 18431 bp, 17 predicted proteins | sample PhyBR1_FD_201035 | JGI IMG/M metagenome (GOLD analysis project Ga0308157, IMG submission 201035) | Phyllosphere microbial communities from UC Gill Tract Community Farm, Albany, California, United States - DLSLB.R1 | ecosystem: Host-associated > Plants > Phyllosphere > Unclassified | place: USA...
TGTCAAAAGCGCTTTGAATGGCGTCATCTAATCGATCAACAGCGATGATATTGATGCCATTAAATGGCGGTGTATTTCGGCTTGGCGCATTGGCTTTTGGGACAATGGCATGAGTAAAGCCGTGTTTGATGGCTTCTTTAAGCCGTTCTTGACCATTAGGAACAGGGCGAATTTCACCTGACAACCCCACTTCCCCAAAGACTGCCAAAGACGACGGCAAGGCTTTTTCTTTGATGCTTGACGCACAAGCCAGCAGCACCGCCAAATCCGACCCCGTCTCTAATACTTTTACGCCGCCCACCACGTTGACATAGACATCTTGACCGCTGGTATGGATGCCGCCGTGACGGTGCATGACCGCAAGCAGCATTGACAGCCGCTGATAATCAAGACCAAGCGCCATTCGTCGCGGCTGAGCTTGCGAATCATCAACCAACGCCTGAACTTCAACCAAAAGTGGTCTGGTACCTTCACGGCTGACCATCACGATAGAGCCTGCCACAGGCTTGTCATAACGGCTTAAAAAAATCGCTGACGGATTGGCAACTTCTTTAAGTCCCATATCGGTCATGCCAAAAATACCAAGCTCGTTCACCGCGCCAAAGCGATTTTTGACCGCGCGAATCATCCGAAAGCGAGAGTCCGATTGACCTTCAAAATAAAGCACCGTGTCTACCATGTGCTCAAGAACGCGGGGACCTGCAAGCGTGCCTTCTTTGGTCACGTGACCGACCAAAAACAGTGCCGTTCCCGTTTGTTTGGCGTATCGGGTCAGCATTGCTGCGGACTCACGGATTTGGCTAACGCCACCGGGCGCGGATTGAATCGCATCGGTATAAATCGTTTGAATGGAGTCAATGATGGCAATTGCCGGCTGCTCTTGAGTGAGCGCCGCGCAAATGGTCTCAACATTGGTTTCTGCCAACACGCGCAGCCGATCGGCAGGTAAGTCTAAACGCTTAGCTCGCATTGCCACTTGAGCAAGCGACTCCTCGCCGGTCACATAAAGCGCACTTCCTGCTAACGAATCGGCGCGCGCCATATTGGTTGCCGTTTGCAGCAAAATGGTTGATTTACCAATGCCCGGATCGCCACCAATCAACACCACCGATCCGGCTACCAAACCGCCGCCCAAAACGCGATCAAACTCACTGATTCCCGTCGGCAATCGGGTATCCAATGTGACGCTGACAGCGTTAAGCGGCATCACCGCGCTTTGTGACCCCGAATAGTTTTGCGCGCGGGCAGGAGTTACAGCTTTTGATTTTGCCGTAGGTTTATGGTGTGGTAAGCTTACGTTTGGCGCCTCGACCAAACAATTCCACTCACCGCAGTCGCTGCACTGCCCTGACCATTTTCCAAAATGCGCCCCGCAGTTTTGGCAAACATAACTGCTTTTATTTTTTGCCATAATTTGAGCCTATTGCTAACTGGCGATAAAACGCCCAAACCTAAAATAGGCTGAGCGATTTTTGAATCGTAATAAAAGATAAATTAAGATGGGGGCGAAAGTGGTAAAAATCCAGCAAAAAATCAGTCAAATCAAAATTTTAGCGACCAAACTATGCCTGAAAATCTTTACCCAAATAAACACTTTTGACCAAGTCATTGTTTAAAATATCGTCAGCGGTGCCCTCAGCAATGATGGCGCCTTCGGAGACAATATAGGCATTTTCACAAATTGCGAGGGTTTCTCGGACATTATGATCGGTGATTAACACGCCAATCCCGCGACTTTTAAGCGTTAAAATGACCTCTTTAATATCACCGACCGAAATCGGGTCAACCCCTGCAAACGGCTCATCAAGCAAAATAAATTTCGGATTGGCAGCAAGCGCTCGGGCAATCTCGCAGCGGCGACGCTCACCGCCGGACACGCTCATGCCAAGCGATTTTCGGACATGATTTAAATGAAACTCGCCAATCAACTTTTCAAGCTCTGCTTTTTGAGCGGCGGCATTTAAGTCATTTCGGGTTTGCAAAATGGCTAAAATGTTGTCTTCAATGCTTAATTTGCGAAAAATGGACGCCTCTTGCGGCAAATAGCCGATTCCGGTGCGCGCCCGCTCATGCATGGCGTATTTGGACAAATCCATGGAGCCGAGTGTCACCCGACCTTTATCCATATTAACAAGACCGACCACCATGTAAAAACTGGTCGTTTTCCCTGCGCCATTGGGTCCTAACAGCCCAACCACCTGACCTTGTTCCACTGAAAATGAGACATCTTTGACCACCCAGCGCTTACCATAGCGTTTTCCTAAATGCTGCATTACCAGCTTGGCTTTTGGTGGGGTCGCGCTAGTTGGCGCATTTGGCGTTGTCAATGGCTCGCTCATAGCTTACGGTCTTATTTCAGTTGAAAATGATGGCTAGTAAATGACTGATTAACCCTAGCGAATACTGCGCTGATTGGTATTGTTATTAGGCGGGAATACCAGTTCAACACGCTGATTGCCCCCTGCAGTTGCTTCAACATCGCCCGCTTTTAAGCTATAGCGAATTACGTTTCCGGCAAAGCTTGCGCCATTTTGTACCAATCTGGCATTACCCGTTAAGGTAATAATTCCGGTCACCGCATTATAATCAATGGTATTTGCTTGACCTTTAGCCAGCCCTTTTTCTTGAGTGACCACTTGCTGCATGGTTGCAGGGCGACCTGTTGCAACCGCTGAATTGATGCTTCGGCTTGGCGACAAATTAACCGTGATGTTATCTGCCGTCAGTTTTAGCGTTCCTTGGGTGATGACCACACTTCCTGAATAGCTGGTGATTCCCGTGCGCTCGCTATAAGTGGCTTTATCTGCAAGCAATTTGATCGGCTGATTGGCATCCGACGGCAAAGCGTGGCTAAATATCGGCAGGCTTAAGAGCAAAACGGTCGATAGCGCTTTACTTACCGGCAAAGCGGCTTGAAAATGGCGTTTGGTAGAGCAAGAAAAATAAGATAATGTCATTAATGGCGTCTCAACATAAAATAATCGGCAGCTGAGTGGTTATCATAACAGCAAATCAGCGCGACGGTATTAAAACAAAGCTTTATCTTGGCGTTTAGACGGTGTAAACGTGACCGCAATGTTGCCAAACTCATAATCACCAGTTTCTAAATTTGCTTTCATACTGGCAGCTTCAAAGCGGTTCATCCCCTGCTCGACTTTAACCGGTTGATCACTGAACACTTGGCGCGATTTGGTATTGCCTTTGAGCTCAGCGCCGCTCACCTTTATCGGCTCACTGTTTGCTTGCCCTGATTTGTCTTGGCTTGTGAGCACAAAGCCGCCGGATAATTTTAAATCACCAGATTGCTGATTAATAGCAGCAGTTCCCGCTTGAATCTGGTAGCGCTGAGTGGCAGACGGCTCCCAATTCATCGTGATTCCTGACATCTCGTCTTGATTGGTTTTTGGATTGTGCGAGATGGCGTCAGCATTCAGCTCGTATTCCGTTTCGCCAGCTTCGTTGGTCTGAACCGCTTTAATATCGGTCGCTTCGTAATCCACTTCAGAGGGCTCAATATTCACAGGCGGGGCAATTTCGCCATGTTTGTGAAAAAACCAACCGGCAATCCCAGCAATAATGAGCGCCAAAAAGATTAAAATTCGGGTATTATTCACAAAACCGCATCCTAAATAGGCTCATCAAGGGTAAACTGAGCGATGAAGTCTTGATAATGACCGTGACCTTTTAAAATTAAATCGCAAACTTCGCGAACCGCACCAAAGCCACCTGCTTTGGTGGTGACCATATCGCAGCGCTTGATGACTTCTTGATGGGCGTTTGGCACCGTTGGGGCAAAGCCGACCGACTGCATGGCTTTAATATCTGGCAAATCATCGCCCATATAAGCGCAATCTGCAAGGCTCAAATCAAGCGTTGATAGCAGCTCTTTGAGCGCAACACATTTATCATCACGACCTTGAATGATAAAATCAATGCCAAGCTCAGTCGCGCGCTTTTGTACCATGGGGCTGTCACGACCCGTAATGATCGCCGTTAAAATGCCATATTTTGACAATGCTTTAATGCCAACGCCATCTTGAACAAAAAAAGCTTTGGTTTCAACCCCATTGGCGTCATAAATAATCTGACCATCTGCCAAAATACCATCAACATCTAAAGCCAATAGCTTGACCTGACCGGCTTTTTTTATCAAATCTTGCATGATTTTTCTCATTATGATTGATCAGTTTAAAATTATTTAAACCTCAAATATAAGGCTTAAGCAACGCCTGCTTTTAATAAATCGTGAACGGTAATGATGGCTTCAAGATGATGGCTATCATCCATAATTAACAGCTGACTGATCGCATTTTCATTCATTAAGCTTAAAGCATCTGAGGCACGCATGGTTTTATGAATCGCGCGCGGGTTGGTGGTCATGATACTGCTCATGGTTGTGGTCAGCGTCACCCCGCGCTCAAGGCTTCGGCGCAAGTCACCATCGGTAAACACGCCGACCACTTTGTCGTTCTCATCGACCACCACGGTCATCCCAAGCCTGCCATGCGTCATGGTAAATAGCGCGTCATGAAGCGGCGCAGTTTGCAAAACTTTGGGCAACTCTTCAGCGCTTGAATGCATCAAATCTTCAACGCGCGTTAACAGTTTGCGACCAAGCGCCCCTGCCGGATGCGACAAGGCAAAATCCTCGGAGGTAAAATTGCGCGCGTGAACCAAAGCAACTGCTAAGGCATCACCAAGCGCCAGTGTTGCCGTTGTGCTTGACGTTGGCGCAAGGTTAAGCGGGCAAGCCTCTTGCGAATGACCTAAGGTGAGCGCAATATCTGCCGACTTTGGCAACATCCCGCGCTTGTCGCGGCTGATGCTAATCAGCGGAATTTGTAAGCGTTTAATAACCGGAAGTAAGGTTTTGATTTCATCGGACTCGCCGGAGTTTGAAATCGCAAGCAGAACGTCGCCTTGAACAAGCATCCCCAAATCACCGTGACCCGCTTCCCCCGGATGCATAAAGAACGATGGCGTTCCTGTTGACGCAAACGTTGCCGCAATTTTGCGACCGACCAGCCCCGATTTTCCCATTCCGGTGACCACCACCCGACCTTGGCACGCCAAGATAATGTCACAAGCAGTAGCAAAACGCTCATCAATTTGCTCAACAACCAAGTCAAGGGCAAGCTTTTCCGTATGAATCGCGTCAATAGCTGCTGTAATGAATTGCTCAGCGCTCATTGCATTTAAGGTTTTTTTGGGAAGTTCTTGGGCTAAAGTCATTACTTAGGCTCGCTGCTTTTATTTTAATGTCAAAAGTTATCAAAGGATAAATTGATATTACTTTTAAAAAATCAATATTTGAATCATCGCTTTATTTTTTTATAAAAAAAACCCACTTATCAGCAGGTTTCCTATCTTAATTGTTAACGAATACCCCTGATATCAAGCCTGCTTCACATCAGTTGTTATTATTGTTATCAAAGTTGTTGTCAAAATCTGAATTGCCGCCGTTATCAAAGCCAGAGTTTTCTGAATTTTCAAAGCCGCGATCATTGTTGCCAAAGCCGCCACGATCAAAACTGCGATCGCTACCAAAGCCGCCGCGATCAAACCCGCGATCATTACTGCCAAAACCGCTACGGTTAAAGCCGCTACGATTAGAGGTGAAGCTGCGGTCTTCAAATCCTGAAGAGCGATTGTCAAAGCCGCCGCCCATACCGCCTTGATAGCCGCCGCTGATCCCTTGTGAAGTCATGCCACCTGTTGGCTGACCACTACCACGCGGATTGCGAGCTGGCACTACCGTTGAGATAGCGTGCTTATACACCATTTGGCTGACAGTATTTTTAAGAAGAACAACGTACTGATCAAACGATTCGATCTGACCTTGAAGCTTAATACCGTTGACTAAAAAAATTGATACGGGGATGCGATCTTTTCGAAGAGAATTCAAAAAGGGGTCTTGTAATGTTTGTCCTTTTGACATGGGAGCGCTCCTAAATAAAATATCGTTATAGTTAAAGGTTCGTTATTATAATAATATCGCAATTATAATGCCTAGCAGTTTAAAAACGTCGTCGGATTAAAAAAAGCAAGAAGTTTACTGCAATTTCTTAAAAACGATAACGGTCGTGTCTTACTGCCTTATTATTGTAAATCATTGACTAACTGCTTGTTTCTATAGTTATTATTAAAAGTAATCGCTAACATAAATTACAGCTTTTCAATATTTACTCTCATAATATCGTGACCTAGCCCTATAAACACAATGTAAGTTTATGGTCATTATTGTTATTATTTCTTAAGTTAACCTTCTTCAAATTAACACAAATAAGATTTTGCCAATGCCATATCTTTAAATGATTGAATCTTGACCGTTTTTGGTGATAACGACGGCTTAGAATCAATATTTTGCAATTGTGCCAGCTTTCGCAGCCAAGTGAATTGCCGTTTTGCCAATTGTCTTGTCGCATATAATGCCTTATTTTGCATTTGATGACAAGCAACGGCGTTTTGAAGGTCTTTTTCGGGCAATAACGCTTGATTTTTTTGAAAAAGTTTTGAATGATTTTTTTTCAAATCAAAATCTAAACTTTGGTCATCAAATGCTTGATAAAATAGCGCTTTGTCCAAATGTGGCAAGTTAAAAATAGGATGATCAATAGCAACTAAATACTCAAGGACTTGCCGATAGCCGACCGCTCGCATCGACGGCATGTTTGGGGTTAGCGGATAGCGCTCAAGCAGCCTTATGACCTCATCAATCAAGCCATCTTGCCACATGATATCAAGACGCAGTTGAATGCGATCATGAAGCCAAGCGCGGTCAGGAAAAATCCCTAACGCATGCCAATCCTGATCGGGGTTTTGCGACAAGGCAGATTTGGGCTGCTCTTGCCAAGTGCTTATTGGCGTTTTGGTTTGTAAATAAACTTCAACGGCACGGGTGATTCGCTGAGTGTCGTTTGGTTTGAGCCGTTGATGCGTGACGGGGTCAACCTGTGCTAAATAGTCGTAAAGCGCGCCGATGCCCTCAACCTGCCGCCACGACTCAACATGGTTGCGAATCGCATCATCACTATCTGGAACGGCAGAAATGCCATCAATCAGCGCCATAAAATACATCATGGTACCGCCAACCAATAGCGGGATTTTGCCATTTTGGTGAATTTGGTCAATCAAAACGCCGACATCTTGAACAAATTGCGCAACGCTATAACTTTGGGTCGGGTCAATGATATCAACTAAATGATGCGGATAGCGCTCAAGCTCGACCTTGGTTGGTTTTGCCGTACCAATATCCATATCTTGATAAATCAGCGCCGAATCTACCGAAATCAGCTCAAATCTGCCAGTATCAAAAAGCTCATAAGCCAGCGCCGTTTTGCCGCTTGCGGTTGGCGCCATCAAACAAACCACGCTATGATCATTAAGGCTGCTGTTATTAAGACGGCTAGGCAAGGTTTTATTCATGAGGCTCAATTGATTTATTTAGTTAAAAGTGGCGCAGTTAGCATTAAATTGATTAATTCATCTGCTGTCAAAATTACGAATGCTTGATTTAATAAATTTTCGGTTAACGCTTGCAAATTTTCTTGGCAAAATTTTTGATTAATCTCATTTAAACTATATTGATGTTCAGCAAAAATTTGTTTGTCTTTAACGCTCATTAATAAAAATTGCTCGCCGGCTTGAATCAGCAGCCATGGCAGCGGCGCAGTGATTTTTATGCTATCAATATTCTTAGGTAAAGTTTGAATGATCGCTAAACATCTCGGTACGGTTAAATTTTGAGTAATCTTACTAGGATAATTTTCAACATGGTCAGACAACGGTTTTGAATTTTCAGGATTGACTTGATACGATTGCTTTGGTGCTTGAACTTGTCGCGAATTTGTAGCCATGGGCAAAACTCGGCGATCATAAGTTTGATAATTGGTTGCCGTTTTATGGTTACCCAAACTTTTAGAATTAACTGGATAACTTTGCTCAGAATGATTAGCTTCTTGAACCTGAATTGGCTTTAAAATCAGCTCAACATTGTGCCGTAAATGCGCCAAAATATTGGCAAGCGGGCTGATTTTAATGCGCTGCTTTGCCGGATGAACGTTGATATTTATCCAGTCACTTGGCAAGGTAAAATACAGCGCAAATCCCAATCCTGAGGGCAACAAACGCTGAGCAATTTTTTGCAGCTCGCTACTAATCACTTGATCTTTAATCAAGCGACCGTTGACATAAATCAGCTTCGGCATCGTTTCATTTGATGGCTGCGGCAACAACCAACCTTCGATACTGGCGTTACTGGCATGATTTGACAAGGTATGTTGACTACTATTCATAGCACTTTGGATTAAATGCGACAGATCCACAAAAATTGGTTTAGCGATCGACTCAAGATTAACACTAAGGGCTTGCTCAAGTCGCGATAACGGCAGTTTTTGGCAATTTTCACCGACCGCAGGTAAACTTAATCGCAGCTTTTGATCATGAGTGAGCGTTAACTGAACATCGGCTGCCACAAGCGCCACATCGCGAACGATGGCTTCAATATAAGAAAACTCAGTGGCAATCGATTTTAAATTACCGCGACGCGCAGGAACGTTAAAATATAAATCTTTAACAATAACGCAAGTGCCCTTTGGATGAACAATCGGCGTCAATGTTGGTGAATCGCTAAGCACGCCTGCTACGCTGATTTTGCGACCAACGCCGCTGTTATCTGCCGAGCTTATTAACTCAAGCCTTGATACCGCAGCGATTGCTGCTAGAGCTTCCCCGCGAAAGCCTAGCGTATTTATGCCTTGCAAGTTAGCAACGTCGGCAACTTTACTGGTCGCATGGCGAGTAATTGCCATCACCATGTCATCCGATAAAATTCCTGAGCCATTATCCGCGACCGAAATCTGACCCATGCCGCCTTGGGTAATGCTGACCTCAATCTTGGTCGCGCCCGCATCAATGGCGTTTTCAAGCAGCTCTTTGACCACAGCAGCAGGTCGCGTGACGACCTCACCTGCGGCTAACTGATTAATCAGCAGCGGGGAGAGTTTTTTAATTCGCGGCTGACTTTGAGAAGAATGTTCAAAATTTGGCATCAGTTAAAATAACAACATTTAATCGTTCAGTTCTTAATCATTTAGCGCCGTCAAATCAAAGCCAAATGCTTGACCAACTTTGGACAATCGCAAGAGCGCTTGACGCGATTCTTTATTTGCTAAATTGTCGCCTTTAATGAGATCGATAAATAATACTGGCGGCGGCAAATAGCTATCGGCTCGGCTTGCCCACTCAATGATTATCAGCGCGTTCGGCTCATCAAGATACTCATCAAAGCCAATAAACGACAGCTCCTCAGGATCTTGCAAACGGTACAAATCGGCATGATAAACCGGCAATTTTAAGCCGTCTTTTTGCTTGATTTGGTATGGCTCAACCAAGGTATAAGTTGGGCTTTTAATCGCGCCTTGATGACCAAGCGCTTGCAACCAATAGCGCGTAAGCGTGGTTTTTCCTGCGCCCAAATCGCCAGACAGCCAAACGCTGCCTTCAAGTCCCATGGCGGCTAATTTTTGGGCTAAGCGTTTGGTATCCGCTTCCGAATTTAGCGTTATCGCTTGAAAACTGTCACTATTGGCACTATGGTCGTTATTTGCCATCAAGCGCACCTTTTTTATTAACGGCAACTTGAATGCTCACGCTTGGGTTGATAAAGCGCTCGCCATTGATAAGTTTTTGATAAAGCTCGGGGTCGCCCCATTCAGCGCAAACTTGCGGGCTAAACTCAAAATCCTCTAAATTAAGCTTGCCCATTTGCGCATTATCAACGTCTTCACTAAAGCACTGGGCGTAACCGGTTGCCGTTTCGTGAGCAATGACCGAGTAAACTTTAACATCCGCCTCGCCGTTTTGCATTTGAGTTTGCTTTAAAATCTCGCGCGCCCAAAAAAAGATCACCCGCGAAAACTGCTCGGCTGATGGCGATACCGGAAGCGAAATCCAGCGCGCACTAAATTTTTTGCAAGCGGCAATATACTCAGGGTCGTCTTGATTCCAAAAGCAAATGGCATGGTCAAAGCTGTCAATCAAATCTTTGATTGAGGATTTAAGCAAGCCAAAATCATAAACCATCTGACCGTGATCTAAGCGGTTCGCCTCTAAAATCAGCTCAATTTGATAGCTGTGACCATGAATGGAGTGCTTGCAGCGCTCTGAGCTACAGTTGCGGACGATATGGGCGTTTTCAAATTTAAAAAGTTTTCGTATTCGCATAATAAGTTAAGTTAGCTTAAAAAGTAGGCGCTGAAACATCGCAACAAGATTAAAGTTTCAGCCAATTGCTCATTATAGCAAATCAAAGGCGCTTCGTAAGCAAGTAGTTATGACCGCTATTGTTAAGAAGCTCGCGGCGCTAGCATAATGATTGCCATACCAAGCAGCGCCACCCCTGCACCGATAATGTCCCAAGGCGTTGGACGAATGCCATCGACCGCCCAAAGCCAAAATATCGCCATACAAATATAAACGCCGCCATAAGCCGCGTAAACCCTGCCCGCCGCCGTTGGGTGTAAGGTTAACAGCCAAGCAAACGTCATCAGGCTAACTCCTGCCGGAATTAGCAGCCAAGCCGATTTGCCCTCTTTTAGCCAAAGATATGGCAAATAACAACCAATAATTTCGGCAAGTGCCGTTAACGCAAATAGCGCCAGCGTTTTTAGTCCTAGCAACACTTTGCTCCTAAACGCAAATGGTTCCGGTCAAATACTGAACGGCATGACCAGAAATAAACACACGATCACCAACTACAGTGCAATCAAGTATCCCGCCGCGAGATGACGCTTGATACGCAATTAAGTTATTTTTCCCAAGGCGATTTGCCCAAAATGGCGCAAGTCCAGTATGAATCGATCCCGTGACCGCATCCTCATCACCACCATTGGCTGGCCAAAAATAGCGCGATATAAAATCATAACGGTTTGATTTATCAGCATCGGCTGATTCGGCTTGACAGGTGACCACGACATCACGAGGCGCTAGCGCTTTTAATTTTTCATTGTCACGAAGTACAGCTATCACATCCGCTTCATTATCATAAATGACAAAATAAGCTTGTTTATTGCAATAAACCTCAACGGGCACAATTGATAACCCTGCTAGCAGTTCCGCCGGAATATCATTGACTTTTTCAGGACAAGTATTGGGAAAATCCATTTGAATTTTGCCATTATTGAGTCGAACAACGATAAACGTCCCCACGGCTTTGGCGCTAAATTTAATTTTAGTTAATTCAAGATTTTTGCTAAATAAAACAAAAGCCGCAGCTAAGGTAGCATGACCACAAAAATCAATCTCAGTGAGCGGTGAAAACCAACGAATTTGATAACTGTGGTTATCGCCTGATTTATCTTTCACCAAAAATGCAGTTTCTGATAAGTTATTTTCCAAAGCAATGGACTGCATTAGCTCATCGGTCAGCCAATCTTCAGTGATGATGACCGCTGCCGGATTGCCTTTAAAAACAGTATCGGTAAAAGCATCTACGACATTTATTGCAAGCTGCATTGTTCACCCCTTAATCAGCCTTAATGAATCATTAAAATTATTGAGTTTAATAGCTGTGACATTATAGCCGTTTTAAGCTAAAAATTTTCGCTGAAACACTGATTATGGCATTTTAAAGGTCAACAAATTTTATTTTCAAAATGGCTTAAAAAACAGATAAGTTGAGAGATTTTGCCAGAGCGCCTACAATAGCAGCGGCAACAACGCGGCTGCTTTTAAAATAACAGGTAAAGAGGAAGTTAAGGTGATTGGGACGCTATGAAACAACTGGCAATGCTGATATTTGTGGTGATGGGCGGCATGGCGCTGGCGCTTGAGGCAGCGATTTTGGGACCGCTTGGCGAGCGTATTGGTAAGCTGTCGGCGTCGCTATCAATTTTTTTGATTGGCATTTTGGTGTTCAGTATCGCCATGGTTATTCAACGGCGCAGCTATATTTTAAAGCTTGCTAAATTGCCGCCGTGGCTGCTCTCAGGCGGCTTGGTTGGGTTTGCTTACACCATTGTTTTGGTGGTGGCGACGCCGCTTGTGGGCGTTGGCGCAACGATGGTTGGAATTTTATGCGGTCAAATTACCGCAAGCCTTGCCATTGACCACTTTGGCATTTTGGGAACCAAAAAACGCAAAGTCGACAGCTACCGAATTATTGCGCTTGGGCTGATTTTGGCGGCGCTTGGGCTGATTTATTAGGCAACTGCCTTTAAGGATAATGTTAAATGTTGGACTCTTTAGCGATTTTTACCTTTCCGCTGTTGCTTCTTGGCGGCTCGGCAATCGCGGCGCAATCGGCAATCAACGGCGCGCTCAGCTTAAAAACCGATTTGGTCACCACCGCTTGGCTTGCCAATGTTATTGCTGCTATTGTTTTATTTTTTTTGGTGATATTTTTTGAGCCGCCACAAACGGAAACCATGTTTACCGTGCCGATTTGGCAATTGTCCGGCGCGCTTTTTGGCTGTTTTTCCATGGCAGCAATCGTGGTTGCGGTTCCAAAGATTGGCACGGCAGCAACCATTGTGGCCATTATTACCGGTCAAATTGTAATGGGGCTATTGGTTGACCATTTTGGTTGGTTTGGCAATCCGCAAATTTTACTTGGGGGTAAGCGCCTTGCTGCCGTTGGACTGTTAGCAGCGGCGCTGTATTTTATTTATTTGAGTAATACGAGAAAAATAAAGAGCTAATTATCTTACTCTTTTCATTCTTTCACCACTCCCTCTTCCTCAACCCCACCACTTAAATACGCCAAATACGCCTCATACTGCTCAAGAACATCATCAATCACTTGCTGACGACTGAGCCCCATCAAATCATAACCGCCCGAGCCAGTTTGCGTGGTGACCTCAAGACGATAATAAACATCGGTATCGGATGCCATTTTTCCGCTAAAAGTCGGCGCAGGCGTTGGCACCATTGCCACTTGATAATAAAAATCGTGAACGCTGTCTGTCGATACCCGAAGCAAAGGTCCTGAAGGGCGATTGGGATCAATGGTTGAGACGCTTTGGTCGTGGTCGGCGTTTTGGCGCTCGGCATCGTAGCCTTGACCGCGAAACTCTGCCGCCACATCATCAAGCGCCGGTCGAACCACCCGCTCTAAAAATTGAACCGCCTCACGTTTTGAAGGATAAGTGAGCATCTGCCCTAAGCGCTGCTTCCAAGAGCGCTCAGGAATATGACCACCGCTTGGGGTAATGGTTGCGCGCCTAAGCACCGTGCCTTCTTGTTCAGCACGTTCAATCCGCAGCGCCTTATAAAATGAAATCATCACCAAATACGCAATAATCGTCACCGGCAACGCAAAAATCAGCGTGGCATACTCCATCGTAATGACGCCGCCTGCCAGCAGCATTGAAATGGTCAATACCGCCGTTAATACCGCCCAAAATATCCGCAACCATTTAGGACCATCTTCGCTTGGGTCAGGGATTGACGCCGAAAAATTGGACATCACCATCGCTCCTGAGTTGGCACTGGTGATATAAAACAAGAGTCCTGAAAAGGTCGCAAGGGCAATCAAAAACATGGCTCCTGGAAACATTCCTAACAGCGCGTACCAACCATGCTCAGGGCTTTGAATAGCAAGCTCGGCAAATTCGCTATTGCCTTGTAACACTTGATAAAGTGCTGAGTTGCCAAAAAAAGACACAATAATAAAATCACAAAGTACCGGAACGGTAATGGCAGCAATGACAAACTCACGAAGCGTTCGACCGCGCGAAATCCGCGCCAAAAACACGCCGACAAACGGTCCCCAAGCCAGCCAAAATGCCCAAAAAAACAGCGTCCAACTGCCCATCCATTCGCTACTATCGGGAACATAAACAAAGGTTTTCAGCATTCGCGACGGCAACGTCACCAAAAAATGACCGATGTTTTCCACCAAACCATTGAGCAAAAACGCCGTTTGTCCTGCTATTAGGATAAACGCCATCATGGCAACGGCGCTCCAAAGGTTCAATTCTGAAATCCAACGAATACCACGGTCAACGCCGGACGTCGTTGCCGCAATAGTTAAAATTACCGCGCCAACCACCAGCGCAATTTGCAAGGTTAAGCCTTCGCTAAAGCCAAAAAGCGTTGCAAAACCAACATTTAGCAGCACCACGCCAATTCCCATCGTGGTTGCCACCCCAAACACCGTTCCTACAAGCGCAATGATGCTAATCCCATGACCAAGCGAACCTTTAACGCGCCTGCCAAACAGCGGATAAAGCGCCGCACGAATGGACAATGGCAAGTTCCAGCGATACGCAAAATAACCCATCGCCATGCCAAGCAGCGCATAAACCGCCCAGCCTGCAATGCCGTAATGAAACATCGTCCAAACGACCGCATCTTGCAGCGCGGCGGCGGTTTCAGGCTCACCCGATGGCGGCGTCAAATACTGAACCACAGGTCCCGTCACTGAGAAAAACAGCAAATCAATACCAACACCTGCCGCAAACAGCATCGCCCCCCACGTTGCCAAGCCGTATTGCGGTCGTGAATCATCAGGACCCAAGCGAACACTTCCCGCTTTTGACAGTGCCACCCAAATCACAAAGAAAATGACCAGCGCCATGGTCAGCACATAATACCAACCCAAATTGGTTGCAATCCAATTAACCACCAGCTCCATCGTTGAGCTTGCTTGCGCTGGCATGACAATTGCCCAAACCGAAAACGCCGCAATAATCACCGATGACACAATCAAAACGCTCCAGTTAACCTGTGTCGTTCTGGTCAGTGACAACTCCCCTGCGCCTTTTCCCAAATCACTTTTGGAAACCGGAACTTCATCCTCAAGCGTTTTTTGCGGTCGCACGCTACCCCCAAAACGGCTGCGTTCAAATGGCGTTTTTGGTGGCACAGTTTTTGGAAGGTCGTTATTAAGGTGGTCATCATTGGGCGGCTGACTCATGGGCATCGTCCTTTGTCTTTAACTTTGATTTGACCTTAGTTTAGCGTAAGGCGGGCGCTCAAGTTCAGAGCAACTGTTGCAACTTCGTTTCACAATGTAGAGAATAAACCGCAACATTTAGAACAAAAACGTATTAAAACGGCTTTGTCTCAGGCAATAAGATTTAAGGCAATAAGTGTTTTGGAATTTGTTCAGTGATAGAAATTTGAGTGATCTTTTCTGACCAATCACTTTGGGTTGGGTGCGGTAGCGGGTCAAGAATTCTAAAATTCTGCTGCTTGCTATTTTCTTGAAACTTACTTTTAAATAACTCGATAAAATTGGTCGCGGTAAAACCACAAGGGATAATGATTAACGGATGATCGCGCGGCGTATTAATGACCGCGTTAAGCCTTGTTGCAAAATCTGTAAAAATTTCTGTTTGACTAAGCTTAACCAGCCAATCCTCACTTGCCAAATTTTGACCTAAATTATTTCGAAAACTTGCCCACTGCTCCGCTTTTTGTTTGTCATCAGCGCTCAAATCACAAGGATAAAACGCCAAATTCATTGGAAAATGGGCGCAGTTCATAATGCCAAGCTCAACGTATTTTTTTTGCTCAATATTGCAGCCAATCGGCAAGTGATTGTCAAACTCTGCCAAATAACCTTGCTTGGTAAAAAACTGAGTCAACTCGCAAGCCGCCTCACCTGCCGCCGGATGTTGATGAATAAACTCGTTGATATGCGGTGATTCCAAAATCAATAAGATGTCTAGTTTTTTAGCATCGATGATCAAATCACCAACTTTATATTGTTCCATTAAGTTATCTTCCTTTTTTTTAAATTGCCCTAATAAAAAACTTGCAATACCGATTGATATTGCAAGCGTTAATAGTGAACCAAACTTTAAATCAGCGGATTATTTTACCGGAAACTCAAGCAAGCGGTCGCCGTCTTTGTCTTGGATTCGGGTTGGCAAGCCAATGTTATTGAGCAAATTGATAAATGGCTTAGGGTCAAGCTCTTCAACGTTGACCATTCGACCAGCATCCCACTCGCCCGTCGCAATCAGCATGGCAGCAGCAACCGGCGGCACGCCAGCGGTGTACGAGATACCTTGGCTTCCCATCGCGGCAAACGCTTCTTCATGGTCGGAGATGTTATAAATAAATACCTCGCTGTCCTCGCCGTTGATTTTGCCTTTGACTTTATCGCCGATGCAGGTTTTGCCGGTGTAATCGGGGGCAAGCGAGCTTGGGTCAGGAAGCACGGCTTTAACGACTTTTAATGGCACAACTTCTAAACCTTCAGCGGTAGTGACGGGCTGCTCAGACAATAGTCCTAAGCTTTGAAGTACGGTAAAGACGTTGATGTAATGGTCACCAAATCCCATCCAAAAGCGAATATTGGGAACGTCCAAATTTGCCGATAACGAATGAATCTCGTCATGACCGCTTAAATAGCTGTTTTGAACGCCAACGACCGGCAAATCATCGGTACGCTTGACCTCAAACATTTTGTTCGATTGCCACTGGCTGTTTTGCCAAGAGTAAACCGTTCCGGTAAACTCGCGAAAGTTAATTTCAGGGTCAAAGTTGGTGGCAAAATAGCGACCGTGGCTTCCGGCATTGATATCGATAATGTCGATGTCCGTCACCGAACCCTTATCCATCATATCATAGCCAATCTTAGCGTAAGCATTGACCATTCCGGGATCAAATCCTGCCCCCAAAATCGCCGTGACGTTATTATCATCACAAAGCTTGCGGCGCTGCCACTCATAGTTGCCATACCAAGGCGGCGTCTCGCAAATCTTGCGCGGGTCTTCGTGAATGGCAGTGTCAATATAAGCAACTTTGGTGTCAATACACACCTCAAGAACGCTCATATTTAAAAACGGCGAGCCGACGTTAATCACAATTTGAACGCCCGTATCTTGAATTAATGCGCGCAATGCGTTGCCATCTAGTGCATCAATTTGATGAACGTTCAAAGTTGCCGGCTGCTTAAAGCTACCTTTATCGGCAACGCTGTTGGCAATCGCTTCACATTTTTCAAGCGTTCTTGAGGCAATATGAATCTCGCCTAAGACGTCATTATGCATGGCGCATTTATGAGCGACCACTTGCGCGACGCCGCCTGCACCGATGATTAACACATTTTTTTTGCTTAAATTGGTCGGTTGAGTGCTCAATGCAACAATCCTCCTTTGTGTTTTTGCCATCTGCCAGACTTGGGATAAGAAATTGGGCAAAAACGTGTGAATAATATGCGTGAATTAAAAAGGAAGACCGAGGAAAACCCACGCACCCATAATGCCAGTGTCCTGACCGGCGCAATTATAACAATTTTGCAGCTTAGGTGATAATCTGTTTCACAAAAAATCATCACCATGCTGCATTTTTATTCAGATCAAGTTAAGACAAGCTGGCTTTATAATCTTGATAGTCAAATTGGCGCTGAATATCAATGCTGCCATCGAGTCGTTTAATGACGATTGCCGGCATGTTGACGCCATTAAACCAATTTTTCTTTACCATGGTGTAGCCTGCCGCATTGCCAAAGGCAATTTTATCACCGATATTTAACGCTCCAGCAAGCTGATATTCGCCAAAAATATCCCCTGCTAAACAAGAACGACCGTAAATAATGGTATTGTTTGAATTTACCTGATCGTCTTTTTTTACGGCGTTAATGTCATTTTTCTCGCCATTAATTGCAGCAATCGGCGCAGACTCGCGATAAATGAGCAAATCAAGCATATGCGCTTCAATCGACGCATCAACAACCGCTAAATTTTTCTCGTTGGTCATGGTATCAAGGACGGTCGTTACCAAACTTCCTGCACCGTGAATACTTGCTTCACCGGGTTCAAGGTAAACCTGAACGCCAAATTTTTCGCTAAAGTCCTTTAAGCGCTTGGCTAATTTTTCAAGTGGATAATCAGGCGCAATAAAATGAATTCCGCCGCCAAGGCTTACCCAATCAAGCGTTGTCAAAACATCACCGAAGCGCACTTCAATGTCATCAAGGCTTTGACTAAAGGCATCAAAGCTGTCATTTTCGCAATTGTTATGAATCATCACACCGCTGATATCGTCTAAAACCGCGCTGATTTTATCTTTATCATGCTCGCCCAACCGGCTAAATGGTCTTGCAGGGTCGGCAATAATAAAAGAAGAATTGCTCGTTTTTGGGTTTAATCGTAAGCCCACCGAAATATTCTTGGCTTGTGCTTTGGCTTTAAACGCATTCAATTGTGAAATGGAATTAAAAATAATTTTATCGGCGTAGGTTAAAACTTCATCAATCTCATCCGCACTATAGGCGACGCTATAAGCATGGGTTTCTTTTTTGCTTAGGCTATTTTTATTGGCGTCGTTATCTATACGGTTGTCGCCAAAGGTTTCAAATCCCAAGCGAACTTCATTTAATGACGATGACGTTGTACCGTGCAAATATGGCGTCATCGCCTCAAAAACGCCCCAAGTGGCGAAGCATTTCAGCGCAAGCAATGCTTTTGCGCCGGACA
>Ga0308157_10004513_pt1 | contig 18430 bp, 13 predicted proteins | sample PhyBR1_FD_201035 | JGI IMG/M metagenome (GOLD analysis project Ga0308157, IMG submission 201035) | Phyllosphere microbial communities from UC Gill Tract Community Farm, Albany, California, United States - DLSLB.R1 | ecosystem: Host-associated > Plants > Phyllosphere > Unclassified | place: USA...
CACCGGAACGTCGCCGTCGAACAGCTCGTCGCGGTGGCTTTCCACCCAGTTCGATTCGGGCGATTCTTTCAAATGCCGATACAGCGCGGTCTCGTCGAAAGGGACGCTGCTGCGGCGTTTGCCGTTGATCGGGTAAAAGTCGCCCAGCGGCGTGCTGATCAGGATGGAGTCGATCGACTTTTCCGTGATTTCCGCCTGGGTGAACAGATCCTGAAGCAGCGAAAAGTTGGCGAAATAACGTTCGGAGCGTCCGGCTTGCACGTCGCGAAGCATCTGCCGGTATTCTTCGTTCAGCATCATGGTCGACGACGCGACAATGATCTGCTTGAGCCGCTGATCCAGCACGTTGACGGATCGCGACAGCACGTCCCGGTTGAGGGAAACGGCGCTTTTTTCCATCGAACGCGAAGCGATCAGATACGAGCCGAGCCCCGTCAGCGCAATGCAAAAAACGGTCAGCAGCGTAAACGAAACCCGCATCCGGCGTTTGAAAGTGGTGCGGTACATCCAGGATTTCGGCATGGCAGGTCCTTTCGGCAGCCGATCCGAGGTTGAGACCAGAGATTACCCTTTGACCGAACCGGCCGCCATTTGCATGAATGATTTATTCGCCAGCACGTACAGCACGATCATCGGCAGAATCGACAAGCAGGCTCCGGCCAGCATCAACTGCGGTTGGGCCGCGTCGCCCACGCCGTACTTAAGACTGGCGAGTCCGACGGTAAGCGTTTGCAAAGCGGGCTGCGTCATGGTGAATACCAACGGCAAAATGTATTCGTTCCATGCGCCGCGGAACGTCCACAGCGCCGTGATGCCGAGAGCGGGCGTGAGCAGCGGGAGAATTACCCGGAAGTATACGCCGCGGAAGCTGCAGCCGTCAATATAGGCGGCTTCGTCCAATTCTTTCGGGATGGCGCGAACGAAGCCGATCAGCATGAAGAACGCCGTCGCATGTCCGCTGATCAGGATGATGATAACCGCCCACAGCGTTTTTTGCAGGCCGAGCGCGACCATGAGATCGAACTGCGGACGCAGCACGACGGCCCCGATCGAGATGAACAGCGTGCCCGATTGGATCAGTACGTACAGCTTTTTGCCGGGAAAATCGACTCTCGCCACGGCGTACGCCGCCATCGTGCCGACGAGCAGCGTGCCGATCGTGGTAAATACGCTGACGAACACGCTGTTCCAGGTGAAGCGGGCGAAGTTGGCGGTATTCCAGGCTTCGGCGTAGTTGGACAGCTTCCATTCTTTCGGCAGCAGGGACGAACCGGTCGTCAATTCCAGATTGCTTTTGAGGGAGCCGAAAAAGGCCAGAGTCAGGGGAAATAGCGCAAATGCGGCCACGATCAGCAGAAAAGCCCAGAGGACGATACGGGATGCCCATTTGCGCGAACGGAGCGATCTTGCGGCGGCTGCGGGCGGTGCGGCTTCCAAACGATTCAGCATCAGATTCTCTCCTTTTTCAATAGACGTCGTTCAGCTTGCGGGAGACGTAGAAGTAGATCAGCGTGACGATCCCGACGATCACGGCCGTGGCAAAACCGACGGCGCTGCCGTATCCGAACTGCTGGATGCTGGCGCCTCCGCTGGTGACCGGGAAAAACAGTTTGTACAGATAGAGGTACATGACCTGCGTGCGTCCGTAAGGTCCGCCTTCGGTGAGCACCATGATGCTTTCGTAGCCTTTGAGCGAGATGGTGATTGCCAGCATGATAATCATTTGAAGCACGGGACCGAGCATCGGAATGGTGATGCTCCACATTTTGCGGAAGGCTCCGGCGCCGTCTAGCGAAGCGGCTTCGTACAGATCGTCCGGAATGTTTTGCAGCCCTGCGATAAACAGCAGCATATAGTTGCCGATCGCGCCCCATATGGCAATGATGATCGCGGTGAGCAGCGCGTATTTGGAACCGAGCCAGTCGATCGGGGACGAGATGATGCCCGCGCCCATCAGCAGTTGGTTGACCATGCCGTTATACGAGTTGAAAATGACGTAGAACACGATCGCCATGACGGACGCGCTGACGACGGTGGGCAAAAAGTATACGGCGCGCAGCAGTTGGCGGCCTTTCAACGCTTGATTCAAAATGATCCCGAGCACGAAAGACAGTGGCAGCGTGACGACCAATTTGCCGCCCGCGTAAATGAACGTATTGACGACCGACTGCCAGAACTCTTTGTCCCGCATCAGGCGGGAAAAGTTGTCGAGCCCGATAAACAGAGGCTCGCCGAACCCTTGATAATCGTAAAACATGTACTTGAGCGCCCAGGTGATCGGATATACGCCGAACACCAGCGTCAGGATCAGACTGGGCGCGATGAACAGCCAGGCGTTGATTCTGCGTTTCGCCACATTCATGATTCTTCCTCCCGGATGCGGACCGTGCCGCTTTTGTTTCTATCATAGGATCGCCGCCGGAAGTCCGGTTAGGGAAAAAGCGACTGATTACGGGGGAGAAATCGACTGTTTGCGGCACCGGGCCGCAAGAAAAGTGAATTTCTCCCCCGGGCAGCGCTTCTTTGTCTATCCTGCGCGGCAGGCGAACCGTGATATACTCGGGGCAGAAAAACCGCACATCGTACCGGGATCAGGCCGGGATCGCAAGCACGGAGAACCGATCGCGGCAGGCGGAACGGAGCGATGAGGGAAAAGGAGGGAACCGATGAATCGGAAAAAGATGCCCGGCGTAGCGGAGATTCTTTTGGGCGAACCCGCAGGCGATCCGAACACGCTGCGAAACAAGCTGGAAGCGCGGTTTCGCGAGTTTCCGGAAATGCGGGCCGAAGCGATCCGTCAAAAAGAGCTGGATGCCCATTGGGCGGCTCGCGAAACAAGGATGAAGACGGAGGAGTTGAGCGCTTTCCGGGTCTGGCCCTGGGTGTTCAAAGTACCGGAGCAGGCGGCTTTTGCGACGTTCGGTCTTTTTGTCGACAGCGGGCAGGAGCGTGAAGAAGGCGGCAAATACGGCGAACACGGAAAAAATGGGCGCGAAGCGATCATTGCGCAGGTATCGCTCAATCATTCGCAGATCGGGCTGGCGCTGCCGCCGCTCGCGAACGGGAATTTCTCGCGAGGCTTCGAACATTGGGAAACCGTGTTGGACGCGGACGCTTCGGCGGCGCTTGTGCAAACGGAGGCCGACGTGCCGATGCTGCCGGGGGTTCCTTCTTTGCCGAACGCGTCGGAGGAGCCGCTTCGTTCGAACGGCGTGCGGCTGCATGCGGGAGATCGGCAGGGAGGGCGCGCGGAACTTCGGCGAACGGACCGGATTCCGGTTTGCGTCGGCGACTTTTATGCGCTTCAGACGTCGCTTCGCGTGGACCGAGCGTTCTCGCCGGGCCATGGCGTCGGCGCTTGCGCTTCTTTTTACGATGCGGAAGGGCTGGAACTGGAGTGTATCCGGTCCGACGCGCGGTTCGATCGGGCCACGCGCACCAACTGGTCGTCGCTGCTGGAACCTGCGGCGTGCGCGGCCAACGTCTATATGCGGGAAAACGATCCGGAAGCCGCCCGCCGGGCGATCCGGCGACTGCGCTATCTACTGGCAGATATGCTGGAAGGCATGCGCATATTCAAAGCCGAAGGCTGGCATGACGACGACGTGTACGGAGCCGTGCATATCGGCCGGGGGTTGATGGTCACATCCGTCATCTATCGGCAGTTGGAGGATAGCGGAGTCTGGAAGCCGGAAGAGATCGGGGAGATCGAGCAGCATTTTCGCGAGATTGCCGAGCTGATGACCGACTCCGGGTATTACCGTTTCGACCTGGAAGAATTCCCGGACGAAAAAGGCGGGAAACGCAGCAACTGGAACGCCGACCGCGCGGCCGGATTGGGCGTATACGCGTTATTGTTCCCGGACGAAAAGCGTTCGGAAGAGCTGCTGTTCCACGCGCTTGAAGCGGTGGACTGGCAGCTGGAGCATGTCGTGACCGCGGAAGGCTCCTGGCCGGAAAACGTGCGTTACCACGGAGCGGTGCTGCATCGGTTCTTTCTGCTGTTCGTGCTGCTCGAAGCGCTGCGCGGCGTCGATTATTTCGGACGCGGACCGATCAAAGCCATGTACCGTTTCCTGATCGACGTCCATGTGCCGGAAGACCGAGTGCAGGCCGGCGACACGGGAGAACCGCGCATATTGACCCCGGCGGTGGGCGATGCGAACGTGGACGAAAATTGGTTCCGGCTGTTCGCGTATGCGGCTCCTTTTTATGCGGAAAAGGACCCGGAATTATCCGCGCACATGGTGAATCTTTGGCGGCGCGGCGGCAGCGGGGTACGCGATACGGGAGCTTTTCCTTGTCCGTCCGTCGCTCTGCTGTGTCCGCGTCCGGGACTTGCGGAACGCCGTCCCGATGCCGATTCGCGATATGACGCAGGTTTGGGCTATGCGCTGTTTCGCAGCCGGCTGCCGGGGCGGCAGTACGCGGACTTCGCGATTTACGAAGCGTCCCGGCTGACGTACCACGCGCATCGCGACGAAGGCCATTTTTCGATCTGGAGCCGCGGCGTTCCGCTCAGCCTGGACGCGGGAACGGGAGGCTATTACAACGGCGATCGGCATTGGTACGTATCGGCTGCCGCGCACAACGTGGTACGGTTCGCGGACGCGGACGGAAGCTGGGGAGAAGGGGCGCTGACGAGCGTCTGCGAAGAAACCTTTTTCTCGGCGGAATTGGATTACGCGCGAAGCGTCATTCCGGTCGAAGGGGAGCTCGCGGATTCGGAGGCCGCGGTCGCCGGAGCGGGAAACAGCGTCGCAGAGGTGTCCGGTCGGCAAAGGTATACGCGTCACTTTTTGTTTATCAAGTTCGCCGGAATCGGCGTTTATCTGGTATGGGATCGGATTCCTTTTGCCGCGAAAAGTTGTTGGAATTTGCATGCGTTAAGCGAAGCAGATTCGATCCTTGCGGAAGAAGACGGCATGAAAAGAATCGAAGCCGAAGGCTTGGCAAACATGAATCTGAGCGCCTGGATCGCGGAGCCGCGCCATGCGGAGATCGGCAGCGGAACGGGAGGCGTCGGAGGCGGTTATCCGCTTCGGGCGCAGCAGCATTTTTCCGTGCAGGCTTCCGATTCCGGCCGCTCCGATTATGTGGTATTTTTGCATCCGCATTCCCGGGAACAAGCTCCATGCTCCGTGACCGTCGAACCGATGCGAGATTCGGCCGAAGGCGTACGCGCCTATCGATTGGCCGCAGAAGGCGAAGAAATCCGGATCGTATTGAACGGCTCGCTGAAGCAAACGAAAATCGACCTGCCGCGCGGAGCCGAATACCGGGTGATCGGCGAACGCGGCAGATTGGAAAAAGGAACAGACGGCCCGGATCGGCTCGAGCTGGCGGCCGGCATGCTTGGCATTCTTTCTATCCATTAAGGAGGAGCACATATGAGCAAAATCGGAATTTGGGAAAACGCAGAACCGGGAGTTCGACGTCGCATTTTGAACGCGGGAGAAGCTTTGATGATGATGGAAGTCCATTTTGAAAAAGGGGCCGAAGGCTACGAGCACAGCCATCCGCATGAACAGATGAGTTATTGTCTCAAAGGCTCGTTCCTGTTCCGCATCGACGGTGCGGAGCAGCGCGTGTCGCAAGGCGAAACAGTCGTGATTCCGTCCGATGCCAAACACGGCGTGACGGCTTTGGAAGAAGGCTCGGCGCTGCTGGATACGTTTACTCCGCTGCGGTTGGATCTGTTGGGGAGATGAACGCCCGCAAGCGGCGGAGGCAGGGCAAGCGTTCCGACGCCAAAAAAGGAATCGTCAAAACCGTAACCCTGCGCGATTTCCGAGCGTTCTTGACATAGGATTCGAGATCGCAAAGAAGAGAGGGCCTTCTTATGAACGCAAACCCGAACGACAAACGCAAAAAAGCGACCCTGATCGGATTGAGCCTTGCTCTGCTGCTGGGCGGCGGTACCGCCGCAGCCGCTTCGTCGAGCCTTATCGGCCAAAAAGTAACGTCGTTGCTGGCGGTAGAGCGCGGCGGAACGCAGGTGGCCGAAGCGATCGCCGTGAACGGCAAAGCTTATGTACCGGTCAGATCGCTGCAAGAAATCGCCGGCGTAACGTATTCGTTGACGGAAAAAGGAACCGTCAGCTTGTCGGATTCGCCGGATACGATCGCGGGGCAGCTCAAGCAGCAGAAGCTGAAGCGGGAAAGCTTGAAGCGCAGCATCGACAATACGGAGCAGTCGATTAACAAAGTACGTACGTTAATGGGCGAAAATCTGCAAAAGCCGGAAAACGAAGTCACGCTTCAAACCGTCCTCAAGATGGAAAGAAGCCTGGAAAACGATCGTGCCGAGCATATCCGAACGCAAACGACGATATCGGTGCTCGAACAACTGCAGGCGGAGCGAAAATAACCGGATCGTTAAGGATTGTTATTATTCATGTGATTCAATATGACATCAAAAGAAAAGATTTTGAAAAAAGCCTTGCCAAACGGGGACGCTCTACGTTCTCTTTTCAAGGCTTTTTTCATTGCGACGATTTAAGCTTGAACATGTACGTACAACACGATATGATTAACTATATAATCGAATAAATTAAATTAATTAACTTTTTTATTAACTTAATTCAGAAATCTATTCATGACAGGAGACTATCCATGACTTCTTTTCGCGATCAACTTATTGCATGGTACAAGTTTGACGAAGCTTCGGACATCGGGCGGGACTACTCGGGCCGGGAACTGAACGCGGCACCGTCCGGCAGCTCGCTTCCGGTCGTCTCTAACGTCGCGGGCCGATCCGCGGCGACGTTCGCCGGAGGCCGCAGCGGCTCTTCTTACCTGGAACTGCCGAATAATCTGCTTCAAAATGTAAGCGATCACACAGGCGTTACGGTTGCCGCTTGGGTGCGCTTCGATGCGGGAACCAGCGTCTGGGAACGGATCTGCGATTTCGGCAAAAGCGAAGGCGCCCCTTCCTTGTTCCTGACCCGCGCCATGCGAGGCACGCTGTCGGCGGACGGCGATCTGGTTGCCGATCCGGGACGCGGCTTCGTGCGCGACGAATGGATGCACGTGGCGATGAGCGTGACCGGAACGGAAGGCGGAACGCTCAGCAGCGCGGGTCCGATCGTCTACGTCAACGGCGAAGCGGCGGCAGACGGCTCGATCAGCCAGACGTCGAGCGGGAACTACGCGCAGCTTCGTCGTTGGTTTGATACTTTCGCGGACGAAGGCAATTATAGCCGCAACTATATCGGGCGTTCGCAGTTTGCGGCGGATGACGATTTCGCGGGTTCCGTCTCCGATTTCCGCGTGTACGCGGCCGGCCTGTCGGCCGACGAAGTGATCGAAGTGATGTGCGAATCGCTGACGGACGAAGAGATCGTGCGCTTGGCGGCAGACAAGTATCTGGTGTTCCCGACCCGCATTTTAACAAGCGATATCGATCTGCCGACGTCGCTGATGGGCGGGAAAGTGAGCGTAAGCTGGGAATCGAGCCGACCGGAAGCCGTATCGCACGAAGGCAAAGTATGGCCGCAAGGCGCGGGAGAACCGCAAGCCGCCACGCTCACGGCAGCGCTCACCGTCGGAACGGGCCGGGCAGATCGCAGCTTCGACGTCTCCGTTCTTCCGTCCGAGCTGCCTCCGTACACGATCACCGTGCATGGCGGGGAGCAGGCCGAAGGCGTCGTGGACGTCAGCGAAGTGATGTACGGACTCTTTTACGAAGACATCAACAATGCGGCGGACGGCGGAATTTATGCGGAGATGGTGCAGAACCGTTCGTTCGAAGCGTTCGAATTCGATACCTACTCGCATGCCTCCGGCGCCTGCGGCTGCTCGACCGGGCGCAACCGCCAGCCGCTGCTGTGGTGGTACGGCGATATCGACAAGATGACGCCGCAAACCACGGATACGCTAGGTCAATTTCTCGGTTCCTCCGACCCGGACGTGAACGGCTATTACGTCACCGTGGCGGACGGGGCGACGATCTATAACCGCGGCTTTAACGACACTAACGGCGGTTACGCGATGAATATCCGTCAGGGTGTCGGGTACGACTTCACGATCTGGGCCAAAGCCGAGCAGGAAGGATTTATCACGCTGCAGCTGCAAGACCCGTCGGGCGAGGCGGCGAGCGATATCGTCACGGTGAAGATCGAAGGCGGCGGCACCTGGAAAAAGTACGGCGTTCCTTATCCGGCGAACGGCGTTTCGACTTCCGAACTGGTGCTCACGGGTTCGCAAAACGTGCTCGGCCAGCTTGCGCTGACCTTCGAAGGCGAGATTTCGATCGAGCTGGTATCCCTGACGCCGCGCGATGTCTGGGGAGCAGCCGAGGAAACGAATTCGCCGTCCGCGCACGCCAACTACGCGGGCAACCCGAACTACCGTCTGCGCCGCGATCTGGTCGAAGCGCTGGCGGGGCTGCATCCGAAGTTCCTGCGTTTCCCGGGCGGCTGCATTTCCGAAGGTTCGTTCATTTGGGATAACGTCTATGATTGGAAAGACTCCGTGGACGCGATCGAGCTGCGCAAAGAAAACTTCAACGTCTGGGGTTACATGATGACGATGGGGCTCGGTTACATGGAATATTTCCAATTGGCCGAAGACCTGAATGCGACCCCGCTTCCGGTCATGGCGTGCGGCGTGCTGTGTCAGGCCCGTTCCGATTATGCGCATCCGGCGGGCGGCGAATTGCGCGACTATTATATCCGGAACTTCACGGACTTGATCGACTTTGCGATCAGCGTGGACTTCGAAAGCAACGAATGGGCCGCGATGCGCCGGAAAATGGGGCACGAAGCGCCGTTCGACCTGCGCTACTTGGGCGTGGGCAACGAGAACTGGGGCAGCGAATTTTTCGCCAACTTCGAAGTGTTCAAGACGCGGATCGACGCGTATATGGAAAAGCACTACCCGGAGCATGAGCTGCATATCATTTCGACGGTAGGCGCGCAGGCCGACGACGACGCGTATCAGCAAGGCTGGAAGTTCCTGAGCGGCAATCTGGAAGGTTCGGCAGAAGTGGAATTCGCGGATCGGGACAAGGTCATTTCGGAGCAGGTGAGCTGGTACGCCAAGCAGCCGAATTACATGGATACGATCGCGGACGAGCATTATTACCGTTCGAACGACTATCTGCTGAACAACGCGGATCGCTACAATTACTATTTCCGGGCAAAAAACGAAGACGGCAGCATCAACTGGCCGGAGACGTCGAAAGTATTCGTCGGCGAGTATGCGTCCACGGATAAAAACACGCTGGCAGGCGCCGTAGCGGAAGCGGCGATCATGACCGGATTCGAAAATAACGCCGATGTCGTTCGCCTGGCCGCTTACGCGCCGCTGTTCAACAAAGTGCTGACCGACGGCACCTACCGCTGGACGCCGGACTGCATCTGGTTCGACGACGAGAGCGTCTGGTTCACGCCGAACTATTACGTGCAGCAGATGTACGCGAAATACTTGGGCGACAAAGTGCTGCCGACGTCGTTCTCGACGTACCGCGGCGGCAAGCCGGTGGATCTGATTCCTCGCGGGGGGATCGAGATCGCGGCAGGTCGAGCGGAAGTGACGGTAAGAAGCGTCAAGGTTACATCGAACAAAGACGGTCAAGTGCTGCTTGAGACCGACTTCGCGGCGATCGCTTCCGGCCTTGATTCGATCTGGCAGGTCATTCCGGATTCGGCAGGCTATACGCTGGAGCAAGGACGCGGCCTGGTGTTGAAGCCGCAAAGCGCGGGCCTGAACGGATTATATGTCTTGAACGGCGAATGGACGGATTACAAAGTCGAGGTTGTCGCATCCAAATCTTCCGGCGAAGACGGCTTCTACGTCGGCGTCGGCCTGACCGACATCGCGCCGGACAACAAAGACGTGCTGGAATACGCGATCGGCTACGGCGGCAGCGCGACCGGGGTGAAAGTGCACAAGCAGGGCGTCGAAGGCTATACGCTCGGCGACTACTCGTCCAGCACGGCGGCAGGGAATCTGCGCGCAGCCAGCCATGAAGCACTTGAAGACGGCCGAGATTATACGATCACCGTCGATTACGGCGGCGGCGACGGACGCCGCCTGGTCTGCTCCTATGCCGATCCGGCGAACGGTTGGAGCAGCAAAGTGCTGGATTACAAGCTGGAAGCCTATAACCGCGACATTTTCCATTCGGTAACGGCGGATGCGCGGCATGTCTACATCAAGCTGGTCAACGCGGACGGCGTGGACAAGCAGACGCGCCTGAATCTCGACGGATTGAACGTTTCCGCCGACGCCAAGCTCGTGACGCTGGCAGGCGACGCTTCGCTGCTGAACGTGCCGAACGTGAACAAGAAAAACGCGGAGCAGGTCGTGCCGGCGGAAAGCGGGTTTGCGCTTGAAGAAGGCGCGAACGGCCGGACCGCCGTGCTGAAGCTGCCCGCGAACTCGGTGAGCGTGGCGGTATTGAACCGCATTGGCTGATCATACTGAGATTTGCCCATAAAAAAACGACCTCGTTTCTGCTGCTCGGCGGAAGGCGGGGTCGTTTGACGTTCACGGTTTTTTTTCGTCGCACTCGCGTTCCGCGGACGCGGCTTTTTCTTTTTCCCGCGCGGTAGGCTCGACTTTCCTTTTGGGAGAGAAGCGTTGGCCGAACCGCCCGAAGGATTCTCTTGCCTTGGAACGGCGCGCTTTTTTTTCCTTCAGGATCGGATCGTTTTCTTCCATCTCCTTGATCGCCTCCATCTCTTGCACATAAAGCTTGTCGCTCTCGCTGGTGGAAGGCAGGAACGGTTCATGGTTGTAATCGGTGCGGCGCCCGTAACGCAGCATATCGAATATGATTTTGCCGTTGTTGGGCTTCCCGTTGGTCGTGCGCATCGGTACGATATCGAACAGCGCATAATAAAACGCATAGAAGACCAACCGATCCCAGAACGTTTGCCGCCAGTCGATCACGCCGTTGGCCAGCAGCATATTGATCACGAAAGCCAGCATCAAATTCGCGAGAATCGGTCCGGCGTACAAGCAGATGTAAGCAAAGCGGCTTTCCCTTTTCAATTCGTCGTACGAGAACCAACTGTACAGATGATAATATCGGCGCACGTCGATGATACCTACTTTGAACAAACGCGGCCCGGAACCGAGCGTAAGCCGGGGATTGACCGCGCCGAACAACATGCTGCCGAGCAGATACCCCGATTCCCGGAAAAACACGACGACGGGCAAAATGATAAACGCCGATATAATCAGCGAGAGCAGGTCGGACAGTCCGAACATAATCTCCACTCCTTTTTCGCGTCAGATGTCAGGTCGATGTTGCGTCTACTACGTTGTAACATACCCTTTTGCGTTCCGCCTGAAAAAGGACGCAGTCTGGCTTGGGCGTTCTCGCGTCCGACAATGCGGACAAAAGATTGATTTAAATATTAGTCAGTGCTAATATGTCATCATATTAACGAGTACTAATATGAAAATCTCGGATCTGATCTTTCGGGTTGGGTTTTTCGCATAGAGTGGAGGCTGATGCCATGAGTTCTGATTCCGATTGCAAGCAAAACGATTCATGCTGCGCTTCGAAGCGCGATGCCGGTGCTGCCTCGTCCAGTCCGGAAACGGCGGTCGCCGCTTCCGGAAACTCCTATACGATCGAAGGAATGGACTGCGGAGCCTGTGCTGTCACGTTGGAGAAGCATATGGGAAGATTGGCAGCCGTACAGGAGGTCAGCGTCAATTTCGCGGCCGGTAAAATGCAGATCGTTCATGGAATGACGGAACGAGAGCTGCTCGGTGAAGTGTCGAAGGCCGGATTCACGGCATTGCCTCGCTTAAACGCGGAAAAATCCGAAAGCAAAAAGAAAGCCGCGTTCCGTGCGGAAAGACGGCGCCGCTTGTTCTCCGGAGCTCGGCTGTCCGGTATTCTGCTATTCTGCTGGCGTTGGGGCTCGGAATTTCTTTCCTTGAAGTTTCGCAATGGGCGTCCTCCGTAATGTACGGTCTCGCTATCGTCACGGGAGGGCACCGCCCGGCACGCAACGCCTTTTATGCGGTTCGCAGCCGCTCGCTGGACATGAATGTGCTGATGACCGCTGCGGCACTGGGAGCGGCCTCGATCGGAGAATGGTTGGAGGGGGCGACGGTCGTTTTCTTGTTCGCCTTGGGCAGCGAACTGCAAAACGGCGCGATGGAAAAAACGCGTCGGTCGATTCGCGGCTTGATGGAGCTGGCTCCGGCGGAAGCGTGGATTCGAAAAGGCAGGGAACTTCTTCGCGTTCCGGTGGAATCGATCAGCCCCGGCGACCGATTTACCGTAAAGCCCGGCGAAAAAATTCCGCTGGACGGAGAAGTCGTCGAGGGAGTATCCGCGGTGGATCAAGCTCCGATCACGGGCGAGTCCATGCCGGTCGACAAAAAGGCCGGCAGTCCGATTTATGCCGGGACCATCAATACGACCGGGGCCTTGGACGTGAAAGCTACCAAATCTGCCGGAGATACGACATTGTCGCGCATCATTCATATGGTGGAAGAAGCACAGGGCAAAAAGGCGCCCGCTCAGGCGTTTGTCGATCGCTTTGCGCGCATCTACACGCCCGTCGTGTTTTTGTTGGCGCTCTGCTTTATGGTCGTTCCTCCGCTCGCGGGTCGGGGAAGCTTCGGCGAGTGGTTCTATCGGGGGTTGGAGCTGTTGGTGGTGGCTTGTCCATGCGCGCTCGTGATTTCGACGCCGGTAGCCGTCGTATCCGCAATCGGAAGCGCGGCGCGGCATGGCGTTTTGATCAAAGGGGGAGCCGCCCTGGAGGCCGCGGGTTCCATCCAGGCGATCGCTTTCGACAAGACGGGCACGCTGACCTCCGGAAGACCCGTCGTCCAACGGATCCTCGTCCGCGAAGGCGTCGAAGAATCCCGGCTTTTGCGTATGGCGCGAACTGTCGAAGACGCGTCCGAGCATCCGCTCGCGGTCGCCGTGAGCGCCTACGCCGGGGGACTTGGATACGCCCCTTACGCGGCAGAACGCTTCGAATCGATTCCGGGCAAAGGAGCAAAAGCCTGGGTCGACGGCGAAGAATTTTTGGCGGGAAGTCCGAAGTGGCTTCGTGAAGCAGGGGTCGAAACGCAAGCATTGGACGGGGAAATCGAGCGGATGAAGCGCGAAGGACATACCTTGATCGCGGTCGGAAGCTTATCGGGACTGATCGGTGTCATTGCCGTTGCCGACTCGGTAAGGGACGAGGGTCGACGAACGCTGCGGGCATTGGCGAAGGCCGGAGTACGACGAACGGTCATGCTGACCGGAGATCACGAAGGAACCGCTCGCCGGATCGCGGCCGAAGTCGGCGTGGATACGTACGAAGCCGATCTGCTGCCGGAAGACAAAGTGGCGGCGATCCGTCGATTGCAGCAGGAAGGCGGCAAGATCGCAATGGTCGGCGACGGCATCAATGACGCGCCTGCGCTCGCGACGGCGAATCTCGGAATCGCGATGGGAGGGGCGGGAAGCGATACGGCCATGGAAACGGCGGATATCGTCCTGATGGCCGACAATTTGGAGCAGCTGCCGAAGACGGTCGAATTAAGTCGGCGCACGCTGCGAATCATTAAGCAAAACATCGTCTTCTCCATCGCAGTCAAAGCCGCTGCCCTGCTGCTGATCGTTCCGGGATTGCTGACTTTGTGGATGGCTGTACTTAGCGATACGGGAGCTGCGCTGTTGGTCATTTTGAACAGTATGCGCCTCTTGCATCGCCGACGCGAGGAACGGCAGCGGCCGAAGGTTTGAACCTCGAGTATCGGAATGCTACACTTTAAACAGTTGCGAACAAGACCGATACGGAAAGGGGGCTTCGGGATGCTGTCTTGCGAAGTAAAAGCAAAATTCCTCCGCGGCTTCAGCGATAAGACAAGGCTTCAGATTCTTGACAGTCTTCGAGAGGGAGAGCGAAGCGTATCCCAAATCGTGGCCGAAGTGGACGGCAACCAATCGAATATTTCCCAGCATCTGGCCTGCCTGAAAGGGTGCGGAATCATCCGGAGCCGGCAGGAGGGCAAATACAGCTATTACAGCCTGAGCGGCGACGAAGTCGGCGCTTTGCTGGATATGATCGACCGCGTATATGCTCAAGTCGATACGGATGTGAAGTCCTGCGAACGGAACGAACAACTGAATTTATAAACGAATCGGCATTTCCGCAGAATCGAAAACCGCATTTCCGTAAACGGAATGCGGTTTTTTGCTTATCTGTCAACAAACTCGGCCATCCCGATCACGCGCTCCACGATGAATTTCGGACGCGCTTTGGTTTCCAGGTACGTTTTCCCGATATACTCGCCGATCACGCCGATTCCGAGCAGCTGCAGACCGCCGATCGCCCAGACCGAGATCGCGATCGTCGTCCAGCCCGGCACCGTGCGACCCGCGAAATGGATAGATAAGAAATAACCCAACATAACCAGGCTGACCGCGAAAATGAAAAAGCCGAGCGTCGTGATCATCCGGATCGGCTTGATGCTGAACGAAGTAATGCCCTCCAGGGCGAACGACAGCATTTTCCTGAGCGGATACTTGGATTCTCCCGCGAACCGTTCGCTGCGCTCGTATTCGACGGCGGCGGACGGATACCCGATCAACGGCACGATGCCGCGCAGGAACAAGTTCGTTTCGCCGAATTCGGCCAGTCCGTCCAAGGCGCGGCGGCTCATCAGGCGATAATCCGCATGGTTGTAGACCAGTTCCGCGCCCATCAGACGCATTAGCTTGTAAAAGCTTTGAGCCGTCGTGCGCTTGAACCGGGAGTCCTTTTCCCGCGCCCGGCGCACGCCGTACACGATGTCGAAGCCTTCGTCGTGCCGCGCCACGAACTCGTCGATCGCGTCGATATCGTCCTGCAAGTCGGCATCGAGCGAGATGACGGCGTCGGCATGTTCTTTGACCTGCATCAGACCCGCCAAGAGCGCGTTTTGATGGCCTCGGTTGCGCGCCAGATGGATGCCCGCGAACAGAGGATCCGACGCGTGCAGCTTCTCGATCATCGTCCAGGTTCCGTCTTGGGAGCCGTCGTCGACGAACACGATCCGACTTGCCGGGGAGATGCGTTCTGCCGCGATCAATGCGTTCATTTTCGCTTTCAGCCGCTTGGCGGTCTCGCTCAGCACCTCCTCCTCATTATAACAGGGAATGACCAGATACAGCTTATTCACGACAACTTCCTCCTGTGACGAAGACGCATATTCAGACGCGGCTTCATCCGTTTTTCAATAGACGAATGCTTTATCCACCACCGTACACCTCTGGCGTCGACCATGCAACACGCCGACGATCGAAAGCGAAAAGAATAAAAAGCAGAGACGGATGCTGAATCATAATGTTAATTTAAATTGGATATATCCAAGAGAACGCTACCATTGCTGAACTTACAGGCTTATTTAGTTAATGTTTTTGTTATTTATTTTTAAAAACATGAAGGAGAACGAAACATTGCGGCGAAATGGATAGGAGAAACACGAAAGATGCTCATGCCGTCTGCCCATTTCTCGCAACTTCAAAGGAGGAACCGATCCACATGAAGCAACGCAAGTTCATTCGCAGCTCTTCGCTGTTGTTATCGCTCGTACTGCTCGCTCCGCTGGCGTCCGGCTGCGGAAGCGAAGCTAATGCCGCGGCATCCGATACGCCCCCGACGTTCTCGAACGTCTCCGTCCACGATCCTTCGATCGTCAAAGAAGGCGATACGTATTACGTGTTCGGATCGCATATCGCGGCCGCAAAATCGAAAGACCTCATGAACTGGACTTCTTTTGCAAACGGTTACACGACGCCCGGCAATACGCTGTACGGCGATTTGTCGAAAAATCTGGCAGGCTCGTTCGAATGGGCGGGCGAAAATGATTCCGACAGCAAAGGCGGATTTTCCGTTTGGGCACCGGACGTGTTCTGGAACAAAGACTATGTGAACGAAGACGGCTCGAAAGGCGCGTACATGATCTACTACAGCGCTTCCTCCACGTATATCCGTTCGGCGATCGGGTACGCGGTATCGCAAAACATCGAAGGCCCGTACGAGTACGGCGGCACGGTGATGTATTCCGGGTTTACGGAAAACGAAGCGTACGACGCCAACAGCAAAGTGAACAAGCAGTGGACGAACACCGGCATCGACGAGCTGATCGACAAAGGCGAGCTGACGGGAGAAAACGAAAACTGGTTCAACGCGGACGGTTCGTACAACAACCAGCAGTATCCGAACGCGATCGATGCGGCGCTGTCCTATGACACCAAAGGCAAGCTTTGGATGACGTACGGTTCATGGTCGGGCGGCATTTTCCTGCTGGAGATCGACAAGAAGACAGGCGAACCGATCTTCCCGGGCAAAGACGGCACCACGAAGGACGGGCGCATGATCGACCGTTACTTCGGCACCAAAATCGCGGGCGGCTACGGCAAGTCCGGCGAAGGTCCTTATATCGAATACAACAAGAGCACGAAATATTATTACTTGTACGAAACGTACGGCGGGCTCGGCGCGACCGGCGGCTACAACATGCGCGTGTACCGTTCGAAAAACATCGACGGACCGTACGCCGACTCGCTCGGCCAAAACGCGGTGCTGCCGGCCGGGACCGAAAATACCGAATACGGCAACAAGCTGATCGGCAATTTCCTGTTCGAACGCGAAGCGGGAGATCCGGGAACGGGCATCGGCTACGGATACCTGTCGGCGGGCCATAACTCGGTCTACACGGACAGCAAAACGGGGCAGATGCTGTTGGTGTTCCACGCGCGCTTCCCGCAGCAGGGCGAGACGCACGAGCTGCGCATCCACCAGATGTTCATGAACAAAGACGGCTGGCCGGTCGTGGCGCCTTACCGCTATGCGGGCGAGAAGCTGTCCACGGTGAAAAAGGATGATATCGCTGGCGATTACGCCTACGTGAATCACGGCAAAGCCTATTCCGGCGATATCGAAGAAACGCAGTTTATCCGTCTGAACGCGAATGGCACGGTTAGCGGCGCTTTGGAAGGGAAATGGCGCAAAAACGCAAGCAATCAGGCGAAGATCACGATCGGCAAAGAAGAGTTCGACGGCGTATTCCTGCGTCAGTGGGACCCGGTTTCGCAGTCGAACGTCATGACCTTTACCGCGGTGTCCGGATCCGGCGAAGCGGCTTGGGGCACGCGCCTGGCGGATCTGAGCGATGAGCAAGTTGTTGAAAATGTCGCATCGGGATTAACTTTGGGCGACACGAGCAAAGTAACGGCGGATCTGACGCTGCCGGCGACGGGCAGCCGTCATGCGCAGATCGCTTGGAGCAGTTCGAACGAGAACGTCGTTTCGGCTGAGGGCAAAGTCACCCGTCCGGAAGAAGGACAACCTGCCGCGACAGCGACGTTGACGGCGAAGATCGTGAAGGGAAGCGCGCAGAAAACGGTAACGTTCGAAGTGACCGTGCTCCCTTACGAAAGCGCGAGCCTGACGGCGCATTACGCTTTTGAAAACGATCTGAAGGATAGCGAAGGCGCGTTTGCGGAAGGCGGCGCGACCGGCGACCGGATCGGTAAGGCAGGCGGAAACCTGACTTACGCGGCCGGAAAAACGGGGCAAGCGGTCGTGTTCGACGGCGCCTCGGGCGTGAAGCTGCCGGATAACCTGATCCAAAGCTCGTCGTATTCGGTAGCGCTGTGGATGAAGCCTGAGCAGTTGAATACGTACACGACGACCTTCTTCGGAGCCAAAGACGATGCCCATTGGCTCAGCCTGCTGCCGAAAGGCGCCATAGGCGATCAGACCATGCTCTGGGCAGGCAGCACAAGCTGGTATGACGGCGTGACCGGCGTGAAGATCCCGGCCGGACAATGGTCGCACCTATCCTTCTCCGTGGATGAAGGCACACTGACGGTCTATGTGAACGGCGAACGCAAATTCTCCGGAAGCGGCTTCCCGGATCTGTTCGCCGAAGGAGCAAAAGGCACGTTCGCGCTGGGCGTCAACTGGTGGGACGCGCCGTTCAAAGGACAACTGGACGAGCTGCACGTGTATGAAGGCGCATTGACGCCGACGCAGGCGGCCGAGCTGGCGAAGTAAACATCAAGCAAGGCCGTTTTCAGCAGTGAAGGGCAGAATAAACGCGGCTTCGGCGTTTATTCTGCTTTTTGTTTTAGTCCTGTATAACGTTAAAGTGTGATATAATGGAAAGATTCGCACTCGGCGTTTACGCGAGCGAAATCAGGAGGTACGTCTATGAGCATGTTCCAAGATTGGAATTTGAAAGTGAAAAAGACGTTTAACGAGACAAGCAACGAGCAGGTATTGACCGTGACGGAAGCGGGACATTTGCTGGGATTGAACAAAGACCAAATGAAGGTGTACGTGGATAAAAACAAGCTGACCAAGGTGGCGATCATGCGCAGCACCCATCGTTATCTTGTCCTGCAAAAAGAAATCGATGAAATTTTAAAAAAAGCGTGAAATAATTCTTGCCAACTTCGTAGGATCAT
>Ga0308157_10004515_pt1 | contig 18428 bp, 18 predicted proteins | sample PhyBR1_FD_201035 | JGI IMG/M metagenome (GOLD analysis project Ga0308157, IMG submission 201035) | Phyllosphere microbial communities from UC Gill Tract Community Farm, Albany, California, United States - DLSLB.R1 | ecosystem: Host-associated > Plants > Phyllosphere > Unclassified | place: USA...
ATTCTGATCGTGCATTCTTTTTCGCGTCACTGTCGTAAGCGGTGACGATTGCTGCGACCAGCGGATGACGCACCACGTCTTTCTCAGTAAAGCGCACTTTGACAACCGATTCGACGTTTTCAAGAACGCGAAGCGCTTCAACGAGACCCGATTTCTGGCCGGGTGGAAGATCAATCTGGCTCGGATCACCATTGACCATCATCCGCGAGCCTTCACCAAGACGCGTCAGGAACATTTTCATCTGCATCGATGTCGTATTCTGCGCTTCGTCAAGAATGACCGCAGAATGCGCCAGTGTTCGACCTCGCATGAACGCAAGCGGTGCAATTTCGATAACGCCTGCTGTAATGGCGCGTTCGACCTTTTCCGCGGGCATCATGTCGTATAGAGCGTCATAAAGCGGACGAAGATAAGGATCGACCTTTTCCTTCATGTCACCCGGCAAAAAGCCAAGACGCTCACCGGCTTCAACAGCCGGACGCGACAGAATGATACGCTCGACCAGACCGCGTTCCAAAAGCATCGCAGCATGGGCGACGGCAAGATAAGTCTTACCTGTACCCGCAGGCCCGACACCCATAACAAGTTCCGAACGATCAAGGGCGCGCATATAGGCGTCCTGCGTCGGCGTGCGAGCAAAAATTGTCTTCTTGCGCGTGGATATCTGCGCAGCTGACATTTTCCCCTTGGTTTCTAGCGTTGGCAAGATCAGCTGATCGTCCGCAGCAACAGCAATGCGAATCGCGCCATCGACATCCGAAGCGGTCAGCTCATTACCCTTTTGCAGATATTCATAAAGCTGATCTAGCGTGCGGCGGGCCTGTTCGGTGGCCGTTGGCTCTCCACGTATGGATAGCTCATTGCCCCGTGAGCGCACATCGACGCCGAGCTTCTGCTCAATACGCGCCAGATTCTCATCGAACTGGCCGTAAAGCGCACTGGCAAGGCGATTATTGTCGAAGGTGAGGACGATATGGGCCATATCGGAGGCCCCGGATGGCGCAGTAATAGCAGAACTCGCAGCCGGGCTTGAAATTGTGTTTGTTTGCGTATGGATGGTTGGCTTGGCAGGCTTTAGTTTTTCCGTAGCGCTCAAACGCATCTCCCACAGGTTCACGCATTGCAATCGCAGTACCGGCAGGACGTTCGGTCAAAGACTACTCACCGCGACTACTGCCTGAATGCTATAATGCTCTCACACAAGCTTTTGCGCAATAAGACTATTGGTGCCAGTCCCCGTAATTTTTACACGGATGATCTCACCGACCTGATCGTCATTATCATCAATGATGGCTGGCAAGAGCCATGGAGAACGACCAACCATCTGGCGCTCGAAACGACCCTTCTTTTCCAGAAGCACATCCATTTCACGACCGACCAGCGAATTCAGAAATGCTGTTTGCTGTTCGGCCAAAAGCGCTTGCAAGCGTTGCAAACGCTCATCCTTAACCGCTTCTTGCACATGATCGGGAAGATCAGAACCGGGCGTTCCCGGACGCGGCGAATATTTGAACGAATAGGCCTGCGCATAATTTACATCACGCACCAGCTGCATTGTATCTTCAAAATCCTGATCGGTTTCACCGGGAAAGCCGACAATGAAGTCACCCGACAGCGCCATATCAGGGCGCACTTCACGAATACGCTCGACAAGGCGGACATATTCGTCAGCCTTATGACGGCGGTTCATCGCTTTGAGTATGCGGTCCGAACCCGACTGAACCGGCAGATGCAGATAAGGCATTAACTGGCGCAGATCGCGATGCGCTGCAATCAGCGTATCGTCCATATCGCGCGGATGGCTGGTCGTGTAACGTAAATGCGCTACACCGGGAATGCGTGCAAGGCGGAACAGAAGTTCGCCAAGGCCCCATTCGCGACCATCATCACCAGCGCCATGCCATGCATTGACGTTTTGGCCCAAAAGTGTGAGTTCACGCACACCGCTCTCGGCAAGGCGTTCGGCTTCGGCAACAATCTGCGCAACGCTGCGCGAAACTTCCGAGCCGCGCGTATAAGGCACAACGCAGAAGGTACAGAACTTATCGCAACCTTCCTGAACGGTAAGAAACGCTGAAACGCCACGCTTACGGGTTTCTTCACGCTTTGGCGCAGGCAGATGCGCAAATTTGTCTTCGATGGCATATTCGGTTTCGACAACCTTTTCGCCACCACGGACACGCGCCAGCGCATTGGGCAGACGATGATAAGTCTGCGGCCCGATCACCAGATCGACATTGGGCGCACGACGCAAAATTTCCTGCCCCTCGGCCTGTGCAACGCAACCGGCAACGCCAATGGTCAGTTCTTTGCCATTCGGTCCGCGCTTATCGGTCATTTTGCGCAGACGACCCAGCGCCGAATAAAGCTTCTCGGATGCTTTTTCACGAATATGGCAGGTGTTGAGCAAAACCAGATCAGCATCGTCCGGCGTGTCCGTCGTGACATAACCTTCTTGCGCAAGGCTATCCGCCATGCGCTGGCTGTCATAGACATTCATCTGGCACCCATAAGTCTTCACGAAGACCTTACGCGTGTTGCTGCCATCTGATGTTTTTTGAATATCGGTCATGTTTTCGCTCATGGCCGCTATCTAACGTTTTTATCGCAGCATTAAAAGGCGACAAACTTACGCTCTTAATCCTCAGCAATTTCGCGACCATGCAATGATGACTGCAAAAGCGCCCTCACCCGGTTTTCCATTGTGCGGGCGAGTGTCTTGCGATCTGTTTCAGCGGTAACGACAATCGGCTCACCAAAGCGTATTTCTACGTCGATCGCACCTTCTTTCAGGATACCCTTCAGATGTGGCATCAGCTGAACATCACCGGGCCATGACGCAATCGGGCGATGATAACGGCCCATCGCCATTCCATGCATGCCAGTATAAGCAATGGCCACCGGCTGAACGATCACTTCCGGAATGCCTGCTTCGCGGATTGCAGCATGTGCCGCCCCAAAAAGTGCGGTCTTAAACGGCAAGACGCGATTACCGTCTGAAGTCGTACCCTCTGGAAACAGAACCATCGCATCACCATCAGCAAGCCGTCTTGCAATGTCAGAGGTTTGTTCGCCCGTTTTGCCGCGCCGTTCACGCTCGACGAAGACCGTGCGCTGCAACACAGCGAAAAAGCCAAACACAGGCCAGCTTTTCACTTCGGATTTTGCGATAAACGAAACCTGCCCCGCCGCCGACAGAACGACAATATCGCTCCATGACGTGTGATTGGCGACCAGCAAAAGCGGCCTGCCTTCCGGCATTTCACCAACAATCGTTATGCGAAAACCAAACAGCCGCGCTATGATGCGATGAAAGAAATTCGGCAGACGGCGCTTCCAAGTGTTTTTGAGCTTTAGAAACACATATTGAAACGGGATCAGCGACAGGCTGAGAGCCACCATCGCCGCAACGACCAAAATGATGCGGATGGCACCGATCATTGTGGCCTCACCAAATCGCGCCTTAGGATGAACGCTGATGAGCGCCCATTTTCTGTTTCGTAATAAGCCGGTCGATCACCGACCTTATTAAAACCAATCCGGCGATAGAGAGCCAATGCTGCAACATTGTTTTCATCGACTTCCAGAAACAGCGTTTCCGCCCGTTCCTGATACAGATAGCGCAGCACTGCATCCATCAGCGAGCGACCCACACCCTGTTTGCGCACCTCATCGGAAACCGCAATCGTCAAAATTTCCGCCTCACCTGCGACCAGTCGCGCCAGCACAAAACCGCATGCCTTGCCCGGTTTGCCTTCTGGCCGCGCAACGAAACCAAAAACATTGTCTTGCGCAATCAGCGAGCGGAAATCATCTGAGCTCCAGCTATGATGAAAAGCCAGCGCATGAACACGGTGAATTTCTCCGCAGTCCTTACCGCTAAGCGGCTCGACCGAAACAGGCTTACGGCCAAAGCGGGGGAGCGAAAAGCCCAGCATCTTATTCTCCGTCCGCCTTACGCGGCAGTGCAAAACCAGTCTGCGGCTTCACATCAGGTCCGCGCATATAAAGCGGCTTTGGCGCTTCGCCGGGCTCACGCAATTCGGCAAGCTTTGCATAAGTGCCTATCCGCGCAGTCGGCTCAACGCGTGCTGTGCTGAATGTTCCCGCCAGAACTTCATTCAGCGCATTTGAGGCAGAACCAGCCAGAACCGTCTCTGAAGATTGCTGCTGGATAAGCGCCAGCGCTTCATCGCGTGGGAGTACCATCGGACTGGTGACAGCCAAACCCTCGGCATCAAAACTCTGCGCATAGATTTCACCGCGATGCGCTTCAAGCAACACCAGAACCGGCTTTCCCGGATGGCTGATCGCCACCTCCGATGCAAGCGCATCAAAAGCACTGATGCCGATTGCCGGGCGCTCTAGCGCGAGCGCAAAACCACGTGCTGCTGACACACCAATCCGCACGCCGGTAAACGAACCCGGGCCAATATTGACCGCCACGCGATCAAGATCGGTCATGGCAATTCCGCATTGCGTGATTACCCGCCCGATATAGTCCATCAGGACTTCGGCATGACCTTTTCCGATGTCCTCGCTGACTTCAGCAAGAACCGTATCGGTGCCAGAATCATAGATTGCTGCAGCACACCAGGAAGAAGCGGTATCAAGGGCAAGTATCTTCATAAGCCATCGGGTAAATCAGAAATCGTTATGCCACAAGCAAAACACACGAATTGGACCAAATTTAACAGCACTTTTGGGAACAAAATGCCGTGTGGAGCGTTTATATATCGGATGCGGGACGCAATATAATAACGCTATCCAAACCGGCCTTACATTGAGATCCGGCGAGGGCGGTTTCAGAAAGCAAATCTGCTTTCGCTCAGTGATGTCCCAATCACTGTGATATGAGTCGGATCGTGCAAAGGATATGAGGATCAAATGTCCAAGAAGTCGATGCATGCAACCCGCAACGATCTTCCCTCCAATACCAAGACCACGATGATCGCGCTACTAAATGAAAATCTGGCTGCGACCATTGATCTTGCCCTCATCACAAAGCAGGCGCACTGGAACCTCAAGGGGCCGCAGTTTATCGCCGTGCATGAATTGCTTGATACATTCCGTGCTGACCTCGACGATCATGTGGACACGATTGCAGAACGCGCTGTGCAGTTGGGTGGAACCGCCTATGGCACGACGCAGGTTGTCGCCAAAGACTCCAAGCTTAAAGCCTATCCGACTGATATTTATGCCGTGCACGACCATCTGGCAGCACTGATTGAGCGCTATGGCGATGTGGCCAACTTGGTGCGTCAGTCGATCAGGGATGCAGATGAAGCTGGTGACGACACGACCGCCGATATTTTCACAGCCGCCTCACGCAGCCTCGACAAGTCGCTATGGTTTCTGGAAGCACACGTTCAGGAAAAGAACTGATTTTGGTACTCTGAGAATACGAATAAGGCCGGGAAATTCCCGGCCTTTTGTCTATCAGTTCGTCCATTCACCGCCGCGCATGACAGGCTCGCGGCTACCATCGGCATTCACACCATCCACATCGATCTTGTCTGAACCGATCATCCAGTCGATGTGGATCAAGCTCGAATTGCCGCCCTGTGCTTTGATCTGTTCCGGCGTCAGCTTGGCTCCATCGATGAAGCATTTCGAATAGCACTGACCGAGCGCGATGTGGCTCGCAGCATTTTCATCGAACAGCGTGTTGTAGAACAGAAGCCCGCTCTGCGAGATTGGCGAGGAATGTGGAACGAGTGCCACTTCGCCCAAACGGCGAGCACCCTCATCCGTATCCAGTACTTTATTGAGCACTTCTTCGCCACGACTTGCCTTGGCTTCAACAATGCGACCGCCTTCAAAACACACAGAGATATTGTCGATCAATGTGCCCTGATGCGAGAGCGGCTTGGTGCTGGATACATGACCATCGACGCGCAGCGCATGCGGCGTTGTAAACACTTCTTCGGTCGGAATATTCGGATTGCAGGTGATGCCGTTCTTAGCCGTCGATGCGCCGCCATGCCATTCGTGACCATCGGCAAGACCAACCGTCAGGTCTGTGCCCGGTCCCTTAAAATGCAGCGCGCTGTAGGCCTTGCCATTCAAGAAACGCGTGCGGGTGCGCAATGCGGCATTGTGCGCGGCCCATGCGCCGACAGGATCATCCACATCAACACGGGATGCTGCGAAAATCGCATCGGCAAGCTTACGGGTCGCAACGTCTTGCGCATCATCCGGGAACATCAGCTTCGCCCATTCCGGGTTCGGATAGGAAATGATGTTCCAGTTGATGTCGAAGCCTGCAATCTTTTCTAACGCGGGCTGATAGGCCTTTGAATTGGCGCGGTTGGCACGCGAAACCTTTGATGCATCCTGTGAAGACAAGAGCAGCGGATTATCAGCAGCGATTGCCAATCGTGCCGCACCATTGGAATAGGCTTTTGCCATGCCTTCATAAAGCCAGTCGGCTGCACGATCAAAACTCTCGTCCGATGCATTTTCATAACGCGCCAGCGCAATTGCATCATCGGAGAAGAACGGCGTCACGATGCCTGCACCAGCCTTATAGGCGTGTTTCGCAATCAAACGCACCAGCGGCAGCGCAACAACCGGGGCTGTGATGACAAGGTCCTGACCTTCACGCAATTGCAAGCCAACGCGCACGGCCACTTCGGCCAGACGTTCGAGTTTTACCGGGTCGATGACGGGAGCATTATTGTCATGTGCCATAGGGCTGCAAACCTTGTGTTTGATAGAATCAACGGCAGTGTATCAGAAGGCATAATTTCACCACTCTTTTTACTGCTATTGCGCTATATTAATGGTGCGGTCGGTAACCATTATTTATTTAACGAGAGCAACGGCTATGAAGAAAAGCGTGCTTATAATCCTCGGTATTGCAGGGCTGCTTGCAGGTTGTCAAACCATGACACCTGAGCAGCGCCGCGCGGCAGATGAACAGACCTGCCGCGGCTATGGTTTCAAACAGAAATCGGATGCTTTTGCGAATTGTCTGATGCGGCTTGATCTCGACCGCCGCGCGGATCGACGCGAATGGCAAAATAGAGCTGATTTCTACGACAGGCCGATGGTGATTTATCAGCCCGTTCCGGTGGCGGTGCCAGTAAAATAAAAAAAGCGCCCTTTGGGGCGCTTTTTTAATTCTGTGATCAGCTCAACTTCAGAGCGGTGATTGCGGACGATCCTGCGCGAGAAGCATCGCACCAATTGCATCAACATGCTTCTTATCGGCGGTATATGCCAGAGATGCGTTCTGCTCCGTTGGTGCGGTTTCATCGAAAGTCGGCTGATAGCTTGCAACCTGCGTCAGAACCGGCTTTTCAGCAGGCGTGACAGGCAGGGTCGCCAAACGATCACCACGCGCTTGTGGGCCAACGCCACCGTTCTGCTGCGTCTCTACCGTCTTTGAAGCGTCAGCAAGCGCAACCTGAACGGTCGGCTGAACTTCGGGAACAGTTCCATCCTGCTGCGTGGTCACGTTGTAAAACGGCCCTTCAGGCATGGAAGGCGATTGTGGCGATGACGCATAAGCAAGGTTGTAAGGCGTTTGCGGAACTGGGTTCTGCAATTCACCGTCGCGACCACGTTTTTCGTAGAAAGAATTTCCGCCAGCAACCAGCACATAATGCATATTGTTGTAAGGGAATTTGAGCCCTGCAGTATGGAAGAACATCGAGTTCTTCAAAGACGGATGACGCTTGCCTTTAAGAACTGCATCAGCAGCTGCCTGTACATCTGGCAAAGCCTTGGAATTCATCTTGCGAGTCAGAACGCCCGGCGCAAACTGGTTCTTTTGCCCAACAACGCCGCAGATCGTATCAGGATAGCTGCCCGATGCGAGGCGGTTCATCACCACAGTACCGACAGCCATCAAACCATCAGGGCTTGAACGGTTCGATTCAAAAAACATCGCGCGCTGGAGGCATTCGCGATCTCTCGCAGTGTAAGTGAAAGTCTTCACGCCATTCACCGACTTAACGTGGCTTACAGCCGCTGTCTTTTCGGTCTTGGTCTTGCTCGTACCACCAGTCGTCGTGCAGCCCGTCACCAGAAAAGGTGCCACGAGCAAACCGAGAATAACCGGCAGTTTCCATTTACGAGCGCGCGTCAACGGCTCAATCTCTTAATTAGGCGCATCATTACGACCCTTAACTGATCCAGTCTGCTTCCGCTTTTAAAGCGCCACCAAGGCGCTGCAAAATCAGGCTGGCGTTCAAGCCAAATCGAACGAAAATTAAAATTCAAACGTTCTGCTAATCTTCTTAGAGTGCAAGAATTAAGAATTTTTCGGCAAAAACAAGGCAAAAAATCATATTTCAAATTCACAGCCATATTGAAACCGAGAGACTCAACACGTCGAATCTTTGCCCAATAACCTGAGCTAAGCCGTTCTAAATTATTAACAAATCGTTAACGCAACCGCTTAAATCTTATAAGGTATTGATTACACGCGATTCAATTGCAATGCAGCGCGCACCATAGAGCTGCCTTAATTCATGACTGCTGTAAAATCCTGCTAAGACATAGAAATTGGCTCTGAAAAAATCAGAACATGCGTCTCTCACGAGCATCATGTCCAGTTTCAGTCAAATCTTTGAAATGAACTGTAACATCGTGTGATACGAGCCGATATGGAACGGATTTTCATCAACAACACGAATCGGAATTTGGAAATTTGCAACAAAAATGGCCCGATGCCTTCTGAGCAACGGGCCATTCTTAACGCGCGAAATGAATTCTGATGACTAGCCGAAAGAATAGCCAGCACCGCGCACAGTGCGTATCGGATCGAGCATGCGTCCCAAATTGATCGCCTTGCGCAGGCGTCCGACATGTACGTCAACCGTGCGATCATCGACGTAAATATCCGGACCCCAGACGCCATCAAGCAACTGGCTACGCGAGAAAACGCGGCCCGGCGACATCATGAAATATTCAAGCAAACGGAACTCTGTCGGTCCAAGACGGATTTCTTTTTCCTTGCGATAAACGCGGTGCTGCTGACGGTCGAGCACCAGCTCGCCGACTTTGAGCACATGCGACAGAACACTTGGATTGGCACGGCGCAGCATGGCTTTAACACGCGCCAGCAGTTCCGGGGTCGAGAACGGTTTGACCACATAATCATCGGCACCGACGCTCAGGCCGCGAACACGTTCGCTTTCTTCGCCACGCGCAGTCAGCATAATCACTGGAAGACGTTCGGTTTCAGGCCACTGACGCAGGCGGCGGCACAATTCGATACCCGACACACCCGGCAGCATCCAGTCGAGAATGAGAAGATCCGGCACGTTTTCACGCAGTGCAATCTCGGCTTCATCGCCACGCAAGATCGTATCGACATGATAGCCTTCGGCTTCAAGATTATAGCGCAACAACACACTCAGCGCTTCTTCGTCTTCAACCACAGCAATCTTAGGTGCCTGTGACATGCAGTGTTTCCTATTGAGTTAAGCGTGGCGGCACATGCAACTCCCCCGTTCAGCCGCGTGCCGCCGCGTTTTCTTACATATGCGAATAATTTGCGCCGCAATCATACGGCGCAAATCTCATCAGGATTTACGCGCCTCGTCCACGACAATACCGTGGCTCAGGTCTTCTTTCGGGCGTTCCGCAGGCATCTGCAGGCCGGTCACGATGTAATAGACGGTCTCAGCAATGTTGGTTGCGTGATCGCCAATGCGCTCGATATTCTTCGCACAGAATAAAAGATGCGTGCAGGCAGAAATATTGCGCGGATCTTCCATCATATAGGTGAGCAGCTCGCGGAACAGCGAGGTGTACATCGAGTCGATTTCGTCATCGCGATCGCGAACGATATTGATCTGCTGCACAGAGCGCGTTGCATAGGCGTCGAGCACGTCTTTCAACTGTGTCAGTGCCAGTTCAGCGAGAGTTTCAAGACCGCGATAAAGCTTGCCCGGCTGGCGCGACTCTGAAACCGCAGCAACGCGCTTCGCGATATTTTTGCCGAGATCACCAACGCGTTCCAGATCAGCGGAAATGCGGATTGATCCGATGATTTCGCGCAGATCAACAGCCATTGGCTGGCGCTTGGCGATAATCATGACGGCCTTGTCGTCAATCTCGCGCTCGCTTGCATCGAGGATAAGATCGTCGGAAATAACGCGCTGTGCCAGTGCGTTATCGGCATTCACAATCGCTGCAACCGACTGCTCAACCATGCGCTCCGCATGACCGCCCATTTCGGCGATCTTGTGGGTCAGGAACTGAAGTTCTTCGTCGTATGCGCTAACAGTATGTTGGGACGCCATAATAGACCTCTCGATTAAAAACGCAGGAAGCGGAATCGCGGTGGATTCACGCTTTTGCTGAAATATTGTTTAGCCAAAACGACCAGTGATATAGTCCTGCGTGCGCTTCTCGGTCGGTGCCGTGAACATCACATCGGTATCACCAACTTCCACCAGATTACCGAGGTGGAACATCGCTGTGCGCTGCGACACGCGAGCAGCCTGCTGCATCGAGTGCGTCACGATGACGATGGTGTAGTTCTGACGCAACTCGTCGATCAATTCCTCAACCTTTGCGGTTGCAATCGGATCGAGAGCCGAACAAGGCTCATCCATCAGGATCACTTCAGGGCTAACGGCAATCGCGCGTGCAATGCAAAGGCGCTGCTGCTGACCACCGGAAAGACCGGTGCCTGCATCGTGAAGACGATCTTTCACTTCTTCAAAAAGGCTGGCCTTCTTCAAGCTTGTGACAACGATTTCTTCAAGATCAGTCTTGTTACGTGCAAGGCCATGAATGCGCGGGCCATAAGCCACGTTTTCAAAGATCGTCTTTGGAAATGGGTTTGGCTTCTGAAACACCATGCCAACACGTGCACGCAATTCAACAACGTCGATCTTTGGATCGTAGATGTCTTCATTGTCGAGCGTAATGTTGCCGACGATGCGGCAACCTTCAATCGTGTCGTTCATGCGGTTGAGCGAACGCAGGAAGGTCGACTTGCCACAGCCCGAAGGACCGATCAGCGCTGTCACCATCTTTTCCGGCACGTCGAGGTCGACTTCAAACAGAGCCTGTTTTTCGCCATAGAACACGCAGACCTTGTCGCCACGCATTTTAATGGATGGAGCGTTGGCGTTCATTTTGTCTCCTACGGCTTTTTCGAGAGATCGTTCTGTCATAAGATTCATCATTTCTCTCCCGTTTACCAGCGGCGCTCAAAGCGGCGGCGCAGAATAATTGCTAAGATGTTCATGACGGCTAGGAACAGGAGCAGGACGATAATAGCGCCTGATGTCCGTTCCACAAAGGCACGTTCGGCTTCATTGGCCCACATAAAGATCTGTACTGGCAGAGCCGTTGCAGGGTCCATCGGGGTTGCAGGCATATTGGCAACGAAGGCCACCATACCAATCAGAAGCAGCGGTGCAGTTTCACCCAGTGCCTGCGCGAGACCGATAATCGTTCCGGTCAGAATGCCAGGTGCTGCAAGCGGCAACACATGATGGAAAACCATCTGCGTTTTCGATGCACCAAGCCCCAGCGCTGCCGCACGGATCGAAGGTGGAACTGCGCGAAGAGCGGAACGTGTCGCGATAATGATGGTTGGAAGTGTCATCAGCGTCAGAACCAAACCACCGACAAGCGAAGCTGAACGCGGCAGGTTGAAGAAGTTGATGAAGACGGCAAGACCAAGCAGACCAAACACAATCGACGGAACAGCAGCAAGATTGTTGATGTTGACTTCGATAATATCCGTGAGGCGGTTCTTCTTGGCATATTCTTCAAGATAGATCGAAGCGGCCACACCGATAGGCAGTGCGAGAACCAGCACGATCATCATCATGTAGAACGAACCGACCAGCGCAACACCGAGACCTGAAGTTTCAGGACGGCTGGAAGCGCCATTGGTGAACAAGCCCCAGTTGAAGGCCTCGCTCATGATGCCTTCATTGGTCAGTGTTTTGATCCACTCAAACTGGCGATCGGAAACCTTGCGGTTTGCTTCCGGGACTGCAAAATCGATCTGGCCCTTATAGGCAGAATCAATATCAGCAGCAGCGAGAACAGGAACCGTCTGCGTCGTACCAATCAGCGACGGATTATCCATCACCATCTGGCGAAGCTGAACACGCACACCATCCGAGAAGAAACGTCCAACTTCACGCATTTCTGCGCGATCCGTAGTTGCAACACCGAGCTTTTCAGCCAGAGCATTGCGCACCAGAAGCGGATAGTTGGCAGTGATCAGCACATTTGGATCGGTCGCAAGCTTGTTGCCCGGATCGATGACGCTCGCTTCAAGTTTGACTGGCAAATAAATCGTTGTCTGTCCGAAAGCCGTATAGCCTTTGGAGAAGACCGAGAACAAAAGTGCGCAAAGGAAGAACACACCGATCGCAATGGCAACGACGCCATAGAGACGGAAGCGACGTTCAGCAGCGTAGCGACGCTTGATCCCGATATCACGGCGCTCTGGCTTTGCCACAGCAGTGCCGGCATTCAATGTTGAATCGGTCATTATTCGTACTGCTCCCGGTACTTGCGAACGATGTAGAGCGCAAAGATGTTCATGATCAGCGTCAGGACGAAAAGCGTAAGACCCAGCGCAAAAGCAACAAGTGTCTGTGGCGAGTCAAATTCAAGATCGCCTGTCAGCTGACTGACGATTTTGACAGTGATCGTCGTCATCGCTTCAAACGGATTGGCGGAAAGACGAGCGGCAACACCGGCTGCAAGCACCACGATCATGGTTTCACCGATCGCACGGGAAGCTGTCATCAGAAGTGCGCCGACAATACCCGGAAGTGCAGCTGGCAGAACAACACGCTTGATTGTTTCCGAACGCGTTGCACCAAGACCGAGCGAACCATCACGCAGCGATCCAGGAACCGCCGTGATAATGTCATCAGACAGCGACGATACAAACGGGATCAGCATCACGCCCATGACAAGACCCGCTGTCAGCACGCTCTGCGCCATGATGAAGCCCTGACCACCAGCGATTGCCATCGAGAGATCACGCAGGAACGGTCCAACCGTTATCAGTGCGAAGAAGCCGTAAACAATGGTCGGGATACCGGCCAGAAGTTCCAGCACTGGCTTGACCACTGTGCGGACACGCGGCGACGCATATTCGGCCATGTAGATTGCCGAGAACAGGCCAACAGGCACCGCAAACAACATGGCGACAAACGCGATGTAGAGTGTACCGGCCAGAAGCGGGATCAGACCGAACTGACCAACTTCACCACCCGAACCGGCTGCCGCAAAGCGTGGGTCCCAAACGGTGCCAAAGAAAAAGTCCATCGGAGCAATCGACTGGAAGAAGCTAACTGTCTGGAACAGAACAGAGAACACGATGCCGATGGTTGTGAGAATTGCGATGCCGGACGCAGCGATCAATCCCCAGAGAACGATGCGCTCAACATTGTTGCGGGCGCGAGTGCGGCGGCGAATGCCGGAAAGGCCAAAAATAAGACCTGCAATCGCGATAACCAGAGCAATTGCGCTGCCAACCGTGTGCGAAATCTTGCTGGCTTTATCGAGGAAGATTGCAACCGGGACCATATAGTCCTGACCTTCGGTCGCAAGTGCTACGCCCTTCGAGCCAAGAACATCACGCGCTTGCGTGTAAGTCTGCGGTAGGCTGTCGATCTCAGCAGGTGTGAGCTTTTGCAGGCCATCTGACAGACTGCGGATCATGCCAAGCTGCAAACTGCGCTCGGAATAAGTGCCATCTTCAACGGCCGCAGGCATACGCGCTGTCGCCGTATGATCGAGATAAACTGATGTACCGACCGCCCAGACCGCGAGAAACAGAATTGCGGGCAATGCGGAAACGAGGAAAACCCACCAGCCATGATAGAGCGGGCGGGAATGCATTTTCTCTGCGCTGACGCCGTTGGTTACAGGCTGCGCTTTGTCAATTGCAACGGCGCGCTGTCGGCCTATGAAGAATCCGATCAGTCCGATTGCAACGACACTGACGAGAACCAGAAAGAAGGACATTCAATTTCCCCGGTTGCCCCAAAAAATGCGGAAGTAGCGTGTTGACGCAAGATATGCAGCCGAACCACTTCCACGCGAATGCGCCTGTCATACTGAAAAGGCGCTAAAGAGAAAGAACGTGAGGACCAATGATCCCCACGTTCCACAGTTCAAAGCTTACTTAACAGCCAGAACCTTGCCTTCGGTGAACGAAGTGCGCTGTGCTTCACGTTCTGCATCTGGTGCAGGAACCAGACCGTATTCAGCAAGCGGAGCGTCAGGGCCAACCATCTGTTCCGACAGGAAGAAGTCTACATATTCCTTGAGGCCTGGAATGACGCCAAGGTGAGCCTTCTTCACGTAGAAGAACAGTGGGCGCGAAACTGGATATTCGCCCGAAGCAACGGTTTCTGCCGATGGCGTTACGCCGTTAACAGTTGCAACCTTGAGCTTGTCAGCATTGTTTTCGAAGAAGTAGAGGCCGAAAACGCCAACGCCCTGCTTGTTCGAGTCGATGCGAGCCAGCGTTTCGCTGTAATCGCCGTCGATGTCGACAGCCTTGCCGTCTTTACGAACAGCGATACACGCAGCAGCCGAAGCCTTGTCGTCGAGGCCGGTCTTCTTGATTTCAGCAAGAGCGCCCGATTCCTTACAACCATCAGCCATAAGCTTTTCTTCGAAAACTTCACGGGTGCCGTGCTTTTCGCCAGGGATGTAAGCAGCAATGTCCCAATCTGGCAGGTCGGCATTGACCTGGTTCCACTTGGTGTTTGGATTGTCTACGAGCTTGCCGTCAACAATAACCTTGGCAGCAAGTGCCTTGTAAAGGTCAACTGGAGCGAGCTTCCAATCTGGACCCTTTGCATCGGTTGCGAAGACGATGCCGTCATAACCGAAACGAACTTCCTGAACGTCCTTAACGCCAGCGTCGATGCAGGACTTGAGTTCGGTGTCCTTCATAGCGCGCGATGCGTTTGCGATGTCGATGGTGTTTTCGCCAACGCCCTTACAGAATTCTTTGATGCCTGCGCCCGAACCGCCCGATTCAATAACCGGTGTTTTGAAGTTCGGGTAGGTTTCGCCAAAAGTTTCGGCAACGATCTTAGCGTAAGGCAGAACGGTCGAGGAACCGGAAACCTGAATCTGTTCGCGTGCGTTTGCAGCTGAAACCGACAATACTGCTGCTATTGCAAGCGCTGCGGTCGAGGAAATCATCTTGTTCATGAGTACCAGTCCCTGTTGTAAAAGACACATGACGTGAAAGCGTCAGCAGCCATCTACGCGCTCTATATAACAGTCATATGACAGTAGTGTTACAGCTCTGTGTCATTACATGATGCAGGCAGTTTTGTGCGCTCACATGCAAAATGCCTAATATTATGAATCACTCAGCAGCATCACTCACTGGGACGCGTGAGAACATATATTGCCGAGCCAGCCATAAAAATTGTGACACTAATAGCAAGCAACAGTCCGGGCTGCGCACCCCACCAGAACATGCCATAGCCGAAAGTCATGCCAAGACAGGCATAGAGTTTGGCTTTTGGCGGAATGGCTCCGCGCTCACGCCATTTGATAATCATCGGACCAAAGCGTGGATCAGCCAGCAAACGCGCTTCAAACTTCGGCGAGGAACGTGCGAAGAACCATGCAGCGAGAATAATGAAGATCGTCGTTGGCATGACCGGCAGAATGGCACCGATGATACCCAGCGCCACCATAAGGAAGCCAAGGCACAGATAAAGAATGCGCTTTCCCGCCGAGATTGGCGGCAGCGGCGTTTCCGTATCGTCCTTTTGCGTATTGTCCTGCATGATAATCCATTCTGAAGATGCGCGCTTATAGCAGGACTCTGGCTTTAGCGTGCAGAGGGCGCGTGGACAAAACTGCGTCATCACGCGGGATTTCAACAAAAGTTACAGAAAGGACTCCAAACTTTACCGATATAAAAACACGAATAGGTTGTATTTTGACCAAAAAAGGCCGGATTTTGTCATCTTGTGAGTCCGGGGTGAACACTAGAGATACAAATAAAGATTGTATTGTCCCGGCTAAACAATCGCCCGCCCGTAAGCAGCTCTTCTTGAGAACCACGCTTAAAAACATGGATCGGCGCGGTCCTGCGTTGAATCCCAGTGAATCTTAAATAGATTCATAGAAACAACGCGATTCAATTCAAAATATTCCTGATTTTTTCTTGAGAATTTAAATAAACAACGCCGAGTATAGGATGATATTCCGACTAAATAAGCGATTCAATCATCTCATTATACTCCCAATAACATCACGTCGTCGCCACATTTAGATTCCAATTGGCACCGGCCTTTACCAGCCATGACTGAGAAGGCTCTTCGAAACGACTATTGGAATCACGATGAACTTCAAAATCCGTATGGCTATGCTCGCCGTTGCGACAACCGGTCTGTTCTCGATCACCGCAATGGAAGCTCAGGCCGCGCGCTGTGGTGGTGCTTCTTGGTATGCACTCACGTCCCGCACGGCATCGGGCGAACGCATGAACCCTGCGGGCTTAACAGCCGCCCATAAGACACTGCCTCTCGGCAGCAAGGTCAAAGTCACCAACCAGCGCAATGGCAAGTCTCTTGTCGTCCGCATCAATGATCGCGGACCGTTTATTAAGGGACGTGTGCTTGATCTATCCAAGGGTGCTGCGCAGCGCCTCGGCTTTATCAATGCCGGCCACACAAATGTGTGCTTCACGCCGCTCTGACTCAATAACTAATTGCATGTTTTGAAACCGCTATGGGCTCCCATGGCGGTTTTTTTGCACGCGTACATGCACGCAAAAGATGCATTAACCGAACAGTACCCGTGTTAACCATTAATTAAGAAGTAGGGCGAACACGCGGCACTTCGAATTGACTCAGACCATGTTTCATACTTTAACTTTTCGTTAATAAATGCCCAATGCGGGCTGTGAAAAGGGCGTTGAGTATGTTGTGTGTAGTTCGCTCAGGTTTGAAGTTTATCGCTGCTGTCAGCATCGGCATTACTGCTCTCGTTATGAGCTTTAGTGCACAGGCTGGAACCGGCGCTTATATGCAGACCGGCAAACTGACCTCACAGCCGATCGGCCATTACGAATTCTGTAAGCGCGAAACTGCTGAATGCAACATCGTCAGCCGCGATACACGCGCCCTCTCGCTCAACAACAACAACTGGCAGCTTATCCAGACCGTCAATCTTTCGGCCAATGAGCGCATCAAACCAATGACCGACATGGAAATCTACGGCGTTGAGGAATATTGGGCCTATCCAACCACCGTTGGCGATTGCGAAGACTATGTTCTGCTCAAGCAGCGTGAATTGGCAAACGCTGGCGTTCCGATGACAGACCTGCTGATCACCGTTGTGCGTAAGCCTGACGGCGAAGGCCATGCAGTTCTCACCGTTCGCACAGATCGCGGCGATTTCGTTCTCGACAATCTGACCGATGAAGTTCTGCGCTGGGATGAAACAGAATACACTTATTTGAAGCGTCAAGCCGCCAATCACACCGGTCGCTGGGTCACGATTGAAAGCCCGGACAACATGCTGGTCGGCGCAGTCAAATAATTTCAGGCTGACATAGCCAGTCTCTCCGCCCCCATTCGATAGGTAATAGCACTGGCAAGGTGTATCCTGCTGACCTGATCAACGCCATCAAGATCAGCCAGAGTGCGGGCCACTTTCAAAATACGATGATATGCACGCGCAGAAAATCGCATCTGCTCACTGGCATCGCGTAATAGCTTTATACCTGCGGCATCCGGCTTTGCCACCTCCTCAATTAGATTTGCCGAGCAATGTGCATTGGTCAACGATGCATCAAGCCCAAGTGCTGCATAACGTGCGCTCTGGATAGCCCGCGCTCGCGCCACTCGTTTGGCGACACTCTCGCTTCTTTCAGATTGTGATGGCTGAATCAGATCAAGCGCGGATACCGCAGGCATATCCACCCGTAGATCAATGCGATCCAGCAAGGGGCCGGAAATACGGGCCTGATAATCACTCTGGCAGCGCGGTCCGCGTGCGCATGTATGTCCCGGCTCTCCTGCCATACCGCAGCGACAGGGATTCATAGCGGCAATCAACTGAAAACGCGCCGGATAGCTCGTGCGATGATTGACGCGGGCAATCATGCATTCACCGGTCTCCAGCGGCTGGCGGAGCGAATCGAGCACCTGCGGCGTAAACTCTGGAAACTCATCGAGAAACAACACGCCATTATGCGCAAGCGATACCTCTCCCGGTCTTGCACGCAGTCCTCCACCCACCATTGCCGCCATAGATGCCGAATGATGTGGCGCACGAAATGGTCTGCGATCTGACAGTTTTCCGCCTGAAAGTTCGCCCGCAATAGAAGCGATCATCGAAACATCAAGCAACTCGCGCGGACTGAGTTTCGGCAGGATCGAAGGCAGGCGCTGCGCCAGCATCGACTTGCCTGATCCGGGAGGGCCAACCAGCAACAGATT
>Ga0308157_10004516_pt1 | contig 18417 bp, 12 predicted proteins | sample PhyBR1_FD_201035 | JGI IMG/M metagenome (GOLD analysis project Ga0308157, IMG submission 201035) | Phyllosphere microbial communities from UC Gill Tract Community Farm, Albany, California, United States - DLSLB.R1 | ecosystem: Host-associated > Plants > Phyllosphere > Unclassified | place: USA...
CGAAGCTCTCCACCGGCGCCTTGAACTCTTCAGGCGTCTCGCTGGGCAGCGTGTTTTGTGCGTGTGCGGAGAGTAAGACGCTGGCCAGAACAGCCAGCGCCAGTGCGGATTTCTTCATGAACGCCCCGGTGTGTTGTGAAACGCTAAAGTATCACAACACACCAGCGCGCGGCAGGGCTTATTTCGCCAGCAGCAGCTCGTTCAGGCGTTTGACGAAGCTGGCTGGGTCGCTCAGCGAACCGCCTTCGGCCAGCAGTGCCTGATCGAACAGGATGTTCGACCAATCGCTGAAGGAGCTGGCCACGTCTTCGTTCTTCAGGCGCTGCACCAGCGGGTGATCCGGATTGATTTCCAGGATAGGCTTGGACTCCGGCGCATTCTGGCCCGCCGCCTTCAGCATGCGCAGCAGATTACCCGACAGCTCGTTCTCGTCCGCCACCAGGCATGCCGGCGAATCGGTCAGGCGGAAGGTCACGCGCACGTCCTTGGCTTTATCGGTCAGCGCTTCCTTCATCTTCTCGACCAGATCCTTGTACGAGGACTCGGTTTCTTCGTGTTCCTTCTTCTCGGCTTCATCTTCCAGCGCGCCCAGATCCAGGCCGCCTTTGGCCACCGACACCAGTTCCTTGCCTTCGAACTCGGTCAGGAAGGACAACATCCACTCGTCCACGCGGTCGGTCAGCAGCAGCACCTCAACGCCTTTCTTGCGGAAGATTTCCAGGTGCGGGCTGTTTTTCGCGGCGATGTAGTTATCGGCGGTGACGTAGTAAATCTTGTCCTGGCCTTCCTTGGCGCGCGCGATGTACTGTTCCAGCGAAGTGATTTGCTGGTCGTTGTCGTTGGCGGTCGAAGCAAAACGCAGCAGCTTGGCCAGACGGTCCTTGTTGGCCGCGTCTTCGCCGATGCCCTCTTTCAGCACCTGGCCGAACTCGGTCCAGAAGGTCGTGTACTTGTCTTTCTTTTCCTGCTCGTCGGCGTTGGCCAGTTCTTCCAGCATGCCGATCACGCGCTTGGTCGAGCCATCGCGGATCACTTTGACGTCGCGCGACTCTTGCAGGATTTCACGCGAGACGTTCAGCGGCAGGTCAGCCGAGTCGATCACGCCCTTGACGAAGCGCAGGTAGGTCGGCATCAGCTGCTCGGCATCGTCCATGATGAAGACGCGCTTGACGTAAAGCTTGATGCCGCCACGCTTGTTGCGGTCCCACAGGTCGAACGGCGCCTTGGCCGGAATGTACAGCAGCTGGGTGTATTCGCTGCGGCCTTCAACGCGGTTGTGCGTATGGGTCAGCGGCGCCGCGAAGTCGTGCGAGACGTGCTTGTAGAACTCCTCGTACTGTTCCGGCGTGATGTCGGATTTGCTGCGCGCCCACAGCGCGCTGGCCTGGTTGACGGTTTCCAGCTCGTCCTTGAGGACGGTTTCTTTCTGCTCTTCGTCCCACTCTTCCTTCTGCATCACAATCGGCAGCGAGATGTGGTCCGAGTATTTGCGGATGATGGACTTGATCTTCCACGACGACAGCAGCTCGTCCTCGCCTTCGCGCAGATGCAGGATGATGTCCGTGCCACGGCCAATCTTCTCGATCTGTTCGACCGAGTAGTCGCCCTGGCCTTCCGATTCCCAGCGCACGCCTTCCGAAGCGGCGGCGCCAGCACGGCGGGTTTCAACGGTAATCTTGTCGGCGACGATGAAGCCTGAGTAGAAGCCCACGCCGAACTGGCCGATCAGGGCCGCATCCTGCTGCTGGTCGCCCGACAGCTTGCCGAAGAATTCCTTGGTGCCCGACTTGGCGATGGTGCCGAGGTGCGAAATCGCCTCGTCACGGCTCATGCCGATGCCGTTGTCGGAAATGGTAATGGTGCGCGCGGCCTTGTCGAAGCTGACCTTGATCTTCAGTTCATGGTCGTTGCCGTACAGGGCGTCGTTGTTGATCGCTTCAAAACGCAGCTTGTCCGATGCGTCCGAGGCGTTGGAGATCAGTTCACGCAGGAAGATCTCTTTGTTCGAGTACAGGGAGTGAATCATCAGCTGCAGCAGCTGTTTCACTTCGGCCTGGAATCCAAGGGTTTGTTTTTCGGTATCAGCCATTTTGGAATAGTCTTTTGGTTAAGATTTCAGGAAAGTGGGGATTATAAGAGGCTTTTCAAGAGCCGACCAATTCCCTTTCCAGGAATCGCCACACGGCCGGGTCTTGCATCGCCGCGACGTTGAGGCGCATGCGGGTCGATGGCAGCTGCTTGGGCGAGAACAGGCTGCCCGGCGCCAGCAGCAGATTATGCGCCATGGCGCGCTCCGTCAGCACATTGGTGTCGCAGCCGGCATCGGCCCAGACGAACATGCCGGCCGGCGGCGAGCCGTCGACTTTCAGGCCGGCCCGCTCCATCTGCCGCAGCGTCTTGGCGCGCAGACCATCCAGCCGTGCGCGCAGGCGGTCGGCGTGCTTGCGGTAGGAGCCCTCGGACAGCACCTTGTACACCACCCGCTCGCCGATGTCGCTGGTGGTCAAGGTCGACAGCATCTTGCGGTCGGCCAGGCGCTCGGCGCGCTCCGGCGAGGTGGCGATGAAGCCGACCCGCAGGTTGGCGGCCATGGTCTTGGAGAAGCCGCTCAGGTAGATCACGCGCTGTAGCTGGTCCAGCGCCGACAGCCGCGTCGCCGGCTGCACCGCGCTGCCGGGATGCAGGTCGCAGTAGATATCGTCTTCTACGATGATGAAGTCGTGTTCCTCCGACAGGCGCAGCACCTGGAAGGCCTTGGCCGCCGACAGCGAGGTGGAACTCGGGTTGTGCAGCACCGAGTTGATGATGTACAGCTTGGGCTTGTGCAGCGCCGCCAGCTCGGCCAGGCGGGCGATGTCCGGGCCGTCGGCCAGGCGCGGGATGCCGACCACTTTGGCGCCCAGCGCGGCGAAGGAGCCGAACATCAGGAACCAGGCCGGGTCGTCGACGAAGATCGTGTCGCCAGGCCGCGTGAATTCGCGCGCCACCAGGTCCAGCGCCTGCGTGACGCCGGCCGTGGTAAGGATCTGCTCTGGCGCGGCGGCGATTTCCAGCTCGGCCAGCTTGTGCTGGAGTTGCTGGCGCAGCGGCAGAAAGCCTTGCGGCACGCCATAGCTTAATAAGAGCGTCGGGTTCTGGCGGCTGACAGCGCGCAGGGCGTTGGCCACCGCCGGGCCGTCCAGCCACTCGGGCGGCAGCACGCCGGAGCCTGGCATCTGCTGATGCGGCATCTGGCGGAACATATTCCGCACCAGCCACACCACGTCTATCGGTTTGCTGTCGAAGCCGGATAGCGCAGCGCGCCCGCCAGCCGCGCCATGCACGCCGAACGCGCCGCCGCCCGCCGCCGGATCGGCCACGTTGAGCGCCATCGCCGGCCGCTCACGCACGAAGAAACCGGCGCCACGGCGGGATTCCAGGTAGCCGGTGGCCACCAGCTTGTCGTACGCGGCCACCACGGTGAAGGCCGATACGCCGTGCGACGCCGCAAACGCCCGGATCGACGGCATGCGCGCGCCACCGCGCAACACGCGGTCATCGATACGCGCCGCCACCGAACGCACGATCTGGTCGATCAGCGTTTCGCCCGATTCACGCAACAACAGGCCCAGCATCGGCCCAGCGCCGCCGCGCCCGGCCACGCCATTAGCTGCGGCCGCACCAGCGCCAGTAGCTGCAGCCGTACGACCAGGCGCCGCAGGCCCCTGCGCGGGATCTTGCGCCGTTGCCGCTCGTGTGTTGCCAGCAGCCCTGCCAGGTGTACGCGTTGGCGCGCGTGGTCCACGCGGCTCATTGCGACCGGCAGACGTACTGGCAGCAGCCGGGCCGGGCAAAGGCACCGCCGTCACCGCCGGGCCGGGCGCAGGGGCGGCCATGGCGCGGGCTTCGCGTGCCTGGGCGGCGGCCAGCGCCTCGTTGACTGCTTCCGCTGCCGCCGCTGCTGCGGCACCCAACAGCGAAGTGCGTGGTCGTGTATTGGTCATTTTACCGTCACAGTATGTCAAATTATGTTTGCAAGTGTACTGGCACTGTACTGGTTTTGTCACGTAGGATGTCAGCATGACACCAACACCCACGCTGACCACTCACAGCCGCCTGAGTGACGAAACCACCGGCATGCTGCTCGGCCTGATCGGTGTTGCCATCTTCAGCCTGACGCTGCCCTTCACCCGCCTCGCCGTTGGCGCCGGCGCGGAAGGCGCGGCAGGACTGTCGCCGATGTTCGTCGCCCTCGCCCGCGCACTGGCCGCTGCCGTACTGGCCGCCGGCTGGCTCTACTGGAAACGCGCCCCGCTGCCGCCGCGCTCCGCGCTGCCGGCATTGGCCATGGTCGCCATCGGCTGCGTGATCGGTTTTCCCTGGCTGACTTCCGTTGCCATGCGCAGCCTGCCGGCCGCCCACGGCGCTGTACTGGTCGGCGTGCTACCGCTGGCTACCGCCATGTTCGCCGCCCTGCTGGGTGGAGAAAAGCCATCCAAAGGCTTCTGGATCATGGCGATCATAGGCTCGACGCTGGTGGTCGGCTTTGCGCTGCGGCAGAGCGGCGGCAGTCTGCACGCCGCCGACCTGGCGATTTTCCTGGCGGTGCTGCTGGCGGCCATGGGCTACGCCGCCGGCGGCCGCCTGTCGCAGACACTGGGCGGACAGCAAACCATCTGCTGGGCGCTGGTGCTGGCCGCCCCGCCGCTGCTGCCGGTGATCGGCTGGCTGGCGTGGCAGGAGGCCGCGCAGATTGCCAGCGCCAGCACCGCCGCCTGGGTCGGCTTCGCCTACGTTTCCGTATTTTCAATGTTCATCGGATTCTTCTTCTGGTATCGCGGCATGGCGCTGGGCGGGGTGGCGCGGGTCGGGCAAGTACAGCTGGTGCAGCCTTTTTTATCTGTACTGGGCGCCACCGTGGTGCTGGGCGAAACGCTGGAATGGCAAACCCTGGTCTTCGCAATCGCTGTCATCGCCACCGTGGGCGCGGGCCGCAAAATGCAGGTAAAACGGGGCTGACGCCGTACAGTATCTGGATTTCGCGGCAACTGTAAGCATCCTCCGCCGCGAGAGTACAATATCGGTCTCCACACTAATAATTAACTGGATAACCACAATGTCTGTTTACGAAAAACTGAAAGCGCTTGATATCACCCTGGCAGCACCAGCCACTCCAGCCGCCGCCTACGTCATGTACGCCCAAACCGGCAATCTGGTATTCCTGTCTGGTCACATCGCCAAGCGCGCCGACGGCAGCGTCTGGGTCGGCCAGTTGGGCAAGAACATCGACACCGCAGAAGGCAAGGCCGCCGCACGCGCCATCGCCATCGACCTGATCGGCACCCTGCAAGCGGCTGTCGGCGGCGACCTGACCCGCGTCAAGCGCATCGTCAAGGTCATGAGCCTGGTGAACTCCACTCCTGAATTTACTGAACAGCACCTGGTCACCAACGGCGCTTCCGAGCTGCTGGGCGAAGTCTTCGGCGACGCCGGCAAGCACGCCCGCTCCGCCTTTGGTGTCGCCCAAATCCCGCTTGGCGCCTGCGTCGAAATCGAACTGATCGCGGAAGTCGCGTAAAGCGGGCGGCAGCTTATCCGCTGCCGTTCCTTCTATAAAAGCCGCCACAAGCGCGCTTGTTGTTATCCTCTAGTGAGACACGTATGAAAATCGAAAATCCCAATCCGATCCAGTGGCAGTTCGCCGAACGCGCCGAACAGCTTCAGGCTTCCTTCATCCGCGAGATCCTGAAGATCACGCAGCAGCCAGAGATCATCTCCTTCGCCGGCGGCCTGCCATCGCCGCTGACCTTCCCGGTCGACGAAATGAAGCTGGCCTACGACAAGGTCCTGACCAACAACGGCAAGGTCGCGCTGCAATACGGCCCGACCGATGGCTATACCCCGCTGCGCCAGTGGATCGCCGATTCGCTGTCGACCGGCGGCGCCAAAATCGTGCCTGAACAAGTGCTGATGGTCTCCGGCTCGCAGCAGGCGCTGGACCTGTTGGGCAAGGTGCTGATCGACGAAGGCAGCCGCGTGCTGGTTGAAACCCCCTCCTACCTGGGAGCGCTGCAGGCATTCTCGGTCTACCTGCCGGAATTCAAATCGGTGGCTACCGACGAACATGGCCTGGTGCCGTCGTCGATCGACAAGGTCGCGCAAGGCGCGCGCCTGCTGTACTCGCTGCCCAACTTCCAGAACCCGACCGGCCGTTCGCTGTCGATCGAGCGTCGCCAGGAGCTGGTGGAAACCTGCGCCCGCCTTGGCCTGCCACTGATCGAGGACGATCCTTACGGCTCGCTGAGCTACAAGGGCGAGCCGCTGCCAAAGATGGTGGCGATGAACCCGGACGGCGTGATCTACATGGGCTCCTTCTCCAAGGTGCTGACCCCTGGCATCCGCCTCGGCTACGTGGTCGCCCCGCTGCCGCTGGCGCGCCGCCTGGAACTGGCCAAGCAGGCGGCCGACCTGCACACGTCGCAGCTGACCCAGATGGTGGTGCACGAAGTGATCAAGGACGGCTTCCTCGACCAGCACATCCCGAAAATCCGCGCGCTGTACGGCGACCAGTGCCAGGTAATGCTGGACGCGATGGCCCAGCACTTCCCGGCCGGCGTCGAATGGACCAAGCCGGAAGGCGGCATGTTCATCTGGGTCACGCTGCCGCAGCACATCAACGCCATGCAGCTGCTGGATGAAGCGATCGCCCAGAAAGTGGCGTTCGTCCCTGGTTCGCCGTTCTACGCCAACGAGCCGGCCACCAACACGCTGCGTCTGTCCTTCGTCACCGTGCCGCCGGAACGCATCCGCCACGGCATCGAGATCCTGGGCAAGCTGATTGCCGCAAAAATCTAAGTAACACCCTCAGCGGGCGGCACTCGCCGCCCGCAAAAATACAACACCATCGCCCGCGACTTTATCACCAATAGTCACTAAAAACGGCAATTCCCATAACTTCCAGCCAACATTACTTACACAATCTGGCGCTAGCGTGGCTGCGGCCTGATGCATCGAGGACAACACGCGTAGCCCACCGGATTTTTTTCACCCGAGCTCGACAGCAAAGCGGTATGATTTAGACGGATAGTCACTTTCATATCAGGCCAGCCTTTGTTGAAACACGCACCGATCACCTCTGTTTTGACCCGCCGTTGCCGACCCGCGCAACCGCTCAAACACGCCAATGCAACCCACCAGGTTAAAGGCGATCTCCAATGAATTCCGGAAGTCTGAGTTTTGCTACGCGGCGCGATGCCGCGATACTGATCGTGGACGACGCGCCCGAAAATCTCGGCGCGCTGCGCAAGCTGATGGTCGAACAGGGCTACCAGACCTTCGTCGCCACCAGCGGCGAGCGCGCACTGAAAATTGCGCGCCGCGTCCACCCGGACCTGATCCTGCTCGACATCATGATGCCGGGCATGGACGGCTACGAAACCTGCCGCCAGTTGAAGAGCAACGCCGCCACCCAGCGCATTCCAGTGATCTTCATGAGCGCGCGCACCGCCACCGAGGACGTGGTGGCCGGCTTCGATCTCGGCGCGGTCGATTACATCAGCAAGCCGCTGCGCATGCCGGAAGTGTGCGCACGCGTGCGCACCCAGCTGCAAATCCGCAGCCGCAGCGAAACGCATGAGGAACAGGCCGAACGCCTGCGCACCATCGTTAACAACATGGCCGAGGGCCTGCTGATCATCGAGGCCGACGGCCGCATTCAGTTCACCAATCCAGCCTGCGACAAATACCTGGGTTATCAGGCGGAGGAACTGGCCGGCCGCGACATCACCGAACTGCTGAATCCATTGGTGGCACAGGAGTACCTGGACTACTTCGCCCGCTATGCCGCCGCGCCGCAGTCGGCGCACAACCACGGCACGCGCGAGGTCATCATCCGCCACCGCAACGGCAGTTCGGTGTGCATGGACCTGACGCTGACGCCGATGTACCTGCGCCAGCCGCTGTTCATCGGCCTGCTGCACGACATTACCCACCACAAGCAGTCGGAAGACGCGCTGCAACGCGCCGCCATGGTCGATCCCTTGACCAAGATCGCCAACCGCCGCCACTTCGACAGTTTCCTGGAAAAAGAATGGCAGCGCGCCATGCGCAGCGGCCAGCCTTTGTCGCTGGTAGTGCTGGACGTCGACCACTTCAAGCTATACAACGATACGCTGGGCCATCCGGCCGGCGACGCCTGCCTGCAGCAGGTGGCGCAGGCGATCGCCTCGCACGCGCTGCGGCCGACCGACCTCGCGGCACGCTACGGCGGCGAGGAATTTGTGCTGTTGTTTGCCGAGACCGACGCCGCTGCTGCCTACCAGCTGGCCGAATCCATCCGCGCCCACATCGAATCGCTACAGATCCCGCATCCGCGCTCGACCACGTCGGCGTGGCTGACGGTCAGCATCGGCGTGGCGACCATCCACCCGCACCAGCTGGACAACACCGAGTCGCTGTTTGTCGCCGCCGACCGCGCCATGTACGTGGCAAAGGAAGGCGGCCGCAATCAGGTGCAGGCCACCAAGACCGGTGGGGCCTCGCTAGCCGCAGTCAAAGCGCTGGTGATGCGCTGACGCGTGGCGTGCCGCGCAGGGCTTTCAGCCCAAGCGGCACGCTGCCCGCCAGCGCCAGCAGCGCGAACACCGTCACGCCGACACCGCCGGCGTCCTGGAATAACGCTCCCGCCCCCACCGTGCCTAGCGCCACGGCGGCAAACGTCACCACCACGGAGCGCGACAGCAGCGTGCCGTCGCGGTCTTGCGCCGAGATGAAGCTGTTCAGCACCGCCATGATGGTGTAGAAGGCCGCATTCAGCATCAACTGGCCGATGAAGTACAGCACCGCGCCGTGTGCCAGGAAGAAGCAGGCGACGGAGCCGAACATCACGGCCAGCGCCGCCATCACTGTCAGTCCGCGTCGCGCCGCCAGCACCGGTATCGCCGGCACCAGCGCACCAAAGAATCCCAGCAGCGACGACACCGACAGCAGCACGCCGATCTGCGGCAGCGTCAGGCCGATACGCTCTCCCTGCAACGCCGACACCGCCCACACGCCGGCCTGCACGCTGTACACGCCAACAAACACGCCCCAAGCCAGCCAGATGCCGGCCATGCCGCCCTGCCGTCCCATGTGCACGCCGGGCAGCCGCTGCGGCGCCAGCGACGGCACGCGCACCGCCACCACGCCCAGCACCGCCGCCATCAGCGCCAGTCCCTGCCACACGGCCGCGCCGCTGGCGGCATCCGGGAACAAGGTCAGCACCGTGAACACGCCGGCCACCGCCAGCCCGGACACCAGCAGCACCAGTCCCCACAGGCGTTCCGCATCCGGATGGCAAGCCAGGCAGATGCCGACCATGACGATCATCTGCGCCTCGCACAAGCCGGCAACCAGGCGCAGCCCGCTGAACACCGGCACCGGCAGCAGCAGCGCGGAAGCGGCCTGGCAGGCCGCCAGCAGCACCACTGCGGCCGCCGTCAGTGGTACCGGCAGGCGTCGCGCCAATGGCGGCAGCACGATGCAGCCGATCAGCATGCCGATCATCTCGACGCCAACCAGCATGGTCGCCTGGCCTTCGTCCAGGTGCAGCCGCGCCATCGCATTCGTCACCAGCAGCGGCATCATGGTGGTGCCGCCTATGCCCAGCGCCCAGGCGCAGGAAAGGATGAAAGTCCGCATGGTCTATCCCGTGTTGAATTTTTACCCAGCTTACGACGGCGGCGTAGTGCAATGGGTCTAAAATGGCCAAACACGGCACCAAAACGGCCATTTCGCCACAACGTGATCCAGCCGCCACAAACCGTACTATGCTAGCCGCACAATCTACAGGAGAAGCGCCCATGCCGGTCAAGCCGCATCATCCCGACGCCGAAGCCGCAGCCGATGTGCCGCCGCATGTGATACGCCAGGTGCTGCAACTGGTGGCCAGCCGTGGCCACTCGCCTGAGCGGCTGTGCAAGGGGCTGGGCTTCACGCCGGAGAATCTGTGCGACGCCAACTTCCGCGTCTCCTACCGCCAAACCAGCCTGTTGATACGGCGTGCGATGCAGCGCTGGGGCGATCCGGCGATCGGCATCGCCACCGGCGCACGCCAGACGGTCGTGTGTTTCGGCCTGCCGGGCCTCGGCATGCTGACCTGCGCCACGCTGGGCGAGGCGTTCCAGTATCTGATCAAGTACCAGCGCGCCGCCGGCGCACTGACGGTCAATGAAATCGGCATCCTCGACGAACACCACTTCGTCACCGAGGTGGCAACGCGCTTTCACGATCCCGAGTTGGAGCCCTTCTTCATCGAAGAGATTTTTGTCAGCGGCGTGGAAGTATCGCGCGCGATGGTCGGTTCGCACTTCCGCCCGGCGCGGCTGGAGCTGCGCTATCCTCGACCTGCGTATGCTGCCGCCTACAGCGAATACTTCCGTTGCCCGGTGGTGTTCAACGCGCCGCTGAATCGCCTGATCTGCGACATGGCCTGGTATCACTGTCCGCTGCCGACGCATGACCGCTATATGCAAGGCAGCCTGCAGGCGCAAATCGACCAGTTGCTGGAGACGGAAACGCCGCGCAACGATCTGGTCGAATCCATCATGAACGAGTTGCGCGGCTCGGTGGACGAGGTGCCGGGCCTGGCGAAAGTCGGTGCGACGCTCAATCTCAGCGAGCGCACGCTGCGCCGCCGGCTGGCCGAGCTGGATACCTCCTATCAGCGGCTGGTGGACCAGGTGCGTTACGAGGCGGCGCTCGACCTGCTGAAGCGCAGCGAGATGCCGCTGGTCGATATCGCCATGGCCACCGGCTTCACCGATGCGCGCAACTTCCGCCGCGCCTTCAAGCGCTGGTCCGGCATGCTGCCGAACCAGATCCGCCAGGGCGCGCCCGCTCCACGTCTGATTCCCGTGGAGCGGGCCGGCGCCGCGCAAGCAACCGCCTAGGACAGCTCCCACTGGCCATCGCGTACCTGCACCAGCCCGCGCCGCCGCAGCGACTCCAGGTAGCGTGCATGGCCGCGCAAGCCCTTCTTGCGGAACAGCGGAATCAGCCTGGGCAGCAGGTTCGGCGCCAGCATCGCCAGCCGCACCGTCCAGGATTCGCTGATGCGTGGATAGCGTTCCAGACAGGGGTGATCCAGCATGCGCAGCACCTGCTTCGCCACATCCTCCGGCTGCTGCGGCGGGTCCATGAACTGCAGCGTGTTGCCACCCTCGATCGCTTCGCGCATCAGCATCGGCGTCTCGGTGGCGGATGGCATCACGCTGCCGATCTTCACGCCGTGCCGTTCGGCGTCCATTCCCAGGCACAGCATGGCGCCGCGCAGGCCGAACTTGGTGGCCGAGTAGATGCCGGTTTCCGGCAGCGGAAAAATGCCGCCCAGCGAAACCGTATTGATGACGCGTCCATCGCCAGCCCGCTGCAAGGCCGGGAAGGCCAGCCGTGTCAGCACAATCGGTGATAGCAGGTTGATATTCAGCTCGCCGAGGATATTCTCGACCGAACGCTCTTCGAAATGCCCGGTGCCGGTGATGGCCGCATTGTTGACCAGAATGTCCAGCCGCCCGAAGCGCTGCTGCACAAAGGCCAGCAACTCCGGCAGCTTGCTGAAGTCGCGCAAATCGATTTCCACGCCGGTGGCTGCCGGTCCCAGTTCAGCGACAGCGACATCCAGCGACGCCTGGTTGTAATCCGCCAGCACGCACTGGATGCCGCGCGCGATAAAGCCACGGCAGATGGCGCGGCCGATGCCGCCGGCGCCGCCGGTAATCAGGGCCACACGCCCCGTTGCAGTTGTCGTCATGCGCCGCCCCTCCCCAGTTGCATCCAGATGGTCTTGGTTTCCGTGTACTGGTCATGCGCCAGCAGCGACTTCTCGCGGCCGCCAAAGCCGGACTCCTTGTAGCCGCCGAACGGCACGCCGGTATCGCCTTCCGAAAAGCAGTTGATCGACACCGTGCCGGCGCGGATCTGCTTCGCCACGCTGTGCGCCGCATCCAGGCTGCTGGTGTAGACGGACGATGCCAGGCCGTAGCTGGTGTCGTTGGCAATCGCCACGCCTTCGGCCAGGCTGTCAAACGTCAGCACTGACAGCACCGGGCCGAAGATCTCGTCGCGTGCAATTGTCATCGACGGCTGCACCCGGTCAAAGATGGTCGGCTCGACAAAGCTGCCGCCGCTGTCCTGCCGCACCTGCTGGCCACCATAGACCAGTTGCGCGCCCTGCTCCTTGCCACCAGCGATATAGCCCAGCACCCGCCGCATATGCTGCGGTTCGATCATCGCGCCGATGCGCGTGGCCGGATCGAGCGGATCGCCGACGCACCATTCGTCAAACGCCCGCTTCACCTGTTCCAGCAGTTCGTCCTTGCGCGAGCGATGCACGATCAGCCGCGAGCCGGCGCTGCAATTCTCGCCCTGGCAGAACAGCGCACCCAGCGCCACCTGTTGCGCCACGCCAGCCAGGTCGTACGCATCGGCCAGCACCAGCGCCGGACTTTTTCCGCCACACTCCAGCACCACCCGCTTCATGTTCGACTCGGCCGAATACTTGAGGAACAGCCGTCCCACCTCACCAGAGCCGGTAAAGCTGACACAGTCGATATCGGGATGCCGGCCAATCGCCTGCCCCACTGTCTCGCCATGGCCCGGCACAATATTCAGCACGCCATCCGGCACACCGGCCTCCAGCGCCAGCCGGCCCAGCACCAGCGCCGTCAGTGTGGTTTGCTCGGCCGGCTTGATGACGATGGAATTGCCACTGGCGAGGGCTGGGCCGATCTTCCAGCCAGCCAGGTAGATCGGAAAATTCCATGGCAGGACCGCGCCGACCACGCCGACCGGTTCGCGCACGATCATTGCCACGATATCTGGCGCGGTAGGCGCTACCTGGTCGTACAGCTTGTCGGCGGCTTCCGCGTGCCAGCGCAAGCTTTCGATCATGTCAGGCAGGTCGGCCGACAGCGCATCACGTATCGGCTTGCCGGAATCCAGGCTTTCCATGATCGCCAGCGTCTCAAGGTTGGCTTCCACCAGGTCGGCGAAACGCAACAAGACTTTCTTGCGGTGCTTGGGTGTGGCGCGCGACCAGTCGCCACGCTCGAACACGCGGCGCGCGGCGCTGACTGCATCATCCACTTCCAGCGCACCGCAGCGCGCGATGCCGGCCAGCCGGCGGCCGGTGGCGGGATTGATGGTGTCGAACTCCTCGGCCGAGATGGCGTTGACGAAACGGCCGCCGATCAGCGCGCGCGTTTCAAAATCCAGGCCGGCAGCCTGCTGCTGGTAGAACGCAAAGGTCTTCTCCATGCCGCCTCCGTCAAGCCGCCGCGCGCAGTGCGGCCGGCTTTGCAGCCGCCGTATCAACGCGCATCCGGTCGTAGTAGTTTTCAGTCAGTTCGGGCCAGCCCATCTTGCGCCGCAGACGCTTCAGGTAGGACTTCAGCGCGTGCGCCTCCAGATAGACTTCATGCCGCTGCGACTGCACAAACTTGAGTCCGCCCGAAAGATCTGGATTGTCATGCGCGATCAGTTCATCGAAGCAGCCGGCGCTGGCCGGGTTGTCCAGCTGATCGCGCAGATAGGCGGCGATCATGAAGGCTTCCGTGTCAAACAGCTTGTAGGCGCTGGAATTGGTCTCTACATATCCAATGCCGAACAGATTGCGGTGATCGCGGCTGAACATCGACAGATACAACTGCGGCCTACCGCCGCGCCATTCAAAATATTCAGCCGCGTATTTGCAGCTCCACTTGTAGCCGGTGGCGTAGATCACCAGGTCCAGCGGCTCACGGCTGCCGTCCTTGAATACCACGTCGTCGCCATCGTAGTGCGATACATCCGGCCGGACCGCGATATTCCCGTGCTGTAGATTGTGCAGCAGCTGCGCGTTCAGCAGCGGATGGCTCTCAAACAGCTTGTGGTCCGGCTTTGGCAGGCCGAAACGCGTCAGGTCGCCGGTGAACATCTTCAGCAACAGGCTCATGACCGGGCGTGCCACCCAGATCGGCAGCGGCGGACCGCTCTCGCCTACCTGGTCGGCCGGGATGCCGAACAAATGCTTGGGAATGAAATGGTAGCCGCGTCGCATGCTGATGAAGGCACGCTGCGCGCGGCTGGCGGCGTCGCAGGCGATGTCCGCGCCCGAGTTGCCAGCGCCGACAATCATCACCCGCTTGCCGGCAAATTCATCGCTGCTCTTGTAGGTGACAGAGTGGCGTATCTCGCCGTTGAACTGGCCTTTTACTTCCGGCATGTTGGCGTCCCAATTACAGCCGGTGGCGCAGATCACTGCCAGATAGCGGCGACGCGTGCCGTCACCCAGCGTCACCACCCACTTGCCGCTGTCTTCTTTCTGTACATGCTGCACCGGCGTATTGAAGCGGATCGCCGCACGCAGGCCGAATGCATCCGCATAGCTGCGCACATAGCCGAGTATCTGCTGGTTGGTCGGATAGTCCGGATACGACTTCGGCATCGGGAAGCCGATAAAGCCAGACAGATCGCGCGATGAAATGAAGTGCGCGGATTCGTAAATCGGACTGCCGGGATTCTGCATGTCCCAGATGCCGCCGACGTCCACATGGCGCTCGAACTGCTCGTATGCCAGGTTCATCGCCTTCAGCGCGCGCGCTGCCGACAAGCCGCCCGGCCCCGCGCCCACCACGCACACCGCGTTGCCGCAGTCGGTAATCTCGTTTGCGATCATTGTGTTCTCCCCCATTGTTGAAAGTCCCGGCTTCATTGTGCAAACAAAGCCACGCGGCGACGGGGGCAAAAAGGACAAGCGGGGAGCCGAAGCGGCCACGCAACACCGACAGGGATTGGCCGGGACGGCATCCTTGTCTGTCCGATCCGGCCCCCGGCGCGGTGAAGCGCGCGTCTACATTGAAAAAAACCAAACAACCGAGGAGAGACCGTGAAGCCACATGCATTGCAGCCGCCATCCCGACCATCCCGCCACATGCGCGTGCTTGCGCACAGCATCGCCCTCGCCTTCGCCGGCACACTCAGCGCGCACGCCGACGACGATATCCAGAAAGTCATCGTCACCGCGCAATCGCGTGCGCAGTCAGTGCAGGAAGTACCGATCTCCATGGAAGTGATTACCGCGCGCGACATCCAGAACCTCGGCGCACGCAATCTCGGCGATGTCACCGGCTACCTGCCTGGCTTCCAGGTTGACGCCACCCAGCCCACCCAGCCGATCTTCGGCATACGGGGCGTGCAGGCGGGCGACTTCGGCATCGGCACCGACACGCCGGTCGGCATTTACGTCGATGGCGTCTACACCGGCAAGACCGGCGGTGCGCTGATGAACTTCATCGACATCCAGCGGGTGGAGGTGCTGAAAGGCCCGCAAGGGACGCTGTTCGGCCGGAATAGCGCGGCGGGCGCCATCTCGGTGGTCACCAATGAGCCGGAAGCGGAATTCGACGTCAACGGCCATATCAAGGTGGGCGATTACGGCCGCGTCGATGCCGACGCCATGCTCAACGTGCCGCTCAGCGCCAGCACCGCCGCACGGCTGGTGTTTGTCCGCGCCCGCAGTGATGGCTGGGTGCGCAATGCGAGCACCGGACACCGCACCACCGGCGACAATACCTGGGCCACACGCCTGTCGATCAAGCAGAAGATCAGCGACGCGACACTGCTACTGTCGTGGGAGCACGAACAGTTACGCCAAAAAGGCTGGCCAGCCTTCGGCGTCGTCAAAGATCCAACGCTGCCATTTGCCGGCTACACCGGCGTCTACGATGCTGCCTACGTTGCCCGTTTCAGCGACCCACGCAAGGCGCCACTGGAGAACGACACTGATGGCCGCGAGACGCGCAACTTCGACGGCGTGACGCTGCGCGCCGAGATACCGCTGGGCGGCGTCACGCTGCGCTCCACCACCGCCTACCGCACCTTCTCGTCATATAACCTGACCGATAACGACGGCAGCGCGCGCGTCGACTTCCGCCTGGCCACGCAAGACCAGAAAAAGGCCTACAACTGGCAGCAGGAATTCAAGCTGTCCGGCACCACCGACACGCTGGACTGGATCGCCGGCGCCAGTTTCTACGACAACCGCGAGCGGCAGCGCAGCTCCGCCATCCTCAACACCGCTACGCTGGATAGCCTGAGCCTGATGCAAGGCGGTGGCGCCGATTTCGCCACGCTGTTTGGTGGACTGGGCATGGCCGGCGTTCCCGGCGTGGACGAAAGCTCGGTATTCAGCTGGCAGGAGGACAACAACGCCAACCTGCGCACGCGCGCCTTCTCGGTCTACGGGGACTTGATCTGGCGCCTGGCGCCTGGCACGCGCCTGACCACCGGCTTGCGCTGGAGCCGCGACCGCAAGGAGATGCAATGGTATGTGCCGGGCCGTGAATCAGTCGCGCTGGACGCGCTGCTCAACACCTACGGCCCGGCTGCGGGACTGGATGCCTCGGCACTACCGCCGAATATCATCTTTGCCGCTGCCGGCCCGCTGGCCGCCACGCCTGTCAACGCCAACCGCAGCTGGACCGACTGGAGCCCACGCCTGGTACTCGATCACAAGCTGAATGACGACCTGCTGCTGTTTGCCTCGCTATCGCGCGGCTATCAGGCCGGTGGCTTCAATGTCTTCACGCCGCCGAACGCCACATCATCCAATCCGCGTGAGCGCGATCCGAGCTTCAGTCCCGAAAAGATGACCAATCTGGAACTGGGCTTCAAGCTGACCGCGCCGTCGTTGCGCGCCACCATCAATGGCTCGCTGTTCGCCTACCGTTTCAAGAACCTGCAAGACGTCAAGCTGGGCGGCACCAGCGCCATCCCCACCTACAACATCATCAATAGCGACCAGGAGGCCAAGGGCGTGGATCTCGATGCCCGCATCCGCATCTCGCCACGCCTGACCGCGTTCGCCGGCGTCGAGTTGATCGACCAGACCTACCAGCGCTACCAGACCATCGACAGCAGCGGCGCCACTCTCGATCTGTCCGGCCAGACGGTCGGCACGCCGCGCTTCAGCGGCATGGCCGGCATCAACGCCAACTGGGAGGCACTGAACGGCCGCATGAGCGCCACGCTGCAAGGGAATTATCACAGCAAATCCCGCTGCAACGACGACACGCGCGCGCTGCAATGCCTGAACGCACCATCCTTCCGCACCGGCGACTCCGGCGGCAAGGCAGACCTGCGCCTCGGCTGGGACGCCAGCAACGGCAAGTTCGGCATCGGGCTGCTGGTGAACAACCTGTTCGACAAGCGCTACGTCTACAACCTGGATGGGCAGACCAAAGCCTTCGGCCTGCCTTATGCCAGCGTTACCGCGCCGCGCACCATTGCGCTTGAACTGCGCGGCAGCCTATAACTGCTCCGGATAGCCGGTGATGTCAGCGATCTGCTGATACATCGGCTGCAACTGCTTGTACATATTGAGGTAGACGCGCCGGTACAGCTGATCGTAGATTTTCTGATTGGCGGCGATCGGATGGAACACGCGGCCCGGACGCGTCATGGCACGCGTTGCGGTGTTGAAGTCCTTGTGCAGCCCGAGGCCTGCGGCGATGGCGATGGCCGCGCCCAGGCCGGAGGTTTCATAGACATGCGCGCGGGCGGCGGGCAAGCCGAAGATGTCAGCCGTCAGTTGCATCGCCGCGTCGCTTTGCGAGCCGCCGCCGGCGATGCGCAATTCTGTCACCGCCACACCGCTGCGTTTTTCGATACGTTCCTTGCCCTCCCTGAGCGCATAGGCCAAGCCTTCCAGGATGGCCCGATACATATGGGCGCGCGTATGAACATCGCCGAAACCGATCATCGCGCCCTTGGCTTCCGGGCCGGGAATGCGGATGCCGGGACTCCAGTATGGCTGCAGCATCAGTCCCATGGAACCGGGCGGCACCTCGTTGACCAGCTGGTCGAACATGGTTTCCGGCGCCATGCCCTGCTCGGCGCCGGCTGTCTTTTCCAGATGCCCGAATTGTTCCTTGAACCAGTTGACCATCCAGTAGCCACGGAAGATCTGCACCTCGGTGCTGTAGGCGCCTGGCACGGCTGCCGGATACGGGGGAATGAAGGGCGTCACCTCCACGTACTTTTTGCTGGTGGTGTTGATGGTCGCGGTGGTGCCGTAACTGAGGCAGGCGATGTGCGGTTCCAGGCTGCCGGCGCCGATCACCTCGCACGCCTTGTCCGCAGCGGCGGCCACCAGCGGCGTGCCTTCCGGGATGCCGGTTGCCGCAGCAGCGGCTGCGGTAACGGCGCCGATCACCGTCCCTGGCGACACCAGCTCGGGCAGCATGTCGGGGCGCACACGCAGCGCCTGCCATTTCCAGTCGCGTCGTCCGGCCCATTGGTGGCGCCTGTAGTCGAACGGCAGGTAGGCCACCTGCGAGCCGGTCGAATCAACATGGCGCCCACACAACCGGTAGTTGAGAAAGCCGGACAGCAGCACGTATTTATACGTTTGTGCCCAGATCT
>Ga0308157_10004517_pt1 | contig 18415 bp, 18 predicted proteins | sample PhyBR1_FD_201035 | JGI IMG/M metagenome (GOLD analysis project Ga0308157, IMG submission 201035) | Phyllosphere microbial communities from UC Gill Tract Community Farm, Albany, California, United States - DLSLB.R1 | ecosystem: Host-associated > Plants > Phyllosphere > Unclassified | place: USA...
GATAGAATTTATTTGGTATTTAATTGGGTGTATTCAAGATTTATATTTTCAATGTCATAGACATTAGCTTCAATACACTTGAATTTTTCAGGATAAACCAATATATACTTTAACATTATAAAACAGTATTAACAAATATATTTTTTCATTGAATGTTTTTATATTGTTACTTAGGCAGTAACTTCCACACTTAACGTGGTTAACCGCTCCAAATCTTCCAAAAAATGTTTCGAGATTTGTTCGGTTTCGGCTACTTAAGGAGACACCATATACAGGTTGTCTCCTTTTTTATGGCAAAAAAAATCTGTGTCCAAATCTGTTATTGTGGATAAGTTTCAAAACCTGTGGACTAAGCAAATAATTTGGTCAATCTGAACAGGAAGAAATTGATATCACCTACCCCTCTAAACTGACTTCTGAAAGCTTTTATCTTTGCATTGAAGGATTCTGCGGATGCGTTTGTACTCTTGTTGTCGAAGTAGTTCAATATTTTTTTGTGATGGATATTTATGGTTCTGGAAACGGTGTTGAATGACTTGAAACCGGCCTGCTCCACCTTATCCGTCCATTTGGCCAATCTGGTAAACGCGTAGATCTTTTCAATGGTCTTGTTGAATATCCATGTGAGTTCCTGGGATAGCCTGTACGCCTTTTCAATATCGGGATATCGCTCAAATAGTACTCCAGCCCTTTCTCTTTGCTCCAAAGTCCATTTATGTTCACTTTTATAAAGCAGGTATCGGCTTCTTGCAAGCAACTGTTGGACGGTGTCACTGTTGGATAGGATTTCCGGAAAATAGGTTTCCTTATTCTTTCGTGCTTGGTCAATTACCTGGTTTTCATCGTCAATGGCCTGCCAGCGGTGCTTTATCCTTATCTTCTGGAGCGCATCGCTAGCCAGTTGCTGGACGTGGACGGTCTATTAACTGAACAGCATTGGGAAAGTATCTTTTGGGTATCAGTCCCATATTACCGGCCAGGTCAAGCGTTATCTCCTAAACTTTATTGCGTAATCTCTGTGAGATCTTCGGAAGGATGGGGATAACGCTCTCTGATTTTGTGCCGTTCAGTATGGCTACGATGGTTCCTTTTTTGCCCCGTGCTTCTTTATTGGTGACAACGGTATAGAGCTCGCCATGGGATAGCCAGGTCTCGTCAATGGAAAGATGTCCGCTGACATTCTGTGGGAAGATCAGTTCCTCCCTTGCGTTTTCGCGATGCTCCCAATCCTGGAAACCGCTCAGTTTATTGCGGTAGTATCTCCTTAGTTTACTGCCTGATATCCCATAGAATGAACTGAGGGTTTGGATGCTATGAGCCTGGTTGTCCGCTGATACCTTTTAAAAAAGCTGCGAAATCCTGTGTGATCCGCGTTCCTTTAGCTACTAGTTCCCAATTTCTGTAGACTACTTTATCTGTATCCTGGTTGAGCCATCTGCGGCGCTTGACATGGAGATAGACCTGCATGCCACGGATAGGAAAATCTTGAAGGGTAACGGGTTCGAAAAATCCCTTGGAAACGAGCTTCTGTCCTTGATATTCTTCAGGTGTATTGTTGAGTTCTTCCAGAAAGATATCTAGTCTTTTTTCTTCTTTGGAATAGTGGGTCATCTCAAAATAATCGGAAACTCCTTCGGGGATAATCAAGGGCATTAAAGCGTTGAATGAATCGTGCATCTGTATAAATATCAAAGCACAAATATCTAATTATTTTTTATCCCCTCCACAGGTTTTGTACAAGATCCGTTATTGTCGGGTCATTTATAGTTCGGTTTTTGCAAGTGAAATATTTAGCCTTTCGATGAGAATTGAGTTAAAAACATGCTCCATTGGACCTTTAAATCCTTTTTCCGAAGTTCGATTTAGCATTATGGATTATCGTTGTATACTATATTTCAAAATATATGGACGACCATGCCGAGAAGGTTGGTGGTGTTATCGTGGATAGTGGTAGGTTTAATTGGCAAAACTGAACCTTTCTCGATATTACTTATCTTGGGGTTTCTAAAACCGAAACTTATAGAGATTGTGTCTATATCATCAAAGCAAGAATGCAAATGATGCGTGAATATGGTTTATATCCTGCTGCACAATCTGCATTTTTATTGAACTTGAGACTTGAAACCCTGTCTATCCCAATGGAAAGATATTGACACAATGTGTTAAAAGTAGCTGAATACTTAAATGCTTCGGATAAGATACATTCGGTAACTCAACCCAGGTTGGCACCGGATAAGTACCCCGAACCTGCCAAATAAATACCTAAAAGGTAACAACCGGGCCATTTCCTCTGAAATAAAGGCGGTTGGGAAAATACTGTTAAGTTCATCAATTCGTTAAAAATGGTATCAATCAAAGTACACTTTGCAGATATTCAGATTCGATTTTGCATCCGGCGTCTACTACCCATAGGCAATTAATGGCAAAACAACTTGCAAAGCGAGGATAAACGATGGATTAGTATGTTTATCAGTTGGTCTCGAGCATATTGACAATATTCTCAAATTCATCGGGCAGGCCCTGGATAGCATAGCCTAAAAAAAGAGATGCATCTCTTTTTTGAATTATAACATGACCTCTTTCTTTTTCAATTTTAATACTTCACCAAATGCCACTGCGGCTTGGTGTACCTGTATTGTCCAATCTTCTGCTGCATTGCCATCCGCTCCGTCTGAAATGTATTTAAGGCTAAGGAAAGGGATGTTTTCTTTCATAGCGACCAGAGCTAAAGCGTAGGCTTCCATATCCACCACGTTATAAATGGTTGTTGAATGAGACATTTCAAAATTATCGCCTGTTCCGCAAATAGCTTCTGGCACTCCCTCCATCTGTAAACCATATTCAAGGATCGGAGGTAATCCCGACAATGGTGTTTCGTACTGCTCATAGCCCAATCCTCTAACATCCATATCCCTTTGAATGAATTTGGTACAGACAACGATTTGGCCTTTTTTGTAATGGTTGCTTCCGGCAGAACCTAAATTGACAATTAATTTCGGTTTGTCATGCTGTATGGATTTCATCAGGTTGTAAGCTGCATTTACTTTGCCTATTCCACATATCAAATGCCTATAGTCTAGAAATACATCAGCAGCTTCCGATGCCAGCGCAAATGTGAATAGAACATCCTCAACTCGAAAAGAATATCTGGGGCTAATGGTAATCATCAATACTAAAAATGTTTAATCGCTACAAAATTAATCGTTTTGTTTATTAACCACTTCCAATATACAGATTAAATTTGATGAAGAAAAAATACCGGATTGGCACCATTTTTCTTTACCATTTTAACTATTATAGTTGTAGATACACTTCTGATCTGGAACATTTGGGCTATTTCTCTATTTTGGTCTATTTCAAGCGTTCATAATGAATATTGTCGCCCAAAATTTCTACTGCCTCTTCGATACTTGGCTTCATCATCACGCAGGGCATACACCATGTAGCATGAAATTGACCAATGTAGGTTTCCGACTTAATTTTATCTGTTATATCCAATATTCTTAATTTTTGAAAATTAAGATTACCTTCTATTCCTTTGAGGAATGGAACAAATGCCTCCCAGTGAGGCTCCTCTATTGATTAATGGAAACACAAAAATGTCTCCGCCCATAATGGCATATAAATCTCTTTATACACAAATCCTGTAATGATGAATACTACTGCAAAAGCCATCTTGGCATTTCCCATTCCGGCATAATTCTTTAATTAACTAAGAATACTATTTTTTTATGTTTTACTTTTATTCAGCCCCCTAGGGAAATTCGGAGAAGTGTGTAATATCAGAAGGTAGGCTGTTGCCAATCGTCCACATTTTTTTCGACGGATACTCTAAAATCTTTTTTTGCCCGACAGTAAAAGCTCCATTTTTGATAAAACATTTAATATTTTCGTGTCTATCCTGCTCATATCGTGGATTGGCTCGAAACGATTCTCTAATAACTCCTTCTCCGAAATTCTTAGGTTGGTTCAATGTCCCTGCCTCAGTCCATAGTTATAAACCCGTGTTGGAATTATCGCTGTAACTGGAATGGACCACAAATATGCTGTGTTTAAGCGGATATACGGTTGTTCAAGAGATAAAAAAACAATAACGCTGTATTTATACTACTTTTGTTTTACTTTTAGGATTTATTAACCTAAGTTAATATTTTCTAATAAAATACAATTTATTATTCATTTCTCTGATTCCTGGAAGTTCAAACAGCTGAGCTTATCTTCCATTGAGATCGATTGTGCGTTCCAGATAAATTAACCCATCGAAGGATGAGGTATAGTCCATTTTAGCCTCAAATGTAAGATCAAGTAATCTTGCTGAAAACCATGGATATCCACTGGGCCGCCCCTGTGCCTCTGGAAACGGAATGAACCTATTTCCGCTCTTACTGTTCTGTAGATGACCTTCAAGGGATTCCTTCCCCGATGAAGGTATTTTTGCAACCTTGGTAAAATCCGCATGGAAATAATCCTTTCCGAAGAAGGCTGGAGAATAATTGCCGCTTCCAGAAGTAATTGCCAGGGAATAGATCCTATCCCCGAATTCGCGATAGAGGTCCGTTCCAAAGTAGGTAAAACCGCGGTAGGTATCGTTTCTGTACCAGTTATCAGCAAATTCCTTACTATAGGAAGCATAGGTATTCACATCAAGTACGTTGTGGTTATTGTGGGACCAGACCAGGATCTTCTGTCCGGGAAAGATATATCTGGATAGTAGAATAAAGTTCTGGGCCATGATCGCATCCCTGCTCTTTCCATCGATAAGATGGGCGAAAAGATTCCTGATATTGTTGATCTCTATCATGGATAGATTTCTCTCTTTGGCGTCCAGTCTGCTGTAGCGCACAGCCTCTTCGACCCTGTCAACCTCAAGATTGAAATTCTTGGGATCTACTGAATCCTTCTTTGATCTGAATTCTTTTTTCAGCATGTAGGAGAGGTCCTTCGTGAAAAGCTTATAACTGTCCGTTTCAATATTGTATCCAATGGTGGATAGAAGATTTTCCAAGTGTGGCAACAGTGTGTCCTTAGAGTATCTTCCAGCATGGCGAACATCGAACCCGCCGATAAGGAGAGGATTTGGCCCCTTAAGTTCAGAAATATAATAGCTCCACAATTCTTTGCTTACCTCACTTTCCGACCAACAGGTGTATATATTTTCCTGGGCGAATCTTTCGATCTCTTTGGGATCATCGAGGTCTGAAAGGCCGAACATAATGGCATAAAGGTCTGCCTCGAAAAGGAGAACATCGAATCCCTTTTGCTCATGTAGATATTTTACCAACCTAGTCTTCATCTGTATGGCCCCTCCATCTCCGTGGCTGGGTTCACCCAACAGGACTATATCGGCCTCAGCGATAGATTTTCCAATATCTTCCAGATCCCTGAAATCGGTATCAGCAATTTTGTAAGGGCGGATCTTACTACTTTTTGAATAAAGTTGATCTAGGTAAATTTTGGAAAAGTCCGGTAGTGATTGTGCTTTTGCCAGATGCAGACCTGCAAAAAGTATAAGGATTAAAAGAGGAATCTTCATTAAATGTTCTTAAATATAGTTGTTCGGGCGAAAATAAACCGATTATTGATGATAACCAAAAAAACTAGATTTTCCTTCCTAAAATTGACATTTCGTTGGAGAATGGGCACAAAAACTTTTGCCGGTTAATTTGGGTTCGTATCCATTGGATTCACATTTTTATGAATCGGAATAATCCAGGACTGACCTAGCACTAAAGCGCTGGGTAGCCCTGAAAACTTTTTCAAGGTTTTCTTTCCTCAACAAAGAGACCTGTAGGGGTATAGTGAGTATCACTTCCAGAACTGAAGTATTCCTGTCCGTTTTTCCATATCCACAGTGGCCTATTTTTTTCATTTTTTCTCCATCCGGTTGCAAAGACATTTCCCTTTAGTACTTTCAAGTCCGAAAGCTCAGAATCGATCGATGGATCGGGATTGATGGTCCAATCCAGAGATCTCGTATTGTTCCAAACCGTTGGTTGATTGTCTACAGTTCCACCAATAAGTACATTGTTGTTTTCGGCCGTTATGGCCTGACCATAATTGATTGATGATGGTTTTGTTGGGAGAATGGATTGCTTTCCGTTCTTCCAGTACTGAACGGTCTGTGAATCCCCTCCAAAACCAGAACCTACGACGTATATGTCGCTTCCCAGGAGAGTGATCTGGTTGGGAACGATGTTTTCGTTGTTCCTGTTCTCCAGCACGGTCGCTAACCCGTTCTTCCAGTATTTGCCCTGGGTTCCTATTTCCTCATTTATTTCATATCCTGCAACGTATATGTCATTGCCGACCACATGGATGTCATACAGCCTGGCCGTATGGCTACCGTCCGTCACATCTTTGGCCTTCCCGTTTTTCCAGATACATGCAATCCATTTCCCCCCAGTCTTTATGTACCTTCCAGCAACATAGACATCCGAATTGGATACGAATACTGCCTTAGCTTCCGACCTTATCGCAGATGCGGGCATTTCCAGTTTTTGTATGGTCCCATTTTTCCAAAGTACCGCAGTCTTTGGATGGTACTGCCAGGTCAGATCAGAATTGATAAATCCCACCACGTAAACATTCCCTTCGGAAACAAAAATATCGCTTGCGGTTGCTGAAACGTTTCCGTCGTAGGCCAACATATTTTCATTTCCGTTCTTATGGAAGAAGGGCCGGTTCACACCATCGACTTTTTTTACTCCTGCCACATAAACGTCGGCCTCGATCGGTTCAGGTTGGGGATCCTGTTCGGGACTTTTATCACAGCCCATCAATAAAACTAGAATAATAACGATCAAAGCTATCCTCATGGGATTTCCGGTACATCCATACGCTAATTCCTCCATAAACTATCCTTTTCAATTTGAGAGGCTGTTCATTCAGCCCGTTTGATAAAACTAATAAATTTTATCTGACGATAATCTTAGAAATGGATAAAAAAACTGCAATAGATATCTACATATTGTCTACATGAATATGTTATGAGGAGAGGTAGACCAAAAAGGCAAACTATTAGATTTTATAGTGATAATAAACCACAAACTTGGACCTATGTTTCTCAATCATCTAATTACTTACTTTAATACTTCTATCAAATATGATTCAAATTTAATGTCCAATCTTCAACCCATAGTTTATTTTAATAACAAGGAACATATATTGATGGATTACGGTTCCAATCATATGCGTATAGGAAATTATTTATTCAAGACTTTAGAATTCAGAATAATTGCGGTCGTGTTTTCGACCGTACTACTGGATTGTCATAATATCAGTCCACTGTTTAACGGCGATTCGAACAGAATTTTTTACTACAACTAATCCTGTTCAAATTGTAACACAACATTCAAACTGCAATTATGAGTCAAATATATTCCAGATTCTATCCAGAATTGGGACATATTTTTGACGAATAAGACTATAAGCTTACTTTATGAAGATATTGATCGTTGAGGACGAAGCCGAACTTTTGGAAGTTATGATACACACTCTATCCAAAAGCGGTTACATAGTTGACCATGCTTTAGATTATAAAATGGCATTGGACATGATCATTTCCTATGAATACGATTGCATCCTGCTGGATATCACTCTTCCTGGGGGCAACGGTATGGACCTGCTCTCTGAAATAGTTCAAAAGGAGAAGGGTGAGGCTGTGATCATCGTTTCGGCAAAGAATTCTGTTGGAGACAGGATCACAGGGCTACAACTGGGCGCTGACGATTACATATCAAAACCATTCCACCTGGCTGAAATGGCAGCAAGGGTCAGTTCAGCGATCAGACGAAGGAACCACAATGGAATGAATTGGCTGAAATGGAACAATATCAAGATCTATCCGGAGAAAAGGGAGGTAACAGTTGACGGTGAGGAACTTTCCCTTACCAAAAAGGAGTTCGACATCCTATATTATCTAATCATAAATCAAGGAAGGATCATCAATAAGATATCCATTTCGGAATATGTATGGGGCGACATTTCGGAAAAAGTGGATAGCCTCGATTTTCTCTACTCCCATATGAAGAACCTCCGAAGAAAACTCTCAGAGGCAAGTGCCAGGGTCGATATCCAAGCAGTATATGGTATCGGATATAAAATTACAGGCCGTGAAGAAGAGATCGATTAGAGATTATACTACTGGTTATCTGACAATGTCGGTGTTGGTAGTCATTACTGTTTGGGCAATGGCCTTCTATTTAGTGATCATTGACGAAGTATATGATAACATTGACGAGGGATTGAAAGATCGGATGGAAATGATCCAAGAAATTGCAGGGAGGGAAAGTTGGCTCCTCCACACAAATGAGTTCGGATTTTCCCAGCTCCGGATAACCCAACAACCGGAAGGGAATGAAGACGAAGGTGTATCAATCTATAACGATTTCAGGTATGTCCCTATCGAGGGAGAAAACGAACCGGTAAGGATGCTTCGCTCCAATTTTAGGTCAGGCGGTACGCTGTACCTTTTGGAGATATTTACCTCCACGCTAGAGGAGGACGAGTTCCTGGAGGATCTCTTACTCTCTTTAGTTATACTTTACATCCTTCTGGTAGCTATTATTATGGTAATCAAGAGGAACGTTTTTGGAAAGGCACTTGCACCCTTCCAAAAAATCATGCTGAACCTCCCTAATATTGAAATCGGGACCAGTTCTAAGTTCCGGAAACAGGAATCCACTATCCTGGAACTTGATGAGCTACAGGACAGTATCTTGGCCATGGCCGAAAAGAATGAAAAAATCTATTTCCGTCAGAAACAGTTCATTGAAAATGCATCCCACGAACTCCAGACACCGTTGGCAATAGCGATTTCTAAATTTCAGCTGATTATGGAGGAACCATCGATAAACGAAAACCTTTTTAAGCAGATGGATCGGATCCATACGACACTCAATAGGATCAAGAGCCTGAACCAGTCACTTCTCACCCTTTTTAGGATCGAGAACAGGCAGTTTGGGAGCACAGAGGAGATCGATTTCAACAGGATCCTTTATGATACGGTCGATGATTATTCAGAGTTGATTGAGTATAGCGGTATTTCATTTGGAATCGAGGACTCCGGCTGGCACATATCCTCATAGCCAACCTTTTGAAGAATGCCATCTTCCATAACACGAAATCTGGCTGGATAGGGATCAAAGTCAATAAAGACCGATTGATCATTTCAAATTCAGGCCAGGTTCCCCTTGACACGAGCTTTATCTATGAAAGGTTCAATAAAGAATCGCAGGCGGATTCTTCGACAGGACTTGGCCTTGCCATAGTCAGGTCCATTGTAGACCTCTATCCAGCAATCGACTTGAAGTATAGATTTGCAGATGGCCATGAATTCAGTCTGAAGCATTCGGCATCCTAGGTTGAGAAATAAGTGCAGAATTTTAAAAACTGAAAGGTCCTTTGTTTGATCTAATCGACCAACTGGTTTTCAAATCAATGGAGTTCCTAATACTGAAAATTTTTTCTACAGAACCAAAAACTCCAAATTTCCTACAGAATCTTTTTTAAGATTCGTATTAAAAAAATAGATGAAACCGATCCTGATATTTCTCTTTTCGCTTTGCATAGATTCCAGTTGGGCGCAGCACACGTTCCAGATATCCGCAGCTTCCTACTCCGATTCTTTATCATCTGTCCGTATCGAACCGTTCGATATGGACGAACTGGCTCTCCCGATAGCTCTGGTTTATGCTGGAGTGGCCGTAAATGGAAACCATAGCGGTTCGCTGAAACAACACCTGATGGAAGATCGTAACAAATATTTTCCCACATTCAGGACCTATGCGGATGATTACCTTCAATTTGCTCCCATTGCTGCTGCATACGGATTGGATGCATTGGGCTACCCTTCCAGAACGGACCTGGGAAACCGTACCGTGATACTGATCAAGGGTGAAATGGCGATGTTCGGCATTACCCAGCTGCTGAAGCGTACCATAAGGCAGCAGCGCCCTGACGGATCCAATTTTCACTCCTTTCCCTCTGGTCATACGGCCTAGGCTTTTGCCGCTGCCACGTTCCTATGCGAGGAATATCAGCACAGGTTCAAGTGGATGCCATATGTAGCGTATGGAGCAGCCTCAGGGGTTGGGGCAATGCGGATTGCAAACAATAAGCATTTTATCAGCGATGTCCTGGTCGGTGCCGCAATCGGGATCCTTTCCATGAAGGCGAGCTATTGGACACACAGATACCTTATTGGAACCAAACGAATAAAAAAATGACCACAAAACTAAAAAAGAAACGGATTATTTATATGAAAAAATTATTGCAGTTTATACTTGCGCTATCAACGGTGGTTTCCATTATTTCATGCAGGGCTATAAAGGATACGCAGATACGTGATGTCCTATATAGAAGCAACTGTAACCAGCAGAATCTGTACAAATATGATGTGACTGAACTTCCCGTCCCTCTGCATCAGATCGATCTATCCAGTGACCTGACGGACAATTTTGACAGAGGAACTCTGAACGTGGCTAATGCAGTGGGAATCCTTGAGCTTATCGATAGGTACATCAAGCTGAGAAAAAAAGGGGACAGTTCAAGCATGGAAGCCCGAATGGACCTGTTGGAACTTCGACAACAGTTGGACCACATGATCAATTCTGCCTCTATTGAGATTTCCGCAATTTCCTCGGAGATGGACTGTGAGGAGGAGCGAATCAGCCAGGTCGCCAATTACCTATCAGGTAGACAGGGAGAACGTGAATCGATATTTACCAAGGGAGCTATCGTCCTTGGTGCATTGGGAGCGATCCTAACTGGAGGTGTGATCAAAAACGAGGGTATCAGCAACACTGTGGGAATAGTTGGTGGTATAGGAGAGGCTGGTTTGGGTTTATTGATGCTCTTCAACAAAGAGTCCGTGGAATTCCATCATGAAAGGAATGCCCTCAGAGATGTCTGGAACAAAGTGGGCACATCGCAGATATTCCCCCCCATGGTCTGGTACTATCTGAGTTACAGCAATCCCAATATCGGAAAGGACAAATCCTTAAGAGAGGAAATCATCGAAAAATGGACCAACCTCGGACAGATTAATCAAGGGGCAAAGGACTATCCAGAGGACCTGTACTTTGGCAAGGGAGGTAAATATACCAGTGAGGAACTGTATAACAGAGCTGATATGTACGATCAGCTTGAATCCAGTATAACTCTGATGAAACAGGACCTCAAGGCGCTTTCCCTACAGATTGATAGGCTATGAACGCAATAAACGAAGATGTACGATCCGATTAAAGTATTATTGTTTATAATTTATTATATGATTATATCGACATTTCCCAAATTCAGCATGAATTTTTGCTTCGAAATTTCAAGTCTGACGGATACTTTAAGTCTTCCGAAACAGAAAAGCATTTTCGGGCTAAGCTTTAGCTCAGATTGTTGTAGTAGTTGGATTCCACAAAAACAAAAACATCATTGTAAGCTTCGTTTGAAATGAGAGAATCTCCAACTATTTTTTAAATAACCTTCGTCATAATTCTTTTCAGGATTTATCAGGTAATTAGGCTCGTATTTTTATGATTTGCAGAATTGCGAAGTGTACACAATGCTTTAAATTCGATCTTTGGCTTTAAGAAGCTTTACCATTTCCAAATTCTGCGGTCCGTCCACAATCACAATAGGGTGCGGAGTCTGAATAAACTCACCTGGTTTTGTTTTAAGTCTGTCATTTGGCTAGTTTATTATATTTTTGTCTTTGAAAACAATCAATATTTTTCATTAAAACATCATAGTTGTTGGTTGTATCACCTTCTTAAAATAGACTCACGGAAAGGATGCGAATTTTAAAATAATTTGACATCCCATAAAACAAAAGCTTGCAATTATTAAATTTGCAAGCCTTATGGTATATTCCTATTTTCCTTAACTTTTTTTGGTTTTTCTGTACATTATATAATTGATATAAGTTTTATTAACTTATTTCTCCTCAAAAAAGATCAGAGAAAAACATCATCAAACTTGCCTCTTTAATTCAGTCGGGGTAAAACCAGTCTGTTTCTTGAAGAAATTGGAAAAATACGCATGATCAGCAAACCCCAGATCAAAAGCTATCTCCTTGACCGACAGGTCAAAGGTAAGCAAACGTTTTGCCTCCGTAATAATGCGCTGATAGATCAATTTGGTTGCAGAAGTGTTCAGCCCCTTTTTGCAGAGTACATTGAGGTAATTGGAAGTTATATGGAGTTTTTCTGCATAAAATCCCACTGTCTTTTCATCTCTATAATGGATATCGATGAGATAGTTGAACCCGGCCAATTTGGGAATGGAGGCGTAGACCGAGAAGTCATCGAACACCAACTCTGCTTCACGGCTGATTATTGCGGCGATCACCGATGCCCTTGCGCTGACCAGTGAAATAAGCGAATCCTGTCGTGCGAGTTCCTTTTTTATCGCGGCGAATTCATAAATCAGTTCATCATAAGATTCATCGGATAATGGGATAATGGGAAATTTCTGGTAATTGGTAAATGAGAACCTGAAAAACGGCGCGAACTTTTCAAAAAAGCTCTTTTCGACCATGATCTGAAACCCATCGGTACATTCAGGTATGTCCCATGTATGGACCTGTTCCGGGAATAGGACATGGACCTGCCTGTCCCCAATCCGATGGTCCACACCGTCTATACGGTGAACTCCCTTAGCGGTGCCGAAAAGGTTGATAATGAAGAAATCATGTTTATGTGCATCGGCGATCTTCCTGGGACCGTTCAGTTCATTGAACACTACCTCCTGCTTACCTGCTACCTGATCCCTCCGAAAACACTCCAATGTCATCATCGGTGCCTGAAAGTTTTCTTTAGCTTTTCTCCCCATAAACTTATTACTGAATTATTGGTTACTGCCACATAGTTGTTCATGTGTACGTAAGCTTAAAGATAAACAAAAAACAATATCTACTGATTCTGTTTTAAAAAGTTCGGAACCTGATTTTCTTAAAATCTTTCATGATTCGGTAGAGTAAAAGTCACTGCCTGCTATGGTTCAGGCAATGACCTTACTTAATTCCCAGACCTGTGGGAAAAAAAGCTTATTTTGGTTCCTGATGATCCGTAGGTGTGTGGACGATATCGAAATATATAGTTTTGTCTTCCCCATTATGGACCCTGTAGGTAAATTCCTCTTTGGTAAGTACCGTAATGTCAACAACACGGGTAAACAACGTCTCTCCCTGATCGTTCTTGGCAATGATTGTACGTGTCTGGCCGTCTGCTGAAACGGTCCAATCTCCCTTCATTTTTGGGGAATCGTCCAGATTGAACATGGTAAATGTTCCATCTGCCTTAAAATAGGCATATCCAACAAAGTTTGAAACATTGGGATCTGAAAGGTCCACATCCTGGCCTTCATTGTCCTTTGCGTTTGTGGTCTCCCAAGCAGTGCTTGACAGCAGTTCGCTCGGTGTCATAACTTTTTCAGGAGCGATCTCTTCGTCACTACAGCCGATCGCCATTGTACTGATCATGACCGTTAGCACGACCATTAATGTTTTATTTAATTGTCTCATAATGAAATATTTTATTTTGGCACAAAGTTATGGACATGGATTAATTGCATCCTTGTGCTTAACATGCCAAAACTTGTGTGATTTATTCTTTTGTATGGACCTGTTGGAAAAACATATCAAATAAATCACCTGACCGCTGCCCATTCAATGTCAGACCTTAATTTCCCGATCTATCCAAATAGGACAGATCAGATCCTAACCTGGCCTTTTTAATTTTACGGCGTTAATCCAAAAAAGATAAAATTCACAAGCAATGAACGAATTTTCAATAGGTTGATGCTCTTAAAATAAGCTAAATTTGCAAGCATATAAAATCCTTTCATTATGAGCAATTCCAAAATATCACGCAAAGATTTCCTTAAAAATTCCACGTTAGGATTGGCCGGTTTTTCATTTTTACCTGGATTCCTGCAGGCAGCCCCTGATCTTCAATCCGATCTGAACGAAATCGGAAACATGGGAAATGTTACGTTAAAAAATGTCCTATTGGAGACTGGCTTTGAATACGAGAAAGATGAAATCATCGGCACAAAAACAGAACTTTTTACCGTTGAAATAGCAAATGGCAAGATCAAAAAGATAAGCTCGAATCAGCCTAACGCAAAGGCTATGGATGCAAAAGGCCTGCTTATGCTGCCTTCGTTCAAGGACATGCACATCCACTTGGACAAAACCCTTTATGCCGACAGGTGGCGGGCGGTCCGCCGTTCTGGCGGAATCAAGGGAATGATCGATCTGGAGCAAAAAGTTCTGCCGGAAATGTTAAAAAAATCAACTTTCAAAGCGGAAAAACTGATTGAATTATTGCAGTCCAAGGGTTCGGGATTTGCTCGGAGCCATGTAAACATTGAGCCGACCTCAAAAATGGATTCACTGAAAAATCTCGAGATTACCCTGGCGAACAAGAAAGATAGTTTTGGTGCGGAACTGGTGGCTTTCCCGCAGCACGGATTGTATTACACCGATTCGCTCCCTTACATGAAAGAAGCGGCAGGGATGGACATCGATTTTATCGGGGGACTGGACCCTACGAACGTGGACGGGTCCATAGAACGGACGATGGATACAACCGTTCAACTGGCATTGGATCACGCTAAAGGCATCGACATCCACTTGCATGAATCGGGAAAATCGGGATATGACACCATTATGTACCTCATCAGCAAAGTCAATGAGAACCCTGTTCTAAAGGGCAAAACTTTTGTCAGCCATGCTTTCGCACTTGGAGCACTGGACAAGGCAAAACAGGAGGAAACTGCTGAAAAATTGGGCGCGGCCCAGGTGGGGATCGTCTCTACCATTCCTTTTGGCGGATTGGTCATGCCGATCCCAACCTTGTTGAAACACGGCGTGAAGGTGATGACCGGTAACGACAGCATTGTGGATTACTGGAACACATTCGGAACGGGAAGCGTATTGCAAAAGGCAAATCTTGCGGCACAACTGTACGGTCAAAGCTCTGAACTTGGTTTATCGCGAATGTTAAAGCTAGCAACAGCAGGACCGATTCCCCTGGACGACAAAGGGGTACAGCAATGGCCAAAAGTGGGTGACGATGCCAATCTGATATTGATAGACGCCAGCTGTTCGGCAGAAGCAGTGTCGAGAATCTCTCCGGTCCGTTCTCTCATCCATAATGGAAACGTAGTATATTAACATCATTATAGCTAGATCTAACAAGCATCAGCTGCTTTATTAACAGGGTAAGCAACTTATTTTTGTCACTTTGTTAAGCACTAATATTTTCAATGCTAAAAAAGTACATAAAGAATGAAAACAATATTCACAGTATTTCTTATGATGGCAATGACAGCTTCATGTCACCCCACGCCAACGGGCGATTTAAGTACAGAAACCATGAATGAGCATGATATTATAGAATCAGTCAAAGAAGGCGATCTGCAAGCAGTGGCAAAAGCCCTGGAAAATGGTGCAACAGTTAACACGGCCGACAACAGCAAACGTTCCCTGCTGCTCATCGCAACCATCAACAAAGATATGGAGATGGCAAAAATATTGGTAAGCCATGGCGCGGATGTCAACCAGCAGGCCGATAATCAGGACAGTCCGTTTTTATATGCCGGGGCAAGTGGACAAACCGAATTGGTTCAGTTATTTTTGGACAACGGTGCCCGTTTCGATATTTTTAACCGGTACCATGGTTCGGCGTTAATTCCGGCCTGCGAACGCGGTCACGTAGAAACGGTGAGATTATTGGCAAACACCAAGGATTATCCGGTTGACCATGTGAACCGCTTGGGTTGGACGGGGTTGATGGAGGCTATTGTTCTTGGCGATGGGAGCAGAAAATACCAACAGATCGTCCAGATCTTAAAGGAAGCAGGTGCCAACATGGATATTCCCGACCATGAAGGCATTACACCGTTGCAACATGCTGAGCGTCGGGGTTTCAAAGAAATTGCAGCTATCATTAAATCATAAACTATCATGGAGAACAATTATAAAGCACGGGCAAAAGGCTCTTATAACTTAAAAAATGTTCGGTTAGAGACCGGTTTTATCGAAGATGAGACCGGAATCGCGGGAACAGAAACAGATCTGTTTTCAGTTGAGATCAAGGATGGAAAAATAGCGAAAGTAAGCACCAATAATCCCCAATCGGCCGATGCGATCGATGCTAAAGGATTGCTGATGTTGCCGGCTTTCAAGGACATGCATGTCCATTTGGACAAAACCCTGTACGGTTTGCCATGGCAGGCACTATCACCAAAACGCAGGACGGTAGCGGATATAATTGCCTATGAACAGGAAATCATACCTGAACTGTTAAAGACTTCGGTGGAGCGCGGCGTACAATTGATCGACCTTTTGCAACATTACGGAACTACTTTCGCTCGAGCGCATTTTAATATCGATACCACTTCGGGGCTCCGCTCGCTGGAAAACCTCCAGAAAGCCCTGGAAAACAAGAAGGAAACATTCGATGCTGAATTGGTTGCCTTTCCACAGCATGGTCTGTATTACACCGATTCTGTTTCCCTGATGAAAGAAGCTGCACTATTGGACAGTGTTTCATTTGTGGGCGGCCTTGATCCTTTCAGTATCGATAAAAACATCGAGAAAGCGATCGATTTTACCGTTCAATTGGCGTTGGACAATCACAAAGGAATCGATATCCATTTGCATGACAGTGGAAAAGAAGGAATGCGTACCATTGAATATTTGACTGAATTGACATCCCAAAATCAAGAACTGAAAGGAAGGACTTATGTAAGCCATGCATTTGCCTTGGCACATCTGTCGAAAAGTGAAGAGCAGGAAATTGCAGAGAAATTAGCTGAGGCAAAAGTCGGGATTGTTACTTCGGTCCCATTCCGAAATAAAGTCGCCATGCCGGTTCCTACTTTGGTAAAACACGGTGTTGAGGTGTTAGTCGGAAATGACAATGTTCAGGATCATTGGAGTACATTCGGGACAGGAAATATGCTGCAAAAAGCAAACCTGATTTCTGAACTATATGGCTTGGAAACGGAATATGATCTATCGAGGAACCTAGCTTTCGCAACCAGAAATGTAACTCCATTGGACAATAATGGCAATCAGCTTTGGCCAAAAGCTGGGGATGATGCCAATATTGTTTTGGTTAAGGCAAGCTGCTCAGCCGAAGCGGTTGCGAGAATGTCGCCTACGGTAGCATTGGCCCATAAAGGTTACTTGATCTGGAAAAAAGATCAAGATTAGTCAGGGCAATTTCACAATCTCTTCTATGGAGATTGCATAAACGATTAAGGGTCAAATGAAAATGGATCAGGGTAGATGGACAGGCAGCGATAAGACCAAAGGTTCAATTTCAGGTTTGTATGGACCAGGAATCACCGATCCATCTAAAGGAATATCCTATCCAAGTTAATCAAAATAATACTATTAAATCCTTTCTCTGGTTTAAAAATTTTGACTCGCTACGATTGCCATCCCAATTATGTGTGTTTTTTCCTTTCCGACCGAACATCTGCTGGGTGGGACCGTAGATACTGGGGAAATGGCTCAGTATTTGACCGAAAATACTGAACCAATGGCCATATTAATTACTATTGTCTTAACTTCGTCTTTTACTGAAATAGTGATTTACTGGTCATTCTTCCTGGATAGATTCGGTGAAGAAATATCCTGGGGAACTTCCAAATCCAGTCCGCTTTCCCATTTTTGGTTCCATCTCGTCTCGCCGCTCAGTGGATTATAGAACTCTGATAGCGGTTAACAGTATATATAAAGCAATCAACTTGAACTAATCGAAACTATTGGTTTTAACGTTCTGTATTAAGGATAAAAATGGGAAGTGAAAACGAGGGCAATGAAAAAGTCTCATCTTTTTAATGAGATTTAAAGAAATGACGGAGTACAGGATTTACCTGACTCGGTCAATTTGTTCTAAGGATTTCTTGAAATTTGTTTTTTAATGGTATTATTGAAAGTTAGTCGACCATGACTGGTTATTTAGGTTTTCAGCAACCCATTTAGGTTATTTTTGAGGTAATATTCCTCCTTTTTAGATCAATTTCAGGATTCTTTTCAAGTTTACCGTAAAGATGGCCATTGCACCCTGCATTTCCATGTTTTGGATACCATAGGAATCAGCCCTGCCATAGCCATGGACATTCTTGAGCTCGCTGTTCCTTGCCTCTATCTTATACCTTTCCCTGGATTTACTTCGATAATATTCTGTTTCCTGAAAGGCCATCTGATCTTTATGTTTCGGATTTTATGGAGATTGAATAGGATTTCGTTATCGACTCTTCCTTGTAGCAGCTTTCCCTTATAGGGCAAACCTTACACTTCTCCACATCAAAGAAATAGATGTCAACTTGATTGCTTACTCCGTTCTTTTTTCCTCCCCGAACTTTTCTGATAGCCAAATGGCCTGCCGGACAGACAAACATC
>Ga0308157_10004518_pt1 | contig 18415 bp, 12 predicted proteins | sample PhyBR1_FD_201035 | JGI IMG/M metagenome (GOLD analysis project Ga0308157, IMG submission 201035) | Phyllosphere microbial communities from UC Gill Tract Community Farm, Albany, California, United States - DLSLB.R1 | ecosystem: Host-associated > Plants > Phyllosphere > Unclassified | place: USA...
ACTGTACGACCAACCCTATGCCGACAGCTCGGCGCTGCCGACCTACCGCGTCTGCCAGCTGGCGCGCCAGCGGGTGACGGTGGCGTTGTCCGGCGATGGCGGTGATGAAAACCTGGCCGGCTATCGCCGTTATCGCCTGCATCTGCACGAGGAACGCTGGCGCGCGCTGCTGCCGCTGGCGCTGCGCAAGCCGGTGTTCGGCACGTTGGGGCGACTCTATCCCAAGGCAGACTGGGCGCCACGTCCACTGCGTGCAAAGACCACGTTCGAGGCGCTGGCCCGCGATTCGGTGGCCGCCTATTTCCACGGCATCAGCATCATGAAGGATGACATGCGCAGCCAACTATTCAGCCCGGCACTCAGACACGACCTCGGCCAGTACCATGCGATCGACACGCTGCGCCGTCACGCCGCCAACTGCCCGGCTGACGATCCGCTGTCACAGGTGCAGTACCTGGATATGAAAACCTATCTGCCCGGTGACATTCTGACCAAAGTCGACCGCGCCAGCATGGCGCACGGCCTGGAGGTGCGTGTGCCGCTGCTCGACCATCCGCTGGTGGAATGGATCTCTGGCCTGCCGCCCGAGCTGAAACTACGCGGCAGCAGCGGCAAATACCTGTTCAAACAAGCCCTTGCACCCTATCTGCCGCAACAACTGCTGCACCGGAAGAAAATGGGATTTTCAGTGCCGCTGGCCGAGTGGTTCCGCGGGCCGCTGCAAACGCAGTTGCAGCGCAGCCTCGGCAGCCCGGTCCTGGCAGACAGCGCCATGTTCAATATGGACTACGTGCAGCAACTGCTGCGACAGCACCAATCGGGCCGGCGCGACCACAGTGCCCCGCTGTGGTCGCTGCTGATGTTCGAGTCCTTTCTGCGCCAGGCGGCATGATGCGCATCTTGCATATACTCGACCATTCGGCGCCGCTACACAGTGGCTACGCCTTTCGCACGCTGGCCATTCTCGGCCAGCAACGGCGCATGGGGTGGCAGACCATCCAGCTGACCAGCGCCAAGCAAGGCGCGTCCGCCGCCGAACAGCATGTCGACGGCTGGCATTTTTTTCGCACGCCCCCAGACCGGCGGTGGTGGTCCCGGCTGCCGCTGCTGCGCCAGTTCAGCATCATTTCCAGCCTGGCCCGGCGCCTGCATCAGATTGCGCTGGCCGCTCGGCCACAGGTACTGCACGCGCACTCGCCGTCGCTGAACGCGCTAGCCGCGCTGCGTGTGGGCCGGGCGCTGGATATTCCCGTGGTCTACGAAATCCGCGCATTTTGGGAAGATGCTGCGGCCGACCACGGCACCAGCCCTGCCGGCGGCCTGCGCTACCGGCTCAGCCGAGCCCTGGAAACTTACGTCTTGCGGCGAGTCGACGCCGTCACCACCATTTGCGATGGCTTGCGGAGCGACATCATCGCACGCGGCATTCCCGCGCGGTCCATCACGGTGATTCCCAATGCCGTGGACAGCAGCCGCTTCCAGCCACCCGCAATGCCGAATCGTTCACTGGCCCGACGATTCGGCCTCGATGGCAAACTGGTCATCGGCTTTGTCGGCTCCTTCTACGCCTACGAAGGACTGGTCCTGCTGCTCCAGGCCATGCCCCGCATGCTGGCGGTGGCGCCTGCACTGAAACTGCTATTGGTCGGCGGAGGGCCGCAAGGACCAGCATTACGCGGCTTGACCGCCAGGCTTGGCTTGCAGGACAAGGTCGTCTTCGCCGGACGTGTACCTCACGACCGCATTGCCCAGTTCTACGGGCTGATCGATATCCTGGTCTATCCCCGGCTACCGCTGCGGCTGACCGAACTGGTCACGCCACTGAAGCCATTGGAGGCGATGGCGCAAGGCCGCTTGATCGTCGCGTCCGATGTTGGCGGCCACCGTGAAATGATCGAACATGGCCGTACCGGCTTGCTGTTCGAGGCGGGCAATGCCGAGGCACTGGCTGAGCAAGTCCTCTACCTTGTGGCCAATCCTGACGTGTGGCCGGCGCTTCGGTCCCAGGCCCGCACCTACGTTGAGCGGGAGCGTAGCTGGGGCGCCAGCGTGGCGCGGTACGGCGCCGTCTATCAGCGCGTGCTGGCGCCCGCGCCATGAACGGTCTGCGCATCTTGTTGGTCGGGCCGCTGCCGCCGCCCGCCGGCGGTATCGCCAACCAGACCGTGCAGCTAGCCGGTTTGCTGCGTGCAGCCGGGGCCGAGGTGGAGCTGGTACAGGTGAATCCGCCATGGTGGCCGGAGTGGGCGGCGCATCTGCGCGGCGTGCGCGCGGTGCTGCGCTTGCCGCTCTATCTTTGGCAGCTGTGGCGCGCCGCCGGTCGCGCCCAATTGCTGCATGTGATGGCGAATTCCGGCTGGTCCTGGCATTTGCATGCCGCGCCGGCGATCTGGATCGGCAGAATGCGCGGCAACGGCGTCGTGCTGAATTATCGCGGCGGCGAGGCGCCCGCCTTCCTCGCGCACAGCGCAGCGCTGGTCTGTTTTACCCTGCGGCGCGCCCACGCGGTCATCGTACCATCGGCTTATCTGGCGCGCGTATTCGACCAATACGGCATCAATGCGCAAATAGTTCCCAATGTCGTCGATCTTCAGCGCTTTTCTGCGGGTACTGGTTTGCCCGGCCAGGCCCGCATTCTCATCGCGCGGCATCTGGAGCCGCTATATGATCATGCGACGGCATTGCGCGCTTTTGCGCTGGTACGCAAGCAAATGCCCGAAGCGCAGCTGACCATTTGCGGCGAAGGCCCCGAGCAGCCACGTCTGCAACAGCTGGCACAGACGCTGCGGCTGCAAGACGCAGTGCATTTCACCGGCAAGGTGGATAACGCCGACATGCCAGCCTATTACCGACAGGTCGACCTCGTGCTCAATCCCAGTCTGGCCGACAATATGCCCAACTCTGTGCTGGAAGCCTGGGCCAGTGGTGTTCCTGTGGTCAGCACCAATGTTGGCGGCGTGCCAGACCTGATCCAGAATGACAGGAACGGCTGCCTCGTCCTGCCAGGCGATACCGAGGCCATGGCGCAGGCCATGCTGTCGGTATTGACGTGCCGGGCCACCGGCGGGCGGCTGCGGCGTGCCGGGCTGGCGACAGCGCAACAATACAGCTGGCCGCACATCGCTCCGCTGCTCAAGGCCCAGTACCGGCGGGTACTCAGGCGTCCGCCGCAAGCTGGCTACACCGCATTGGTGTCCGGCCTGCTGTTTCCGCTGCATGAAAGTCTCAAGCGCCATCACAGCCTGGCGCTGCGCCGCCACATGGAAGAGACGCAGTGGTGGTCACGCGCCCGGATCGAGGCAATGCAGGTGCAGCGCTTGCGCACCCTGCTGCTGCACGCCTCGGAACATGTCCCCTACTACCGGCAGTTGTATGCCCGCATCGGCTTTGACGCCAGCCGCGTCCAGGCCCTGACTAGCTTGTGCAGCTTGCCGGTGCTGCGCAAATCGCATATCAATGACCACCGTGACAGCTTCTGCGCCGACGATGCACAGCAACTACAGCGCTTCAACACAGGCGGGTCCAGCGGCGAACCGCTGGTGTTCTACCTCGGCAAGGAGCGCATCAGCCATGATGTGGCCGCCAAATGGCGGGCTACTCGCTGGTGGGGCGTGGATATCGGCGACCGGGAAGCGGTGATGTGGGGCTCGCCGATCGAGCTGCATGCCCAGGACCAGTGGCGTGCGCAGCGTGACCGCTTGTTGCGCAGCGATCTGCTGCCCGCCTTCGACTTGTCCCCGACAAGGCTGGACCATTATCTGGTACGGCTGCAAAAACAGCGTCCAGCCATGCTGTTCGGCTATCCATCGGTGATGTGCCTGCTGGCGCAGCGTGCGCAGACGCGCAATATCGCGCTGGATCGGCTCGGTGTGCGCGTGCTGTTTGTCACCGCTGAACGACTGTATGAGGAGCAGCGCACCATGCTGTCCAAGGCTTTCGGCGCACCAGTCGCCAATGGGTATGGTGGCCGCGACGCCGGCTTCATCGCGCACGAATGCCCGGAAGGCGGCATGCATATCACGGCCGAAGATGTCATCGTCGAGATTCTTGACCCACGTGGCCAGCCGGTATCGGCTGGCGCGAGTGGCGCCATCGTCGTCACCCACCTTGCCAGCCGCGATTTTCCGTTTATTCGGTATGCCACTGGCGATATCGGCGCGGTGGACCCGCGTCCCTGCCCCTGCGGACGCGGTTTGCCGCTGCTGCAGCGTGTTGAAGGCCGTGTTACCGATTTCGTGGTCGCCCGCGATGGCACCGTGATGCATGGACTCGCACTGATTTACATATTGCGCGACATGCCGCAGGTACGCGCGTTCAAGATCATCCAGGAAAGCCTGGACTGCACCCGCGTGCTGCTGGTCAGTGTGGATGGCCTGCCGCCAGCACTAAGGCTCAGCATTGTAACCCAGTTCCGGGCCCGCCTCGGTGCCGCAGTTGATATTGTGATCGAGGAAGTTCCGGTTATCCCGGCCGAGGCGTCCGGCAAGCACCGCTACGTGGTCAGCCGGGTCGCCAGTCACTGAAGGAGCTATCTGATGCCAGTCGTGTTGAATACCCTGATCTTGCTGCTGCTCCTGTACAGCCTGCACAAGCTGCGTCGGGCGCACCTGCTGCTGTACGATATCCGTGACCAGTCGCGCCAGGACAATATCAGCCTGTTCCGCCAGCTGGAAGCATTGCAAGGCTTGTACGCGGAACTGGGGCTGAAGGCCAGCTTGCCGCCGACACGTGGCTGGGCGGCGTCGCCGGATTTCCTGCTTGAACTGGCCAGGCACGCACGTACCGTGCGGCCACAGACGGTGGTGGAATGCAGCAGCGGCACCTCCACGCTGGTCCTGGCGCGATGCATGCAGCTGAACGGCGCCGGTAAAGTGCTGAGCCTGGAACACGATCCATATTACGCTGCGCAAACGCGGGCGCAGCTGGTACAGCACGGCCTGCAGGACTGGGCCGAAGTGCTGGATGCGCCGTTGCGGCCGCAATCGCTCGGCGGCGAAGAGTGGCCCTGGTACGATGTGGGCGCATTGCCCGGCGCCCTGGCGATCGAGATGCTGGTCATCGACGGGCCACCGCTGGCCACTCGCGCCATGGCCCGTTATCCGGCTGGCCCACTGCTGTTTCCTCGCCTGTCCACGCAAGCGTACATCTTCCTCGACGACGCGGGGCGCAGCGATGAACTGGCCATTCTGCAACGCTGGCAGCAGGAATTTCCGGCGCTCCGGCAGTCTGCGCGGACCTGCGAAAAAGGCTGTGCGGTGCTGGTCAACGCTCCCTGACCATGGCCGTTTCCACAGGATGCATCTGATGATAGCGATCGCGCGCAGCGCGTTGTCCGGACTGATATGCCGACAGCATTGCCGACGTCAGCTCCACACCAAACGGTCCTGCCCCGCCGCCAAACATCCGCGTCAGGACCATGTGGCCCACATTGGTCCGATAGTGTGACGTTTCCCAGTAATTTTTCATCTCCGCCGCACCACCGGCTTGCGGCGGCGCTTCCGTGGTGATGCTGTTGAATCCGGAAAAATCGAAGATCCGCGCATCACAGCCCTGCCTGCGATGGCGCTCGGCCAGAACCGTCAACTGTGCCTGCCACGCCTCCATCGCCTGCCATTTGCCGTGCCAGTACAAGGCATCCGCCGTCATTGCATGTGTCGGATTGATATACAGCCGCAAGCGCGCGCCATGACGACATAGCATGCGCGCAGTCTCATCCAGCTCGTGCATGGCATCCGCCGTGGGACCGCCGCCTCGGGCAAAATCACGCACGCGCGGCATGATCGCCGCGCTGGTGCCACCCAGGGAATCGATACGATCGCGTACACAGCGGCCATCGCGCTGACCATGCAACGCCAGGCTGGACTGGCAAACTGCGCCAAACGTGCCACGCAGCACGCGGATGGAATCCAGCGTCATGTCGACGCTGATGGCCCGCTTGAAGTTGAGCAGGCTGCGCCGCAGCAGGTAATAACCATCCGCCGCCACCAGCGCCCGATCGAAATCCGTATTGCCGATCTCCATGGAGAACGATGGCGCGTCGATGCCCCACACCACCGTATGCAGCCGGCTGACAGTGGCGGCATGCCGTACCATCGCCGCCGCGTCGCCCAGCGAGGCGCCGGATAATGCACCGTTGAACACGCGCATTGCGCCAAACAGCTTGGTCTGGACTGGCAAACCAAGCTCGGTACGCGAATTGCCGGCGTACAGCACTTCGGGCTGGAAGCGCGCCAGCGCATACGTCTTGCCCCACGGGCTCAACTTCTCGCGACCGGGCAACAGGCGCTGTAGATGCGGCGTATCCCATTGATGTATCAGGTATGGGTCGACATGGTAATTCAGTGCCGCCGCCGTACCGGCCACCAGCAGGCTCAGGCCACAAAATACGACAACATAGTGACGCCAGTCAGCTTGGGCATCCATGATCAGAACTGAAAGTAAAGGAATTCGCTGACCCTGTTCATGTTGAACAGGCAGCATAGAAAAGTCAGCGCCATCAATGCGCTGCGCCATGTCGCTGGTGTCCATCGCAGACGGAGGCCGAACAGCTCCTGCGTGTTCGGCGCGCATAGCGCCAGTGTGATTGCCAACATCAATGCCGGCACCGCCGGTCCGCTAAAATCGATCCAGCGGATGCCGTCGAAGGCCGGATGCCAGCCGAGCCCATCCAGTTCCCCTGCCCAGCGGACGAGCCCGCGTGGCAGGGACACGCCGTTGCCGCCAGCCAGCCCCTGCAGCACCTCGCCAGCCGTTGCCAGGTCGGGCGCGCGGAACAGTACCCAGGCGAGCATGACCGCCAGCAGCGTCAGGCATCGTCCCCACCAGCGCGGCCGCGACGAGCGGGCCACAGCCTGCCAGCCGTGATGCAGCACCAGATAGGCGCCATGCAACGCTCCCCAGGCGACGAACGGCCAGCCGGCGCCATGCCACAAGCCGCCCAGCAGCATGGTCAGCATCAGGTTGCGGTAGCGGTTCAGCGCGCCATGACGGTTGCCACCCAGTGGTACATACAGGTAGTCGCGCAGGAAGCGTGACAAGGTCATGTGCCAGCGTCGCCAGAATTCGCTGATATTGGCAGCCTTGTAGGGGGAGTTGAAATTCAGCGGCAAGCGCACGCCAAACAGGCGCGACAGGCCGATCGCCATGTCGGAATAACCGGAAAAGTCGAAATACAGCTGCATGGTGTAGGCCAGCGTGCCGATCCAGGCTTCGATCAACTGCGGCTGCGCATGCGGCGTGAACACCGGCGCGATCAGCACCGATATCGGGTCGGCCAGCAGGACTTTTTTCGCCAATCCGATCACGAAGATCGACAGGCCGATGCCGATGTCTTCCATGTTGAAGCGCGCTGGCCGGCTGAACTGCGGCATCATTTCCTTGTGATGCAGCACCGGCCCCGCAATCAAGTGGGGGAAGTAGCTGACAAACAGCGTGTATTGCGCCAGCCCATACTTTTCCCTGTCGCCCCGGTGGCGATCAACCAGATAAGCGATCTGCGTGAACGTGAAAAATGAAATGCCGACAGGCAGCAGGATGTCCCAATCCTGTCCCGGCACCAGGAAATCGGCATATTTGTAGTAGCCCAGCAATGCCAGATTGGCCATCACGCCCAACGTCAGTAAGCGCTGGTGCTGTGCGCACCAGTAATTGAACAGGATGGAGCCCATCAGCAATGGCAGGTAGCGGGTGTCCCAGTAGCCGTAGAAAAACAGTGATGCCAGCGCCAGCCAGGCGGCAATCCAGGCAGGCCGCCAGCGCAGTAGCACGAAGTATCCTGCCAGCACTATCGGCAAGTATAGAAACAGAAAGCTGAATGAGTTAAACAGCATCGGCGGCCTCCGGCTTGCGGCGCGCATACAGTTGCTGGTAGCAATCAGCGATGCCCAGGGCAACGCGTTGCCAGGTCAGTGCTTTCACCAGCGAGCGTACCGCCTCCCGCGACGGGGGCGCGGCGATCAAGCCACTGACGGCGTCACGCATCGCGGCGCCATCGTTCCACGCCAATTGTTTTAGAGCAAAATCGCCAGACGGCAGGCTGAGCGCACTCTCATCGGTCATGACCACTGGCGTGCCGGCCGCCAATGCCTCCAGCACAGCCAGCGGATAGACCTCGCCCTGACTGGGGAGAGCCAGCACGGAGGCGGCAGCATAAGCGCTGGCCAGCAATGGATCGTGATGCGCCAACTGGCCCAGCCAGCGTACCCTCGGCGAATTCAGCAACTGCTTCAGATAGGCGTGGTGCTGCCGTTGCGCATGGCCTATCAGCACGACCGGCAAGTCCAGTTGCGCCATGGCGCGCACCAGCCCTCGCTGATTCTTGTACGGAGAAATCGCGCCAACCATCAGCACGAACGGGCCGTCCAGTCCGGTGTGGCGACGGAATGCCGCTGGATCGGCATGGAAGAAATGCTCGGCGATGCCATTCGGCAGCACGCGGATGCGCGATGGGGCGACCTTGAAGCCTTCGATCAATGACTTTTTTTCCGGCTCGCCCAGCGCCACAACGATCTCCGCCAACTGGAGCGCGCGCCTGGTCTGTGCGTAGCTGGTTTGCACTTGCCATTGGGTCAGCCTGCCGGCGAGGCGTTCGGCCATGTTGGCGCGCCATGCCGTCCGCTTGTCCCATCCGGGAGACACCAGCGCGGATAACACCACCGGCACGCCCTGCTCGCTGGCCAGCTCCACCAGACGGTAATTGCCGTTGATCGCCGAGAAAACGTGGATGACGTCAAAGCTGTCGATGCGCTGGCAATTGGGATCGACCAGTTCCAGCTGCAAGGCAGGCAGTTGCAGCGCCTGTAGTGCAGCCATCGTCGCACGGACTTGAACCTGAAGGCCGCCGTCTCGCTGAAACAGCATGGGATAGGACAAGATGCCGACACGCATGGTGCTATCCTCCCGGCCTGTGCAGCAGCGACAGCGCCTTGCGCGCCGCGAGCGTGCATTCATCCGCAAGCTCGTGCCTGACATAGTGGATGGCCGCCAGCCACAGCACACCGCAGACGGCAGCCACGACCAGCAGCTGTGCGCCCTCGCCTGGCCGCCACCACTGAGTCGCCACCATGCCGGCAAGGCAAATCACGGCAACCACCGCGCTACGCCGTGTTGCGGCCAACAACGCACCACACTCTATGCCCGCCAGTTGGCGCAGATAGAACAACGTCAGTCCGCTACGAAATACCGCACCTGCCACCACCGCCCAGGCAATCCAGTACAAGCCGAAAGGCGCCGCGATCAGCACCGCCGCCACGCGCACAAGCACTGCGGCAGCATCCAGCCGCGCCTGCTTTTTGACTTCGCCCATGCCCACCAGCAGATAGCGCGCCATGCTGAACATGCTGAACAGCGCCGAACCGACACAGATAATGCGTATCACCGGCACGGCGGCATCCCATTGATCGCCATACAATATCCGCACCAGCGAAGGCGCCACCAGCGCGACGAAGCCAAAGAATGGCCATGCCAGTACCGTCATGTAGCTCACGGTTGTCAGATAGGCTTGCTTCAGGTCGCCTCCTGCGCGCGACTGCGCGGAAAACAGCGGGAAAATTACTGGTGAAATCGCCGACGTTACCAGCTGGTTGAAGACATTAATCACGCCCATCGCCTTGCCGTAAATGCCGACTGCCGCCAGTCCGGTCATCTTGCCGATGATGAGATCGGGCGCGGCCACGCCTGCCTCGTCGATCAAGGTGCCAGCGGTTGACACCGAACCGAAGGAAAGAATGGCGCGTACACCACGCCGCGCCGGCACCCAGGGCAAACCAGCCGGCCGGCAACAGACCACCGCCAGCAGCGTCGCGACCGCCCCCGCCACGGCCCCCCACACGAGGCTGAGATAGCCCCAACCGCGCATGGCCAGCACAACGGAACACGTCAGCTGCGCCAGACATTGGCTGACATTGATCGCGAAGATCGCGGAAAAGCGCATTTGCCGGCGCAAATATGGCAAGGCAATTGCGCAGAACGGCATCACGACGAAATTGATCGACAGCAGTTGCAGCACGTTGTGCAAGCGAGGTTCGCGATACAACCACGCGGCGGCATAGCTCGCCGCCAGCACCAGCAACGCCAGCGACCATCCCAGCAATATGCTGACGCACAGCGCCGCCCGCAGCTGTTGCTGATCCAGCGTCCGTGCCTGGATGATGTAGGCGCCGACGCCGAAATCACGCAGCACCTGCGCCAGCGCCACCAGCACCGCGCCGATCGCATATACGCCCACTTCGGCAGGTGTGAGCAGGCGCGCCAGCACCATCGCACCTGCGGTGTTCAACACCAGCAAGGTGTATTTTTCCGCGAACGAAAACAGGAAAGACAATCGCGGTTTCATGGCAAGCCGTCGTAGAAAGCGCGTACCTGTTCGCCAACAACGGCGTTGCTGTAGCGCCGTACGGCTTCCTCACGGCCGTGCTTGCCCATGGCCATCCGCCGCGCGGGGTCGGCAAGAAGGCTGGCAATCGTGTCCGCAGTTGCGACCATATCGTCGGCCGGCACGAAAATGCCCGCCTGGCTTCCCAGCAAGACATCCGCACTGCCAGCAACATCGCTGGCAACCGCCGGCACACCACATGCCATCGCTTCGATGGTGGCGATGCCGAAGCCCTCGTTGCGGCTCAGTAGGAGATGCACATCCAAAGCTGGCATCAAATCATGTACCGCATCGACAAAGCCGGTGAAGATTACCCACGGCAGCAGATTCATGCGGGCGACCTGGCGACGCAAATCGGCTGCCAGCGGGCCGGCGCCAGCCAGCACCAGATAGAGATCCGGAAACTGCCGGCGCAACAAGGCAAACACCTGAATCACCAGGCCAGGCCGTTTTTGCGCCGACAAGCGCGCCACGACACCGATGACCAGCGCCTGTTGCGGCAGTTGCCATTGGCGGCGCATCTGTAGCCGCGCCGCCAGGGATGGCTTGAAGCGGTCGGTATCCACCGAATTCGGTATCACCGTCAATCGCGCTGAGGGCGGGATGTAAGGCCGATAGATCGCGACAAAATGTGCCAGTGCCGAATCGGACACCGCATAAATGCCGCGCACACTGCTGAACGCCTTGCGTAACAGCTTGTCGTGCCAGGCTGTAAAACCGGTCGGCGTGAACGCATTGTGCACGCTGATCACCGTCGGCAAGCCGCAGTGCGCGGCCAGCCACAATACGGATGCGCCGTAGTTGGTCCAGCAAAACGCCACGTGAACCAGGCTTGCCTGAAAAGCGCGCAGACGGCCGGCCGCAGACCAGCGCGCTCGCGCCAGGCGCAACGTCCGCCAGCGCCATCCGCCTTCGAAAACCGGCGGCGGGCTGAACTCGACCACGCTGATTTGCTCCGTCGCCAGCCGGCGTGCCCAATCGTCCAAGCCATCGAAACGCCGCAGCGCCAGTGTGCCGATGCGGCCTGCCAGGTTCAGATAGCGCACCTCCTGTGCCATGCGCAGTTCCATACCGCCCAGTTCGCCGGAATAGCTGGTCACCAGCACGGTACGCGCTTGCCGGGGAAGTCCACGCCACGCCTCATGAAAATATCCGCGCAAAAACGCCAGTTCCCATCGATGCCGAAATTGGTGCGGCATGTCGCCAGCCACCGTCGCGCACACAAATTGCGCCAGTTCCAGCACAAAGCGCATCAGCATCCAGCGGGGCACGCTCCCCCATTCGACAAACCTGCCGGGACGTTCCTGTCGAAACTTTCCGCGCCCGAAACGCCATGCCTTACGCAGTAGATAATCCATCTTCACCTGATGGCTGCGGATGTGATGGGAAACCCGGGCCGCGTTGCAGAACCAGGTGCGATAGCCTGCCAGGGCCAGGCGACGTGTCAGCTCGGTCTCGCTGCCCATCGCATAATCGGCGCCATTCGGACCGATGCACAGATCGAAGCGATGCCCGGCCGCAAATACCGAACTGCGCACGGCCATGTTGGCGCCCCATATGAGGCCGGGAAACACCGGTCCGTCCGGCAGCGTTGGCGATGTCACGCCATAAGTCAGTCCGGTCGGTATCAGCGGCAACAGCCAGTCTGCGGGTTGCTCGGCCCAGTCAGCGACGATTGCGCCACCAAAGATGCAGGCATCGGGATGGGCATCGGCGCAGGACTGCCATTGCAACAGCCAGTCCGCCGTCGGCGTGGCGTCGTCGTCGGTAAAGATATAAAGCGCGTCATCGCCGCCTTCCAATGCATGTGAGATGGCCAGATTGAGCGCACGATTCTTGCCCGCTTGCGGCGCGTACAGCACCTGCAATGGCAAGCGTCCTGCGTAGGCGGACAATAGCTGCGGCGTGCCGTCCGTGCTGCCGTTGTCGACGATCAGCAAACGCCAGCCATTTGCCGGTGCGGCCAGGCAGCAATAGGCATCCAGCACCTTGGGCAAGGTTTGCGCGCCATTACGGGTTGCCATGAGTACGGTCAACAAGGTCTTGTCTCCGCTGTCTTATGATTCACAAGCCAGTGTACCGACGGGCGCAAACACATCCTTGAGCCGCATCAATGACTGCCATGCGTGACATACTCGTTACCCTCATCGTCTTCGCCAGCCTGCCGCTGATCATCAAGAATCCCGTCAACGGTGTGTTGATGTGGATCTGGATCAGCGTCATGAATCCGCATACCCAGGGCTGGGGCTTTGCCACCACGTTTCCGTTCGCCCAGATCATTGCCGTCATCACGCTCTTCAGCCTGGCCACCTCGCGCGCGCCGAAGTCGCTGCCGGTGTGCGGCGTGACCTTCGTTTTGCTGGCCATGGTGCTGTGGATGAATGTGACAACGCTGTTCGCGATCTTCCCATCGGCCTCGCAAGCGCAACTGGGCAAGGTCATGAAGATCATGTTGATGAGCCTGGTGACGATGGTGTTGATACGCAGCCGCCAGGATATTCACCGCATGATCTGGATGCTGGTGATTTCATTGGGCTTCTACGGCATCAAGGGCGGTATCTTCACGGTGCGCGAGGGTGGCAATTTCCGCGTCTGGGGGCCGGTGGGCACTTTCATTGGCGGCAATAACGAGATTGCGCTGGCCTTGATTATCGCCATTCCGCTGATGCGCTACCTTCAGCTCAGCACCGGGCAGCGCTGGGTTCGGCATGGCTTGACGCTGACCATGCTGCTGTCCGGCATGGCCGCGCTCGGTTCGTACTCGCGCGGAGCGCTGTTGGCGATTGCGGCGATGCTCGCGCTGATGTGGCTCAAAAGCGGTAAAAAAATGCTGGGTGCGCTTGCCATCACACTGCTGGCGCCAGTGGCATTGCTGTTCATGCCCGAAAGATGGACGGAACGCATGGACAGCATCGCCGACTACCAGGCCGACAGCTCGGCCATGGGACGCATCAATGCGTGGCATATGGCCTATAACCTGGCCAGGGACCGCTTCTTCGGCGGCGGTTTCGAGATCGCCGAGCCATCCGTGTTTTACCTGTATGCGCCGAATCCCACCGCCGTGCACGCCGCGCACAGCATTTACTTCCAGGCACTCGGCGAGCATGGTTTCGTCGGGCTGACGCTCTATCTGCTGCTGGGTGTGCTGACCTGGCGCTCTGCCGCCTGGGTGATCCGCAACAGCCGCCATGATGCGGAACTTCAATGGTCCGCCAGCCTCGCCAGGATGATACAAGCCAGCCTGATCGGCTTCGCTGTGGGCGGCGCCTTTCTGAGCCTGCTGTATTTTGATGTGCCTTATTACCTGATGGCCGCCGTGGTTGCCTTGCGCGCGCTGACCGAGCAACGGTTAAGGGAGCTTTCCAGATGAACCTGCCTCGACTCTCGATTCTGATCTACCACCGCGTGCTGCTACAGCCGGACGCTCTGCTGCCCGGCTTGCCTGATGTACGCCGCTTCGATGCGCAAATGGCCTTGCTCAAGCGCTTTTTCAATGTGCTGCCCGTGAGTCTGGCGGTCAAGCTCTTGCAGCGCCAGGCATTACCCCCGCGCGCGGCCTGCATTACCTTCGATGACGGTTATGCCGACAACGTCGATTACGCGCTGCCGGTGCTGCAAAAGCATGAACTCAGCGCAGCCTTCTTCATTGCCAGCGCCTATCTGGATGGCGGGCAGATGTGGAATGACGACCTGATCGCGCATGCGCGGCAGGCAGGCATGGGCCCGCGCGCCTTAGGCGATCTGCTCCAGCGCTACAAATACCTGCCATTTGATGAGCGGGAACGCTGCGCCCGCAGCCTGGCACCGTCACGTAGTCTTCCATTGATGATGAGTGCGGACCAGTTGCGTGTCCTGGCCAGCGCCGGCATGGAAATCGGAGCGCACACCCATCGCCATCCCATCCTCGCCAACCTGCCGGATGACGAGGCTTTGGCCGACATCGCCCAAGGCCAGGCAATGCTGGAAGACATCACGCAGATGCCGGTCCGGCTGTTTGCCTATCCCAACGGCAAGCCTGGCCAGGATTATAGCCGCAAGCACGTCGACATGGTGCGCGCGCTGGGTTTCGACGCAGCCTTCAGCACAGTTGCCGGCGCTGCTTGGGAAGGCAGCAATATCTTGCAACTGCCCCGCTTTACGCCCTGGGAGCCAGATCGGCTACGCTTTCTGCTGCGCTTGATGGCGCAGCGCCGCGTTGCGGTCTAGTATGCTCGCGCAACCATTGTTCCAGCATCATCAACACCCACACCATGGTGCCGTGATAGGCGGGATGCTCATGCACCCGCACCTGCGTCAACTGGTCGATGAAGCCAGGGCGGACGATATGCCTGGACTTCAGGTCGCTGAGGCTATCGAAAGCCAGCGCGCGTAACTGCGCGTCCGCCAGCAGCCATGCGCCGAACGGCATGCCAAAGCCGTGCTTTTTCTTGCGCAGGATTTCGGGCGGCAGATGGGCACGCAGCGCCTGCTTGAAGAAGTACCGCAAGCGGGTGCGACGCAATTTGTCGGCCGGTGGCAGCCGTGCCGAAAATGCCAGCATCTCATCACTCAGGAACGGAAATGCCGGCTCCACGCCGGCCAGCTCGCAAGCGAGACTGACCTTGCGCAAATCGTTGTCGGCCAGCGTGTAGCGCAGATCCAGCGCCTGCATGCGGTTGATCTGGCTCAGTCCATGCGACTCCCAGTAACAGGCATTCAGTTGCCCTAGCGGCGCGTTCCGGTCCACCGTCGCCAGAAATTCCGGCTCCAGCACCTGGTCCGGCCCATAGCGGAACAGCAGATTGTAAGTCTCCAGCCGTGCCGGCAGCGCAACCAGTGCTTGCTGCACATAGCTGCGCGCCTTACGCAGCAGCGTCAGGTGCAGCCGGCCGGCCAGGCCGAACAGCAGTGGCTCCAGCATCATCTGCCGTATGCTTGCCGGCACCCGCTCATAACGCGAAAACACCGCCTGACGTGCATAGCGCTCGTTGCCGCCAAACAGTTCATCGCCGCCGTCGCCGCCGATCAGCCGTGTGACGCCGTCAGCGCGTGCCATCTGCGCGCAAAAGTACGCTGGCACGACCGATGAGTTGCCGAACGGCTGGTCACTGGCGGCGGCAATGCGCGGAATCGCCTCCGCCACATCGCTGGCGGTCAGATAATACTCGTGATGGCTGGTCTGGAAATGCCTGGCCGCCAGGCGCGCGTAAGCCATTTCATCGTAGCCATCGACATCGAAGCCGATGGAATAGGTATTGGCCGGCCGATCCAGCAATCCCGCCAGCGTGGAGCTATCGGTGCCGCCGCTGAGGAAGGCGCCAACCTTGCCGGCGCCCTCGGCAGCTTGGCGCACCGCTTCCTCCAGCACGTGGTGAAACTGTCGTCTCATCACCGTGAACGGCAAGGCGCGCTCCTCATGAAAACGCATGCGCCAGTACACGCCGCGCTCCATCCGGCCACGCCGGTACATCAGGTATTCGCCTGGCAGCAACCGGTGTTGATGGCGATAGATGCTGCGCGGCGCCGGTATGACGTGGAAATACAGGTAGTTGAATAATGACTGCGGGTCGAGTTCGCCGCAAGGCAAAGCCGTGGCCGAGGTGGCGAAGATCAGTCCCTGCGCGTCGCTCCGGTAGTGCATGGCATGCACACCGCTGCGATCCACCGCCAACAGCGCCAGTCCCGAGTCGCTATCCATGATGCAGACGGCGAAATGCCCGGATAGTTCGGCGCACGCCTGCGCGCCGCGTTCACGCCAGGCTGCGGCGAGTCGTTCCGCCAGCCTGTCGCTGCTGCCACTCAGGCTAGCGCGGCCGCATACAGCTGCCAGCAAGCCTGGCTGGTGATGCAGGCTGATGCTGCCGTGCTGTCCGGCCACCGCGACGCCGCCGCCATTATCGGCCGCGCGCCTTACCGCACCGGAATCGCCAATTGTCATCGCCATCGCCATTACGGCCAGCTCTGGTGGCGGCTGGCCGCCGCGCGCAAGGTCGAGATAGCCGCACAATCCGCTCATACCAGCACCTCCAATGGCAGCGGGTGGCTGAGAAATCCGCTCGGGCTGGCGCTCAGGCCATAGGCACCGGATTGAAATACCACCACATAATCGCCCGGTTCGGCGCGGGCCAGCTCCATGTTATCGGCCAGCATGTCCAGCGGCGTGCACAGTGGACCGACCACGGTGGCGATCTCGCGCGGGCCGGCATGCATGCGGTTACCGATCGCCACCGGATAGTTCTTGCGTATCACCTGCCCGAAATTCCCCGACGCAGCCAGATGATGATGCAAGCCGCCATCCGTAATCAGGAACACCTGGCCATGTGACAGTTTCCGCTCCAGCACCCGGCACACGTAAATACCGCCTTCGGCCACCAGGTATCGGCCCAGTTCCAGCACCAGCTGTGTCTGCGGCGAGGCCGCCGACAAGGCCAGCGTCGCTTCATGCAGCCCCTCGGCCACCAAAGGCAACTGCAAAGCTTTTTCGCCGGGAAAGTACGGCACACCGAAGCCGCCGCCGATATTCAGCAGCCGCATCGGCGCCGGCGCGTGTTCAGCCAGACGCAGCCCGAGTTCGATGCAAAGCCGCTGTGCCTCGCCAATCGCCTTGGCCGACAGGTTTTGCGCGCCGCAAAACAGATGGAATCCCTGGAATTCCATTCCCAGCCGGCCCAGCTTGCGCAACATGGCGGGAACACGCTCCGCATCGACGCCAAACTGGTGCGCGCCGCCCCCCATTTTCATGCCGGCATGCTTCAACGCAAATTCAGGATTAACGCGCACTACCACCTTGGGCGTCATGCCCAGCAGTTCGCCGATGCGCGCCACGCGTAGCATTTCCTCTTCCGATTCCAGATGCAGCAGCACGCCAGCCGCCACTGCGCTGCGCAACTCCGCAGTGCGCTTGCCTGGTCCGGCAAAGCTGATGCACGCAGGCGGCATGCCAGCGTCCAGCGCGGTCTTCATTTCACCGGCGGAAGCGACATCGAAGCCATCGACGAGCCGCGCCATCATCTGCACCAGCGCGGGCATGGGATTGGCTTTGACCGCATAGTGCAGATGCAGCCCTGTCGGCAGCATCTCGCGCAACAGGGCGACCCGCGACTGGATATGGCTACGCTCGTAAGCGTAGAACGGCGTGCCGCCGACGCGCTCGGCCAGCCGCGTCAGCCCGATCCCGCCTAATTGCAGACAGTCATCCTGAACGGGAAACTGTCGCATTTCCGCGTGCGCGAGGCTCATCGGCGTTCCTCCAGCTCTAGCGCGAGCAAGCGGCGGTCTACCTTGCCGTTGGGATTGCGTGGCAACCGCTGGGTGCGCACCTCTAGCAAGGCTGGCACCATGTAAGCCGGCAGTGCGCGCTTGAAGGCGGCCAGCAATTCTGCGCTGTCCAGTTCGTCCCCGACGGCAACCAGGGCAATCGCTTGCCCCAATAAGGGATGCGGGATGCCAAACGCCGCAGCCTCGACCACCATGCCGGTGGCGTAGGCCACCTCCTCCACTTCGGAAGGGCTGACGCGGTAGCCTGAAGTTTTGATCATCTCGTCCGAGCGGCCGATGAAGTACAGGTATCCTTCCTCGTCCATGCGCACGGTGTCGCCGGACCAGACCGCCAGCTCAGGGATCGGCGTGCCGCCACTGTCAGGCAAAGGACGAAAACGCTCTGCGGTACGCAAGGGATCGTTCCAGTAGCCCATCGCCACCAATGCACCCCGATGCACCAGTTCCCCCCGCTCATTGGGCTGGCACGCTGTGCCATCGCTGCGCAACACCAGAATCTCGGCGTTCGGTATCGCCTTGCCGATCGAATCAGGCCGGCTTTCCAGCTGTTCTGGCGCCAGATAAGTGGATCGGAAGGCTTCGGTCAGACCATACATCAGATAGATCTCCACTTGCGGCAAGGCGCGGCGTAAAGCGCTGATGGTTTGCTGCGGCATCACGCCGCCGGAATTGGTGATGTAGCGCAATCGCCTGGCGTGCTTCCAGGTTTGCTCGGAGAGCTGTATCCACAATGGCGGCACGCCGGCCAGGCCGGTGATGCGCTCGCGGTCGACGGTTTCGACCACG
>Ga0308157_10004519_pt1 | contig 18410 bp, 12 predicted proteins | sample PhyBR1_FD_201035 | JGI IMG/M metagenome (GOLD analysis project Ga0308157, IMG submission 201035) | Phyllosphere microbial communities from UC Gill Tract Community Farm, Albany, California, United States - DLSLB.R1 | ecosystem: Host-associated > Plants > Phyllosphere > Unclassified | place: USA...
TGACATAAAAATGGATAATTCGGCGGCCACATGTTAGAAAAACTCACATGAAACACCGTCAGTCCCTGCCCTCGCTCAACGCCTTGCGCGCCTTCGAGGCCGCCGCACGCCTGCGTAGCGTCAGCCAGGCAGCAGCCGAGCTGCATGTCACCCATGGCGCGGTCAGCCGGCAATTACGTGCGCTGGAAGAAGAACTGGGATTGCCCTTGTTTGAACGTGACGGCCGCGGCATCCGCCCCAGCGCCGCCGGTCACCGCTTGCTGGAGGCCACCTCCGGCGCGTTCTCGCAGCTGCGTGACTGCATTTCCTCGCTGCGACGACCGCAGCGCACTGATGCCTTCGTACTTGGCTGCCCCGGCAGCCTGCTGGCGCGATGGATGATCCCGCGCCTGCAGGACCTGCAACGCGACCTGCCCGGCCTGACCCTGCACCTGGCGGCACAGGATGGCGATTTCGCCCCGCGCCTGGACGGCCTGGATGCCGCACTGATGCTCGGGCAGGCACCGTGGCCTAGCGGCTGGCGGGTGCACACGCTGGCGCCCGAACGGATCGGCCCGGTGTTCAGCCCTTCAATGCACGGCGCGCATGTATTGGCCCGGCAGCCTGTCGAAGCGGTGCGCGACCACTCGCTGCTGCATACGCGCTCGCGACCCCAGGCCTGGCCGGCCTGGGCTGCACGCAATGGCATTGACGCAGATGCGCTGACTTATGGGACCGGCCTGGAGCACCTGTATTACATGCTGGAAGCGGCAGTCGCCGGATTGGGTATCGCGATTGCGCCGGAGCCCTTGGTTGCTGACGACCTGGTCAACGGGCGCCTGATCGCGCCCTGGGGATTTGTTGAGACGGATGGCTGCTGGGCCTTATGCACTGCCGGCGACCAGCAGGACCCACGTGTGGCTGCGTTGGCGGATTGGCTGCGCGGGCAGCTTCTGTAGGAGCGGCGTCAGCCGCGAAGCTGGTGGTGCTTGAACAGCCTGAGAGCCTCCCCCTCCCCAACCCTCCCCTTTGCCGTGCAAAAGGGAGGGAGCAACGGCGCTGGCACCTGATGCACCTGTGGCTTCGCGGCTGACGCCGCTCCCACAACTGCCAACTGTGCCGCTCCTACATTCAACTTCCTTGCGTCGGCTGCGCCAACCGCTGCTGCACATCCTCGCGCAGACGCGCCAACTCGACTTCCGCCTGCTGGCGCTGCTGCATGCCTTCCCGGTGGATGGTGCGCACCTCCTCCACCGTCGCGATCAACTGCTCATGCACATGGCGCAAGGTGGCCACGTCGATCACCGCACGCTGGTTGGCCTTGGCCGTTTCAACCGAGGTCTGCCGCATCAGATCGGCGTTGCGGCGCATCAGCTCGTTGGTGGCGTCATCGATTGCATTGGACAGTTCCACCGCATTCTTCTGCTCGCCCAGCGAGAGCTGGATGGCGAACTGGCGTTTCCATGATGGAATGGTGATGTCGCGTACCGCGTTGAACTTCTCGATCAGCTGGATCGCATTGGCCTGGATGATGCGGATCATCGGCAACGATTGGTCGGCGGCATGCTGCATCACCGTCAAATCACCAATACGCTTGTCGAGCAGGCGGATGGCATTGTCGACCTCGCCACGACGGATGCGCGATTGCGGATCCTCCACACCAACCAGTGCGTGCAACTCGTTGTTGAGCTCGGCCAGCCGCTGCTTGCCGGCGGCGATATGCAGCCCCAGGCTCTGGCGCTCGTCGCGGACGATGGCATGCATGCGATCAAACTCACCCACGCGCTGGCCCATCTGCGCCTGCTGCGCGCCGACATCGCGCATCAGTTGCTCGATCTGCTGGTTGGTGTCACTGAACTTCTGTACCAGCTCACCCTTGGAGGCGCGCATGCGGTCGATCAGGCCGCCGATGACCGGCACCTTGGAGCGCTCGTTCAAACCATCGAGTTTCAGCGAGCGTGCGATGCGCACTACTTCACCGAGTTTTTCACCCGAGGCATCCAGGTCACGATTGCGCACATGATCCAGCAGTTGGCTGGAGAACGCAGCGCTCTTGCCCGCCGCCTCGCGGCCAAACACGTGCAGGTTGCCGGGGCTGATGTCGTCCAGCGCACGCACGATCTGCGCGATCTGCGGCCGGTCGGCATCGGTCAACCCCAGTGCAACCAAGGTGGTGCCGTCCACGTCAGTGGAGGGGCCAGCTGGCAGTGGCAGGGTGTCCTGGGTCATCAGCAACTCTCCTTGGGCAAGATGCGCGGCGTACCGCCACGATGCAGTTTTTCCGTCAACGCAGTCTAGCCTGCATGGCCCTGACTTCGTCGAGAATACGCGCCTGGCTGTCCGCGGCCTGCTGCAGCTGGGCTGGCATGGCGGCCGCGTGCTGCGCCAGCAACTGCTGCCGCCACAATGGCAACAGCACGTCACGGATCCGCAGGTAGCGCTCGACCAGCTCAAGCCCTTGGGCGTGCAGCATGCGCAGCTGTCCAGCTTCGGCATGGCGCAGCCGGGCAACGCCACGCAGATGCTGCAGGCGGCGCTGCAGTACCGCCTGCAAGAGATCATCAACCGGCGCCGGCATTGCGGCACCCGCGTCGGCCCAGTGATCGATGGCCGCCACGGCGACATCCACGCGGGCAGCCTGCTGCAATTGCAGGTCCAGTTGATGCTGCAGCTGCCGTGCGCAGTCGTCGGCGCGCAGCAGGCAGACATCAAGCTGGGCGGCAAGTTGTTCTGCGCGCAGTTGTGCCTCCACATCGCGCCCGAGCAAGCGACCGAGCAGACCTGCCGAACGGCGGATCTGCCGGCCATCCCGCGCCAGCATGGCCTGGTGGATGTTGTCCATCTCGGCCACCAGTCGCTGCGCTGCACCGCCCTCGAGCGGCGCGTCGATCGAGCGTTCGATCGCTTTCAGGAGTGACGCGCCGTAGCCGGCGATGGCCAGTGGATCATCCACTGCCAATGCGGGTTCAGGCGGCAGCGGCAGCGGCAGCGGCGCTTCAGGCATCGCCCGTCGGTTCCTTGCCGTGGCTGCCCGGCTGCCCAGGGACAACCACGTTACCGCCGTAGAAATGCCGCATCAGCGCTTCATCCAACGCCTTTTCCTCGGGCGTGCGCGCGCGGCGCACGCGCGGTGCGGGCTTACTGCTGCCAGCGGCATCCTTGGACAGCCATTCCTGCAACTGCGCCGCCAGGCCCGCCAGCACATCACCCACCTGCCCTTGTCGCTGATGTGTTGCCGCCAACGCCTGCAACAACGGGGTCAGATCCGGACCCGCGTTGCCAGCCTGCGCCGGAGCAGCCTGCGGCGCAGGCGCCGCCACTGGACGCTCGGCCACGGCCTGCAGCAAGGCCATCATCCGATCCCAAGGCACATCGACCGGCACTGCCGCAGCGGCGACCGGCGCTGTCTCCTCGACGCGCAGCCCCTGCAGTCCACTGGCGATATCGGCAAGCTGCGCCACGACCCGCGCACCGGTATCGGCATCGTCGCCCCCCATGGCCTTGTCGCGCATGAAGTCGCGTTTGATCTGTTCCCAGCGCGCCGATTGCTGCGGATCCATCACCCCGCGCAACTCACCAAGCTTGAGCAGATTCTCCTCCGAGCCACTGGTCAGCAGCTGCGATTCACCAAGGTAGTGATCACTTACCAGCTGCTGCAGCTCGACGGCATTCATCACCGGCGAGATCTTTTCGGACAACTTGTTCATGTTGCGGTAGCTGCCCTGCAGCCGGAACGGTGGCTCGACGCGGTACTTGTCGGCCTGCGCGGCACTGGCGATGTACTGCTGGTTGACCCGGTAGACCACCTCGCGCACCTGCATCAAACGCTGCAGGGTAGCCACGATCTCGTTTATCTCCGCACCGCTGTAGGCGTGACTCAGTGCATTGGTGGAGACTTCCTTGCCACTGGCCTTGTCGACCAGCAGGTAGAGGTCGTCCAGGTCACGCGTGGCCATTGGTGCCAACACCTGGCTGGAGGTGAGGCTGTTCTCGATGTAACTGAGCTTGAAGGCGTCTTCCATGCCACCCAGCACATCGCCCAGGTTGTAGATGTCGGCACGGTTGGCCAGCATGTCCGGCACCTTGAACACTTCGCCGGACTCGGTATAGGGGTTGCCAGCCATCACCACGCAGAACTTCTTGCCACGCAGATCGTAGGTCTTGGTACGGCCCTTCCAGACACCCTCGATACGGCGGGTGCCATCGCACAGTGAAATGAACTTCTGCAGGAACTCTGGGTGGGTATGCTGGATGTCGTCGACATACAGCATCGTGTTATTGCCCATCTCCAGTGCCAGGTTGAGCTTGTGCAGCTCCTGCCGCGAGGTCGCGTCCGGGGCCTGCTCCGGGTCCAGCGAACGTACTTCGTGCCCCAGTGCCGGGCCGTTGATCTTCATGAAAACAAGGCCAAGGCGATTTGCCACGTATTCCATCAACGTGGTTTTGCCGTAACCGGGCGGGCTGATCATCATCAGCAGGCCCATCAGGTCGCTGCGTTTGTTCTCGCCCACCGTACCCATCTGCTTGGCGAGGTTGTCGCCGATGATCGGCAGGTAGACGTCGTTGATAAGCTTGTTGCGGACGAACGAGCTCAGCGGCCGGGCCTGGAACTCACCCAAGCGCAGCGACTCCCGCTCGCGTGCACTGATGCGGTGCCGGAGCGCCTGGTAGCGTTCAAACCCGGGTTGGAACTGGCGGCGGTGTGATTGCCAGCGCTGCAGGAAATCATCAACCGCCAACTGCAGGTGCCCCTGCGCGATGCGCGGGTGCTCACCCAGCAGACCAGCCACATCGGCGATCAGCGTAACGTCGCGCAGCTGGGTCCGCAGCGCCCGCTCACCCAGCAACAGCGCCGCGGCCTCCGGCACATAACCGGCCATCGACACATACTTGGGTTGCCCGCACATTGCCTGCAGCCACTGGACCGCCTGCGCCCACTGCAACGCCAACCGCTTGGACAGGCGCTGCAGGCTGCGATCAAACGCGTCGGCCTGGCCGGCCGCCTGCAACTGCTCGCGCAGCCCGGCCAACAACTGCCTTGCATAACCGCTGAAGCCGAACGTCGGTTCGCCGGCTGCCAGTTCGTCCAACAGATAGTCGGCCGCCAACGCTGGCACGCCGCTGTCGAAGGGCAATTCATGCTCAGCCTGGAACGCCGCCAGTGCCAGCGCCATCTCCGCGCGCAGGGCTTCAAGTCCATCACGCGCCTTGAACAGCCGCGCAATGGCAAAGGCGCCTGCGGCACGCTCAAGCCACTGACTGATGTCCTCGCGCTTGCCTTCCCGTGCCCAGAACAGCAACGCCAGCGCACGCGGGCCTGCTGCGTGGACCAGTGAACCCGCCGCCTGGTAGAGCGGCAGCAGTGCCTGCAGGATCAAAGTCGCATCGTGGTCGTGGATGCCTTTCTCGTAACCCTCGCGGTAACGCGGCGCAGCGAAGTCACGTACCCGTTTGACCAACGCATCCGTCTGCGCAGCCTCGCGCAGCAGCAGGTCCACGCTCAGGCCGTCGCGGCCTTGAATCGCGGCATCCAGCAGCAGTCCCGCCAGATACTCGCCACGGAACAGTGCCGGTGATTCCGAATCCAGCGTCACCGGCCAGTAGTCGCGCAGCTCCTCCAGCTCAGGATCGACGATGGCCTCGTAGTAATCGGTGCCGGTCAGGTGCACCGCCAGACCGTCACCGCGCGGCAGGATGGTGAGGTCCAGCGGCTGGGTGTTGACGCTGAAGCGATGCCGGCCCAGGCGGATGACGTTGCCACCACCTTCGAACAGATCGCTGCGATCGCGCAGTGCGCGTACCGCCTGGTCACGTACGCCCTTGAGCCGCGCCTCCACGTCATCGGCCTTGACGCTGTCCTTGTAGTCGCGAAGTCGCTCGGCCAGCTCGCGCAGCTTCAGGATCAGCGGATCACCGGCGAAGAAGGCATTGAGTTCATCGACCGTGGTGAAGCGTTCGGTGCGCTTGGCCAGACCATCGAGGATGCGATTGGCCGCATCCAGCACCGACTGCGCCTTGCGTTGACGCGCATCCAGCAGGGTCTGCTTGTGCGATTCAAACGTGTCAAGCAGCTCTTCGCGCTTGTTGAGGATGTCGCCAAGGAACTGCTCGTGCTCACCGAACTGGCTCTCCAGCTCCTCCAGCTGCACCATCAGCCGCGACAACTGCTCGTCGGCCCGCTCAGGATCGGTCGCCAGCCCCAATGCACTGGTAATTGCCTGGCTGAACAACGAGAACTGCGCACCGAACTGGGCCACGGCTTCCGCCGAGCCCAGCGAGCGGCGCCGCTGGTCAGCACGTGCGCGTGACTGGTTGAGTTTTGCGTAGATGCCCGAGATGGCCTCCACCACGCGGGTACGCTGCGCGGCGTCATCGACCTTCAGGCTGGCCATCAACTCCGAAAGCATGTCCAGTTCGCCCGACATCACCTGCATCTGCCCGATCTGTTCGGACAGTTGCCTGGCGGTCTGCGCCGCCTGCGCAGCCGCATCCAGCTCCTGCAGCTTGTCGGCGAACGGCTGCAGCGCCTTGTCACTTCCCAGGAACTCGCCCGCGGCGATCCCGACCCGATCATGTGCCTCCTGCAACGATGCGTTCATTGCATCGATCGCAACCACATCCACATAGCGGAAGTCGCGCACGGTCAGCAGCCGCCCTCGCAGTCGCCCGATCTCGCCCAGGCTTTCCACGAACTCGCCGATCTTCGACCAGTTCTGCGGTTGCAGCCGGCCAAGCAGCGTCCTGTGCTGGGTGGTGACTTCGGCCATCGCCTGCGCCGATTGCTTGCGGATGCTCTCGACCTTCTCGTACTCGTCGAGCATCGACTCGCCGGTCGCACTGATCTCGCGCAGCAGCGTTGCAGCCCCGTCACAATTGGCATCGTCCAGCCAATGGTGCGTGTCGAACAGCCGCCGCGAGTTATGGGTCAGCAGCTCGTAGCGCGGCAATGACACCTCGCGGCTGTCGATCTCGCGGCCCAGGTCGAGCAGGTTGGAAATGCCGCGCACCAGTTCGGCATTGCCGATGCGCGCCATGAAACTCGTGCCGGTTGGCGCGTGCGCGGCGAATTCGTCGCTGCTGAACGGCGTCTGCCAGACCTGCATTGGATGGATGCGGGTCGGCTCCTGGTTCTCGGCATTGAACAGCACCATGCGCCCGTCACGCAGGAATGCATAGCCCAGGCCGAACACCGGGTTCTGCAGGGCACGCTGGATGCTGTTGTAGACGAACAGGGCGGATTTTCCGGCCTCACGCTCATAGAAAATGTAGAGCATGTCCTCGCCGTTCGGCGAGCGGATCGCGCGCTTGTAGCGCATTCCCTGCATCGAGGCATCGAAGGCTTTGTGCTCGCCGCTCTGCAGGTAGTAGCCACCGGGGAAGATGATGCCGTGATCGTCCGGCAGCTGTACGCAGGCCTGGACGATGGCGTCATTGCGCACCACCTTGCCCGTAAGTGTGTTGTAGATCAGTCCACGCCAGGTGTCCTCGCGGTACGGCTGCACCTTGAGCAGGATCAGCGAACCTACCTGGACGTAATCGATGGTGGCGTCATCCACCGACTGCGTGCTGTCCTCGACCGCCTCGCTGTACACGCCCTGCCCGGTCTCGGTGTTGTTCTCGACCTTGATGGTGAGGTCGCCACCGGTGGTCTCGACGAAGATCGTATCGAGGATGTTCAGGTGAGGGAAACGGCCGGTGACCAGCATGTCGCGGCTGGCCCGCGTCCACTCGAAGTCAAACGGCGGTGGCAGCTCGATGTCGCGTTCGCCGCGTGCATCGATGTAGGTCAGCTCGCCACCGGGCGCCATCGCCCAGCGGAAGACACGCACGTCGCTGCTGCGTTCGCCGATCTGGAAGGCCGCCAGCAACTTGCCGTCGCGCACGATCAACTGCAACAGCCGCGCGTGCTTGTAATAAGCATAAAGCTCGGAGAAATCGTGGACGAAGCCGGGCTGCGCGAGGAAGCTGGCCTTCATGTCGACCGGGGTCACGTCGTAACCCTCGGCGCCTTCCACCATCCGGTACAGACCGAACACATCCTCGACCCGGGTCTGGGTCTTCAAGCCGATGAACACGTTGTAGCCAAACAGCAACAGATCATCCCCGACCTGCACGATGTCCCGCCCCACGCAGTTGTTTTCGGTGCGAATGCGGAATCGCCCGATGACTTCCATCCGGCTGTCGCCGAACTCCTGCAGGCGGCGTTGGTTCATCGCCTCGACCACCTGGCGCAGGCGTGCGCCCTGGTCACTCAGGCGCTTGCGCAGCACCTCGTAAGCACCACCTTGCGCCACCGCCTGGTCGGCGATGGAGGCAGTACCCTGCGCACTTGCGCTGTCGTTCGTATCGGCCATCGATTGTTCCCTGCCGTGGCACCCGCCCAGCGAGCAGCGGAACGGGCGCCATCATCCACGCAGGCCGCAGGCACGTTGTGCCGCGGCCCCGGTTGCACACCCACGCGCACCGGCGCGCGGGTGCAGACTCACTCAGCCGGCATCGGTAGCCGTGCCGTCGGCAAGCTGCTTGCCCGGCTTGCCGCGTGCCGCCATGTCGACGCCGAGGTAGCGCTGCATCAGGTCCTGCACGATCGGGCTCTTGTCGGTGAGGCCCTCGATCGAGCGACCCAGCGACATTGCCTTGACCAGGTTCTCGAACATGCCGCCATCGCCGCCGACCAGATCGATGTCGGCATTGCGCAGTGCACTGGCAATGACCTCGGCGTTCTCCTTGGAGATGTCCTTGCCGGCTTCCAAGGTGGCCAGCGCCTGCTTGAGGCCGGTATCCAGGGTCATGCGGAACTCTTCGTGACCGCGGGCAGTGTCACCCAGCGAGTCGATCGCCTGGAACTTGCGGGTCAGACCATCGGCTTCGGCAAACAGCTTCTTCTCGATCACCGAGGCCTCGGCAACACCCAGCGTCTCGGTGGCGGTCGCCTTGGCACGGCCCATCTGCTCCTCGCCCTGTGCGCGCGCGGCCAGTTGTTCGGCCAACACCTTGGCCTCGGCCGTGCCCTGCTTGAGGTTGGCATCGGCCATCGCGTCGACCACGCGGGCCTCGGCGATACCGACCTTCTCGATCGCCAACGCGCCGGCTTCCTTGACCTGCGCATCGGCCAGGCCGGGGGCGGCACGCTCGGCGCGGATACCTTCGGCCAACGCCTTCTTGGCCTCGGCCTGCTTGCCGGCGGCGTCGAACTCGGCCTGCGCCAGCGTGGTGATCTCCACCGCCTTGTGCTTGGCTGCGGCCTCGGCGGCCTCGGCTTCCTTGACCTGCTTGAGCATGGCCTCCTGTGCCTCCGCCTCGGCTTCGAGGATGGCGACCTGCTTCAGGCGATCGGCTTCGGAGACCTGCCGCACTTCCTTGATGCGCTCTTCTTCCTGCGCCACGGTCTTGTCGATCGAGATGCGTTCGCGGGTGATGTTGGCCACGTCCATCTTGCCCTGCTCAACCACCTTGTCACGCTCCACGCCCTGCAGCTGGACTTCGCGGTCGGTGGTGACCTGCTCCAACTGGCGGGCACGAGCCACGCGTTCGACTTCGATGGCCACCGCACGCTGGCGGTTCTGCTCGGCCACTTCGACTTCGCGCAGGCGGTTCTGGTCACGGATGTCGATCAGCTGCTGCGCCTCGATGCGGGCGTTCTCGGACAGCTGGCGCTGTTCTTCCTGCACCTTGAGGGTTTCAGCTTCCTCGCGGGCGCGTATGGTTTCGACTTCGCGCTTCTGCCGCGCTTCGGCCTCGGCCTGCTGCCGTTCCAGCGCAAGCGTGGCTTCCTTGGCCTCGACGTTCTTCTTGGTGATCGCCAGGCGTTCGTTCTGCGCCAACTCATTGGTGATCACGTTCTGCGCGGCGGTCAGTTCGGTGATCTTGCGGATGCCTTCGGCGTCGAGGATGTTGCTCGGGTCGAGCAGCACCTTCGGCGTCTGCTCCAGGTAATCGATAGCCACGTCCTCCAGCGCATAACCGTTTAGGTCGTTGCCGATCACCGCAATGATCTCGTCACGGAACTCCTGGCGCTTCTCGAACAACTGGGTGAAGTCGAACTTCTTGCCCACCGTCTTCAATGCCTCGGAGAACTTGGCATTGAACAATTCGTCCACCGCATTCTTGTCCGAAGCACGGTCCGCACCGATTGCCTTGGCCACGCGCAGCACATCGGCCTGGGTTTCGTTGACCCGCAGGTAGAAGGCGACGGTGATGTCGGCGCGCATGTTGTCGCGGCAGATCAGGCCTTCCTTGCCGCGCCGATCCACCTGCAGGGTGATCAGGCTGATCTTCATGTGCTCGGCGCGATACAACACCGGCACGATCAAGGCGCCGGTGAAATGCACCTTGGGCTGCGAGCTCATGTCGTTGACGATCAGCGCCGTGCCTTGGTCGACCTTCCGGTAGAAAGCCTTGAACAGCCCCGCAAGGCCGAGCAGGAACACCAGCAGAATTCCCACGCCGATAACGAACGGGGCCATGGCAGCTAGATTCATCAGTGGATCTCCTTGTCACCTGAAATCTGGGTATGTGAAATGTCCAACGCCGGCAGTTCGGATTCCCCGACCACCAGGTAATGATTGTGTTCCGGCAGATATTGCAGCAATCGCACGCGATCGCCGCGCAGGTGACGCTCACCCGGTCGCGCGCGGACCTGCAGGATCAGGCCGGCGCCACCGTCGTCGATGCTGGCGTAGCCACGCTGCTCGGTAACCTCCGGCGAACTGACCTGCCCGCTTTTGCCGAGAATGGATTCCTGTGCAACCGGACGCAGCTTCATGAACAGGCGCCGGATCGGACGCAGTACCCACGAGGAGACAACAGCCCCTGGGATCAACGCGGCAACCGCCACACCAGTGCCGATGCCCCAGCGCAAGGGCGCAGGCAGGGATTGCAGCAGGAACAGCTGTACGAGATAGGTCGTCGTCCAACCGAAGAAGGCAAGCAACAGCACCACGAGCATGGTGGGTGCACCGCCGAGCCCGATACGCGCGAACATGCCGGCCAAACCGGTCGCGCCTTCGTTGCCTGTATGGAAATCGGCGCCATCACCGCTGCCGATACCGCCGTCGTCGATAATGCCGGTCGCGGCAAGCATCCAGTAGATGACCGCAAAGCAAAGCACGACGCTGTACGGCAACGTCGGGTACGACAGCGCTACTTCCAGAAATTCCGCCATGCACTCCTTTCCCTGTGGCCCCGGTTGGACGTGCGACCTGCAGTCGCGCAGCTGCATTCCACGCAGCTGACATCCACCTCATTCCCCATCATAAGGGAACTGCCTGGCAGAAAGCGTCAAATTACCGCCATGACAGCACGCAGACGCATGCGCTCAAACAACCGGATCAGCGTCCACCTGCGTATCGGCGCGCCGCACTTCCTCGACGAACTGACGCATCTTGTAGCCGTCCTTCAAGCCAGGAGCGGATTCGATGCCACTGGAAACATCCACACCCCAGGGCTGGGTGGCCAGAATGGCGTCATGCACATTGTCCGGCCGGATGCCGCCAGCCAGCAGGTAGGGCCGGTGCACACCCGGCGGAATCTGCGACCAGTCGAAGGCGACACCCGTTCCACCACTACCTCCTGCAACATGACTGTCAAACAGGAAACCGGCTGCGTGCGGGTACGTCTGCTGCAGGCCACGTGCGGTGACATCGGTGCGCCCCCCCATGGCGATCGCCTTCAGGTAGGGCATGTTGAAACTGCGGCAGAACGCGTCGTCTTCGTCGCCGTGGAACTGCAGCAGGGTTGGCCGGACGGCACGCAGCACGTCGCGCACCTCCTCACGATTGTTCTGCTGGAACAAGGCCACCACGTCCACCATCGGCGCAATTGCCTGGCGCATCGCGCGTGCTTCGGAAGGAGCGACGCGCCGGGCGCTGCCCTTGGCGAAGATGAAACCAATGGCATCCACCCCCAGTTCACTGGCCAGGCGGATGTCACCAGCACGGGTCATGCCGCAGAACTTGATGCGGGTACGGAACAGCGTACGGCTCACAGGGTCACCTCCGCCGGCAATTGCCAGCTGGCAGCATACAGGGGGCCGACGAAGACCAGGCCCTGCGGCGGCGCGGTGGGGCCGGCCTGGTTGCGGTCACGCAGTGCGAGCACTTCACCAATCCAGCTTTCAGGCTTTTCTCCCGCACCCACCATCAACAGCGAGCCGACGATGTTGCGCACCATGTGATGCAGGAATGCATTGGCCTGCACCTCAACCTCGACCACCTCACCCTGGCGGCTGACCTTGATGGCCTGCAACTCGCGGCGCGCATGCAGCGCCTCGCACTGGGCACTGCGGAATGAACTGAAATCGTTCTCGCCCAGCAGGGCCTGCGCTGCGCGGTTCATCGCCTCCGCATCCAATGGCCGCCGCTCCCAGCTGAGTATCTGCCGGTACAGCGCCGGCCTGACCTGGCGGTTGAGGATGCGGTAGCGATAGCGCCGTGCCCGCGCGGAGAAGCGCGCGTGGAAATCAGCAGCCACCGGCTCACACCAACGCACACACACTGATGGCGGCAGCCGCGTCGTGGTGCCCAACACCCAACTGCGCGGAGTGCGCGGCACGTCACAGTCGAAGTGCACGACCTGGCACTCGCCGTGTACGCCTGCATCGGTGCGTCCGGCGCAGATCACGCTGACAGGCGCATCCGCCACCGAGGACAGCGCGTCCTGCAAGGTCGCCTGGACACTGGCACAGCCACTCTCACCGAGCTGTTGCCAGCCCTTGAAGTCGCCGCCGTCGTATTCCACGCCCAGCGCGTAACGCATCATCAAACCTCGTTGTTCCGTTGTCGCGGTAAAGGCGCCGCTCAATCGCTGTCGCGCTGTGACCAGACCGCCAACTCGTTGCCGCCCGGCTCCAGGAACTGGAACCGGCGCCCGCCGGGGAAGGTAAACACAGGCTTGACCAACTCACCGCCGTGCGCGAGCACCTGCTCCAGCAGCGGCGCCAACTGGTCGGCATACAGCACCACCAGCGGGGCGCCTGCCGACGCTGTCAGCGGCAAACCGCGGAAAAAGCCGCCCTGCAGCTCGCCGTCATCGAAGGCGACGTAGTCAGGGCCGTAGTCCTCGAACGACCAGCCGAACACCAGCTCGAAGAAACGCCGGCTGGCTGCAGGATCGCGCGAGGCAAATTCAACATAATCGATGCGGCGTTCGCGTTTCATCATCGCCCTCAGTGCAGCCGACCCAGCAATTCCAATGCCTCGGCACGGGCCTGGAGGTCCGAACCCAGCGCCACCTCATTCAACAAGGTCCGCGCGGTCTCGGCATCGCCAAGGTCCAGGTAGGCGATGGCCAGTTCAAGCCGCTCACGTCCCGCCGGCGCCGGGTTCAGCGGTGCCACCGACGCCATGTCGCCAGCCATCCAGCGCGCTTCATCGGCTGCGGCAGGCTCACCGGCCAGTGGCGGCTCCGGGTCGGGCGACTGATAACCGCGCGAGGCCGCTTCAAACAACAGCACCGGGGCCGGCTCAGCCGTCGCCGGCACGATCGACGCGGCTGGCGAGGACTTCAGCCATGCCGGCATCGGCTCTTCGTAGCTCTCAGCCAGGGCCGTTGTGGCGGCCGGTTCCGGCTCGATGTCCGGTTGCGGTGCATCCCATACGTCTTCGGCCGAGGCTGCTGGCGCCGTCGTTTCGGTCCGCTCATCCTCAGCCACCGCGGCAGCCGGCATCGCGGCGGCAAAGCCAGCGGCGAAATCGCTGCGCGGTACGGCCGGCAGTGGCGACGGCTTGCGCCGCTGCGACAACCACCACGCCAGGCCTGCAAGCACCATCACCACCACGCCCAGCCACAGCCAGCCGGAGGAACCACCGGCATTGCCCGCCGATGCATCCGCCAGACGCTGCTGGGCAGCGGCCAGATCCGAATCCTTCATCGCGATCAGGGCCTGCTGCTGTTTCTGCAGCTTTTCCAGATCCGCCACGCGCTCACGCATGTCCTGCAGTTCGGCGTCGCGGGTGGCAAGGTCTTCCTTCGCCTGCCGCAGTTGTTCATTGGCTGCCATGTCACCCTCGCCACCGGCATCAAGCCCGGTCGTCGTTGCTGCTGTCTGTTGGGCGCCGGCCACGGCCGGTGCGATTTCGAGCCGCGCATCATTGCTGGCGCCACCGGCAGCAGCAGTCGGCTTTGCCGCTGCCGCATCGGCCACCGCAGGCTGCGGGACCGGTGCCCGGGCCTGCCGCCACTGCGCATTCTGTTCGGCAACGATGGCCCGCGCCTCGGCCGCACCGACCTGGGCCAGCGCCTCCTGCGCCGGGGTACGCAGCACCGCCCCCTGCTTGAGCAGGTTGATGTTGCCGCGAATGAACGCATCGGGGTTGGCGCGCATCAGCGCGACCATGGTCTGGTTCACCGACGCGCCGCTGTCGCGTGCAAGTTCGCTGGCAATCTGCGACAGGGTTTGTCCGCGCTGCACGGGTGCCAGCTGCCCGTCGGCCCTGGCAACCGCTGCAGGCACAGGCTGCGGGCGTGGCAGCGGTGCAGCGGCAGCCGCCGCAGCAGGTGGTGTCGCAGCAGCGGGCACGACGGCTTCCGGGGCGACCGGCAACGGCTCGGGTTCGCGGACGATCAGGTTGGACGGCGCCGCTGCTGGTGCCTCGATCACCGGTTCAGCCACCGCCGTGGCGGTCTCAGGCGCAGCCACCAGCGCCGAGTACTCGCGGACCAGGCGACCCTGCCCCCAATCCACTTCAATCAGGAAGCTCACCGCCGGCACCTGCACCGGGGCGGCACTGGTGACACGGACCACCGCGCGACCTTCCCGGTCCTGCGCGAAGTTGAACTGCAACTCGCTGACCAGGCCTTCGGGCCGGGCCAGGCCCACACGCTCGAAGGTAATGGCCGAGGCCAACGCAACAGTGGCGTTCTCGAGCTCACCGGGATCACTGGAGATCACCGGTATCTCGGCAACCAGCGGCTGGCCCGGCTTGGACAGGACACGGATATTGCCCAGCCCCAGCGCCATCGCAGCGCTGCTGAACAACGCCAGGCCGAGTACCAGCACAGCTTGTAATGAGCGCATTGCGCCCCTGCCCCATAGTTTCATGGCGGCCAATATAACGGCTGGCCCGGGTTTCGAATACCGCTGTACCGCCCAGATACGACGACGCCGGCGGTAAGCCGGCGTCGTGGGAAGCATCAGCCGCCGTTGGCGACCAGTTCGGCGAGCTGCACTGCGTTCAGTGCTGCGCCCTTGCGGATGTTGTCCGCCACCACCCACATGTTCAAGCCGCGCGGGTGCGAGATGTCCTCGCGGATGCGGCCGACATAGACCGGGTCGGTGCCCGAGGCATGGGTGACCGGGGTCGGATAGCCGCCGGCCTTGCGCTCATCGACTACCTTCACGCCCGGCGCGACAGCCAGCAGTTCGCGAGCCTGCTCGGTGCTGATCTTCTTCTTCGTCTCGATGTTGACCGCCTCGGAGTGGCCGTAGAACACCGGCACACGCACCGCGGTGGGGTTCACCAGGATGCTGTCGTCGCCGAGGATCTTGCGGGTTTCCCAGACCAGCTTCATTTCTTCCTTGGTGAAACCGTTGCCGAGGAACTCATCGATATGCGGGATCAGGTTGAAAGCGATCTGCACCGGGAACTTCTTCGGCTCGATTTCCTGGAAGCCGAGCAGCTGCGCGGTCTGCTTGCCCAGTTCTTCCATGCCGGTCTGGCCAGCGCCGGACACCGACTGGTAGGTGGCGATGTTGATGCGCTCGATGCCGTACTCGCGGTGGATCGGCGCCAGCACCGGCATCAGCTGCATGGTCGAGCAGTTCGGGTTGGCGATGATGCCGCGCGGGCGGTTCTTCGCTGCTTCCGGGTTGACCTCGGACACCACCAGCGGAACGTCGTCGTCATAGCGGAAGGTGGAGGAGTTATCGATCACCACCGCGCCGGCGGCGGCGAACCTGGGCGCGAATTCCTTGGAAATGCCACCACCGGCCGAGAACAGGGCAATCTCGACGCCGGTCGGGTCGAACGTGGCCAGGTCCTGGATGGTGATCTTCTGGCCTTCAAAATCGACCTGCTGGCCGGCCGAACGCTCGGAGGCAAGCAGGGTCAGCGTGCTGATCGGGAAATTGCGCTCGGCGAGGATGGACAGCATGGTCTGGCCGACAGCGCCGGTGGCGCCAACAACGGCTACGTGGAAACGACGGACTTCATTGCTCATGGGGATACTCGAAATTTTGGAGGAGGAGACACATGTCGAGCCAGGTTCGGGGAACCTCCAGCGCGCGGCTGTCGAGGCTCCCTATCGTTTTTTGTCGTCGATTTTCTTGCCGGCCGCGGCAATGCGCGCGGTGCCGTTGCTGATCAATTCGGCGTTGATGGCATTGACGGGCTGGCCGGCGTCCGCGCCGATGCCCAGGCCGGCCAGCAGGTTGTCCAGCGCCACCTGCACCATCGCCCGGCGCGTGGCCAGCGAGGCGCTGCCGATATGCGGGGTCAGCACGATGTTGTCCAGCGCCAGCAGTTCCGGGCGCACGTTCGGCTCGTTTTCGTAGACGTCCAGTGCAGCCGAGGCCAGGCGGCCATTGGCCAGCGCATCGACCAGGGCGAGTTCGTCGACGATGCCGCCACGGGCGATGTTGACCAGCGTGGCCGTGGGCTTCATCTTCGCCAGCGCGGCGGCATTGATGATGTGGTGGTTCTGCGCGGTGTACGGCAGTACCAGCACCAGATGATCAACGCTGGCCAGCAGTTCATCGAAACCGACGTAGCTGGCACCAACCGCCTGTTCCTGTTCGAAGGGCAGCTGCGAGCGGTTGTGGTACAGCACCTTCATGCCGAATCCATGATGGCCACGGCGGGCGATGGCCTGGCCGATCCGGCCCATGCCGAGGATGCCCAGAGTGCTGCCATGCAGGTCGGCGCCGAGCATGGTGGTGAACGACCACTGCCCCCACTTGCCGTCGCGCAGCCAGCGGTCGGATTCGACGATGCGCCGTGCGGCCGCCATCAGCAGCGAGAAGCCAAGATCGGCCGTGGTTTCGGTGAGTACGTCCGGCGTATTGCTGGCAACGATGCCGGCTGCATTCAACGCAGGAACATCAAGATTGTTATAGCCGACGCCAACGTTGGCGATCATCTTCAACGCGGGCGCATTGGCGATTTCCGCCGCACCGATCCGCTCGTTGAGCGTGATGAGGACGCCATCCATGCCGGCCAGATTCGCACTGAGGCTGGCGCTGTCGTGCTTGGTGACCGTGGGCGTGGAAACCACATCACAATGCACCGCCAACTGCGCGACGGTGTCCTCGAACAGGGGCTGCGATACCCAGACGCGGGGACGACGGTCAGTCATTGCGCTGGCCCGGGATGCGCGGGCTCATCTCACCGACATCGCCACATTGGGCGCGGTGGCGCATGGCCTGGTCCATCAACACCAACGCCAGCATCGCCTCGGCGATGGGCGTGGCACGGATGCCGACGCAGGGATCGTGACGACCGGTGGTGATGACATCGACCGCATTGCCGGCGGTATCCACCGTGGCACCGGGCAGGCGCAGGCTGGAGGTGGGCTTGAGCACCATGGATGCGACGATCTGCTGGCCGGTGGAAATGCCACCGAGGATGCCGCCGGCATGGTTGGACTGGAAGCCCTGCGGGGTGATCAGGTCACGGTGTTCGGTGCCCTTCTGCGCGGCGCTGGCAAAACCGTCGCCGATCTCCACGCCCTTGACCGCGTTGATGCTCATCAATGCAGCGGCGATATCACCATCGAGCTTGCCGTAGATCGGCTCGCCCCAACCTGGCGGTACGCCGTCGGCAACCACGGTGACGCGCGCACCGACCGAATCACCGGACTTGCGCAGCGCATCCATATAGGACTCCAGCTCCGGCACCTGGTTGGCATCGGGCCAGAAGAAGGGATTGTCTTCGACCACATTCCAGTCAAAACCGGCCGGCATGATCTCGCCCAGCTGCGACAGGTAACCGCGCACACTGACGCCGAAGCGCTGCAGCAGCCACTTCTTGGCAACCACGCCAGCGGCCACACGCATGGTGGTTTCGCGCGCCGAGGAACGGCCACCGCCGCGCGGATCACGGATACCGTACTTCTGCCAGTAGCTGTAATCAGCATGACCAGGACGGAACTGCTGGGCGATGTTGCTGTAGTCCTTGCTGCGCTGATCGGTGTTGCGGATCAACAGTGCGATCGGCGTACCGGTGGTGCGACCTTCATAGACCCCGGACAGTATCTCGACCTCATCGGCCTCGCGGCGCGCCGAGGTGTGGCGGCTCTTGCCGGTGGCACGGCGTTGCAGGTCGTGGGCGAATTCTTCGGGACTGATTTCCAGGCCGGGCGGACAACCATCGATCACGCAGCCGATGGCCGGCCCGTGGGATTCACCGAAGGTAGTGACGCGGAGGAGTTGTCCGAATGTATTCAATGCCGTTGTGCTCTTGCGGTTGCTCTTGCGGTTGCTCTTGCGGTTGCTC
>Ga0308157_10004520_pt1 | contig 18399 bp, 16 predicted proteins | sample PhyBR1_FD_201035 | JGI IMG/M metagenome (GOLD analysis project Ga0308157, IMG submission 201035) | Phyllosphere microbial communities from UC Gill Tract Community Farm, Albany, California, United States - DLSLB.R1 | ecosystem: Host-associated > Plants > Phyllosphere > Unclassified | place: USA...
CGAGGTTCGGGACTTCCTCCTCGCGCGGATCGACCGCGCCACCGCCGCGGGCGTACCCCGCGAGAGGATCATCATCGATCCCGGCCACGACCTCGACAAGAACACGCTGCACTCGCTCGAGCTCACCCGCCGGCTCGACGAGATCGCCGACATCGGCCTGCCGATGCTCGCAGCCGTGTCGAACAAGGACTTCATCGGGGAATCGCTCGATCGCCCCAAGAACTCGCGTCTCGCCGGCTCCCTCGCCGCCATGGTCATGTGCGTCGAGCGCGGTGCGCGGATCCTGCGCATGCACGACGTCGCGGCGTCGGTCGACGCCGCGCGCATGGTTGAGGCCGTCATGGGCTGGCGCGATCCGGTGCGGCTCGAGCACAACACCCACCCGACCCACAACGTATGAGCGCCTCGATCGACCGGCTCTGGCCGGAGCCCGCCACGGATCTCAGTGACGAGGATCTGCTTCGGGCCTACGCATTCCCCGCAGGACCTTGGCTGCGCATGAACTTCATCTCGAGCCTCGACGGCGCCGCGACGCGCGACGGCCTCTCCGGCGGGCTCGGCGACGACGCGGATCGCCGAGTCTTCGACATGCTGCGCCGCCCGGCCGACGCGGTCCTCGTCGCGGCGGGCACGGTGCGCGACGAAGGCTATGAGGCGATGCGGCTCGATCCGGCGTCGGTCGCGTGGCGCATCGAGCATCAGCTGCCGCCCCACCCCGTGTTCGTTCTCATCACACGGTCGCTCGATCTCGACGCCCGTTCGCCGGTGTTCACCGACGCACCCGTGCGGCCGATCGTCTACACGATCGCGGGCGCGCCGGATGACCGGCGCGCGGCGCTCGATCTCGTCGCCGACGTCGTCGTCGCCGGAGCAGAGGACGTCAACCTGTCCGCCGTGGTATCGGATCTCGACGCACGCGGCCACCGCCATGTGCATTCCGAGGGCGGTCCCAGTCTGTTCGGCACGGCGCTCGCCCAGGGCGTCGTCGACGAGCTCTGCCTCACGCTCGCCCCGACGCTCGAGGGCGGCACGGCGCGGCGGATCGCGGCGAGTGCGGCCGCCTCCCCCACGTCGATGGCACTCGTCTCTGCGCTGCGCGCGGGCGACGAGCTGCTGCTCCGGTACCGACGTGCGTGAGGTCCCGATCCGCTGCATGCTGACCTCATACTGACCTCGCGCGTATGAAAACCGTGTAACGTCGCGCGGATCGCACCCACGATTTGGAGGCCATATGTCGATCTCTCGTTCCCTCATCGCCCTCGGGGCGGTCACCATACTCGCGCTTGCCGGGTGCAGCGCGACCGGCGAGCCCGAGAGCACCCCCGAACCGACGGCGCCCGCGGACGCTGCCGCTCCCGAAGCAGATCTGAAAGACGTGCCCGATGTGGTCGCGACAGTCAACGACGAGGAGATCGGGCTCGAGGAGTTCACGCAGGCGTATGAGGCACAGCTGCAGCAGGCGAGCATGATGCAGCAGCAGGGCGGCCAGGAAGTCGACCAGGACGCGCTGAAGCAGCAGACGGCCGATCTGCTCGTCAACAATGCACTGCTCACGCAGGCCGCGGCCGGTTCGGGGATCGAGGCGACCGACGAGGACATCGACGCCGTGCTGCAGCAGATCGCCGATCAGAACGGCCTCGGCAGTGTCGATGAGGTCATCGCGGCGTTCGGCGACCAGGGTCTGGATGAAGAGGCGGTGCGCGAGCAGGCGGAGGGCCAGTTCCTCGTCGACTCGTATGTCGAGCAGGAGGCCGACGTGCCGCAGCCGAGCGAGGACGAGCTCAAGAAGCAGTACGACGAGCTCGTCGAGCAGGCCAAGTCGCAGGGCGCCGAGGATCAGGTGCCGGAGTTCGAGGAAGCCAAGCAGCAGCTCGCCGATCAGGCGGTCTCCGAGGGCGAGAGCGCGGCTCTCGAGGACATCCTGAAGAAGCTGCGCGAGGGCGCCGACGTCGACGTCAAGCTCTGATGCACTGCGGGGAGCTCCGGCTCCCCGCGGCCGCGCAGTCAGGCCGTGCGCTCGGGCAGCACCCACCCCGCGCGCGGGAAGTGACAGGTGTAGCCGTTCGGATACGTGATCAGGTAGTCCTGGTGCTCGGGCTCGGCCTCCCAGAACGCCCCCGCGGACTCGATCGTCGTGACCGCCCTGCCCGGCCAGAGCCCCGAGGCATCGACGTCGGCGATCGTGTCGCGCGCGACCCGCTCCTGCTCGGCGCTCAGCGGGAAGATCGCCGACCGATAGCTGGTGCCGATGTCGTTCCCCTGGCGATTCAGCGTCGACGGATCGTGGATCTGGAAGAAGAACGCCAGGATCTCGCGGTATGTCGTCGCAGTCGGGTCGAAGACGATCTCGACCGCTTCGGCGTGACCCGGGTGGTTGCGATACGTCGCGTGGTCGTTCTCGCCGCCCGTGTAGCCCACGCGCGTGCCGCGCACGCCGGGCTGGCGCCGGATCAGGTCTTCCATGCCCCAGAAGCAGCCGCCCGCGAGGACGGCCGTCTCGGTGCCCGGCTCCTGAGTGATCCGGCCGGTGTCCTGTGCTCCGTTGGTCATCGTGTGAGCTCCTCGCTGTCGGGTCGTGCAGCGCCGCGCGTCGCGGCGTCACGGGATACAACGCGGGTGGGCACCCCGAACATTCCGGGTGCCGACCGCGGGCCTCGGACGCCGATCAGTCGACGGCGACGACCGAGCCGTCGGCCCAGGTGTCAGCGATGAACTGGCGCGTCTGATCAGAGTGCAGCAGCTCATCAAGCGCCACGATGGCGTCGTTCGTCTCGTCGCCCGCGCGCACAGCGAGGAAGTTCGCGTAAGGGTTGTCCGCACCGGCCTCGTAGATCAGGCCGTCCTCTACCGGCGACAGGCCCGCCTCGATCGCGTAGTTTCCGTTGATGACCGATGCGTCGACATCATCGAGCGTGCGCGCGAGCGATGCCGCGTCGGCCTCGATGAACTCGAAGTCGTGCGGGTTGTCGGCGATGTCACCCACGGTCGCGGAGACGACGTCGACGGAATCGTCGAGCGTCAGCAGGTCGGCCTGAGCGAGCAGATCGAGCGCGCGCCCCTGGTTCGAGGGGTCGTTGTTGATGCCGATCGTCGCGCCGTCTGGCAGGTCGGCGATGTCGGTGACCGTGTTCGAGTAGAGCGCGAACGGCTCGATGTGCACGCCCGGGAGGTGCTCGAGCTCGTATCCCTGGCTCTCGACCTCGGAGTCGAAATACGGCTGGTGCTGGAAGTAGTTCGCGTCGAGCTCGCCGTCGACGAGCGCGCGGTTCGGGAGCGCATAATCGTCGTACGAGACGATCTCGAGGTCGATCCCCGCGTCCTCCGCGAGGTTGTCGCGCACGAACTCGAGGATCTGGCCGTGCGGAACGGGCGAGACGCCCACGGTGAGCGTCGTGACGCCGTCGTCGCCTTCGGATCCGACTTCTTCTCCGCCGCCCGAGGCGCCGCAGCCAGCGAGAGCGAGGGTCGCGGCGGCCGCCGCGGCGAGTGTGGTGATGGTGCGTCGCATGGGAGGGGTTCCTTTTGTGCTGTGGATGCGAATGGGAGGTATCAGCGGTGGTCGATCTTCTTCACAACGGTGTCGCCCGCCCACTGCACGAGCGCGACGAACGCGACGAGCAGCACGATGCAGGCGATCATCGTGTCCGACTGGTATCGGCGGTATCCGTAGTCGATCGCGAGCGCGCCGAGGCCGCCGCCGCCGATCGTGCCGGCCATCGCGGTGTAGCCGATGAGCGTGACGACGGTGACGGTCAGCGCGCCGACGATCGCGGGCAGCGCCTCGCGCACCAGCACATGCAGCGTGATGTGGCGCTTCGAGGCGCCCATCATCTGCACGGCCTCGATCTTCCCGGCATCGATCTCGCGCAGCGCGTTCTGCACGAGGCGCGCGAAGAACGGAATCGCGCCGACGGCGAGCGGCACGACGGTGGCCTGCCAGCCGAGCGCGCTGCCGACGACGAACCGGGTGAACGGAATGAGCGCGATCATGAGGATGATGAACGGGATCGAGCGCCCGAAGTCGACGATGAGGCTGAGCACGCGGTACACCCCGGCCTGCGGCGTGAGGCCCTTCGCGCTCGTCGCGTGCAGCAGGATCCCGAGGGGGAGACCGATGATCGCGACGGCGAGCGTCGTGAAGATCATCATGAGCACGGTCTCGCCCGTCGCCTCCCAGAGGCGGTCGTGGAAGACCGGATTGTTCCAGAAGAGCTCGTCGGCCGAGAGGATCATGCGTCGTGCCCCTCCTCGTCGAAGCGCTCGTCGTCAGCCCGCTGTGCCGCCTCCGCCGTCGTGATCTCCGCGGTGGCGCCCACCCGGCGCAGCGCGGTCGCGATCTTCTCGGCCTCGACGGCGTCGTGGGCGATCAGACGCAGCCTGCCGACCTGCTGGCCGTGCATCGTCTCGATCGTTCCCGCGGCGATGCGCGCGGGAAGCTGCTCACGCTCGAGCGCCGCGAACAGCGCTCCGACATCGTGGCCCGAGGCGCCCGTGAGAAACGCCTCGACGAGCGTCTCGACCCCGTCCAGGGCCGCGGGCGGCAGCGCGATGAGATCGCGCGACAGCGTTGAGCCGGCGTCGTTGATCACGTCGAGGAGCGCCCCGGTGCGTGCGACACGGCCGTCCTCGAGCAGCGAGACGGCATCGCAGATCTCGCGCACGACCGACATCTCGTGGGTGATGATGACGACCGTGATCCCGAGACGGTCGCGCAGTGACCGGATGAGCTCGAGGATCTGGCGCGTTGTGGCGGAATCGAGCGCGGAGGTGGGTTCGTCGCAGAGCAGCACTCGCGGTTCGGCGGCGAGGGCGCGGGCGATACCGACGCGCTGCTTCTGTCCGCCCGAGAGCTGCGCCGGATAGCTGTGGCGGCGCTCAGTGAGGCCGACGAGCTCGAGGAGCTCGGATACGCGATGCGTGCGCTGCTTCGCCGAGACGCCGGCGATCTCGAGCGGATGCGAGATGTTCTGCTCGGCCGTGCGCGAGTCGAGCAGGTTCACGTGCTGGAAGACCATGCCGATCTTGCGCCGCGCCCGCGCGAGATCGGATCCGCGTGCTGCGCCGATGTCCGTTTCGTCGATCTCGATGCGACCGCTCGTCACGGGCTCGAGGCCCGTGAGGCAGCGGATGAGCGTCGATTTTCCGGCACCGGATCGACCGACGATGCCATGGATCTCACCGGCCGCGATCGACAGGCTCACGTTCGCGAGGGCGGTGATTCCCCCGGCGTGCACCTTGGTCACGTCGCGCAGCTCGATCATCGATTCCTCTCCGGCCGCGCGGCGGCGCGCCTGGACCACCGTGCCAGAAACCGCGCAAGAACGTGAATTCGACGACGAAGTGTGACGATCGGCCCGTGACCGGCGCTCGCGTCCGTGCACGGGCCGACAGTCGGCGCTCAGCCGCAGACGGCCGCGTCGTACGAGACGAACGCCTGCTCGCCGCCCATCGTCACCGTCGCTGCACCGGCCGGAACGTCGTGGCTACGCGTGTTGAACGCCGCAGATCTCGATGCTCCGGGTTGGACGCGCGGGTACGTGCGCGCGCCGTGATCGGTGCTGATCGTGACGCTCGCGACGTCGTCACCGGTGTTCGTCGCGGTCACGACCACAGCGACATGCGGTCCGACGCATCGCGTCGTCGCAACTGTGCCCGACTCGCCCCACACGGCCTCGAGTTCGATCGAGGAACCGCTGTCCGGGAGCGACCAGTCGTCGGGCAGCGTCTCGGAATCGTCCGCGAGCCGCCACCCCTCGAACGCCGCGTCCTTCCGCGACCAGTCGGCACCAGCCACCGCATCGATGCTCGGGAGCGCGAATCCCTGATGCGGGACGCTCTGACGCGCCGGTTCCTCGCCCTCGGAGCGGAAGGTCACGTCGACCGGGAGCACGTACGCGGACGCGCCCTGGGCGTCACTGCGCGTGGCATCCTCGATGACCCACCGCGTCGCGCGCTCGGGGTCCGCGAGAGTCATCGACTGAGCCGTGTCCGCGCGGCCGTCGAGCGCCAGCGCGCGCCCGGTCTCCACGTTCACCAGCACGCCGTCGTAGAGATTCGCGGTCGTCTCGATGTCGGGTGCGAATTCCCAGCGCTGCGCGGGATCATCGGCGTCCGGTGTCTGCCCCGCATAGCGGATCTCGTCGGAGCCGATCGCGGTGAGCGCACCCGCGCCGTCCCTCGTCGTGATCGTGTAGAAGCCGTCGGCGTAGTCGATGCTCCAGACGCCGTCGCCCCACTTCGGCCAGATGACGACGTCCCGCTCTGGGTGATCGACGTCGCCCGCGTACTGATCGATCTGATACTCGACGCCGAGGCTGTCGGTCACGATGCGGAAGGCGTCGCCGCCGAAGTCGACCTCGGCGGCCGTGACGCGCTCCGGGAGCGTCGGGGGCTCCGTGTAGTCGCCGTGGTGGATATCGGGCCCCGGCTCGTCCCATGGCGCAGGCATCGCCACCGGGTCGTAGATCTTCGCGAAGAACTCGTATGCCCTCGGGTCGTACGCTTTCAGCTCCTCGCGCGTGTTGATGGGGCTCCTCACCCCGTCCGACCAGTCCGGCATCTCCTTCATGTTGTCGAACCAGATCGCCGTCAGCGTGGCGAAGTACTCATCGATGTTCGAGATCGCGTAGGTGTTCGGCCACAGTCCCGTGTTGTACGCGTTCTCGTAGACCGTCCAGAGCTCGTCCGACAGCGACGAGTCCTCGAGGGTTTCGATGCCGACCAGGCGCACCGCGTGACCGAACTCGTGCGCGAGGATGTTCTCGTTCGGATATCCGGTGTTGTCGAACGGATTCGCGCTGTCGACGGTGCGCAGCACGTTCCGCGCCGAGATCGACGACACGCATCCGTTATGCGTCGAACCGCCGTAGCCCTCCACGTCGTACATCGCGGGGTCGTAGCCGCCGCGATGCTCCGGCACCAGGTAGGCGTTCTCGTACACCCCGTACACGGCGAGCGAACATCCGAATGCGGCCATCTGCGCGGGGATCCCGGTGTCGGTCTTCCCGAGCTGGACGTCGACCTGCGCGGCCGCCATCTCGAGGACTTCGGGACCCACGCGCGGCCCCGCCTTCATGATGATGCCGCTGTCGCTCTCGAGCTGCTGGGTGTAATAGTCGAGTCGGGGCACGCCGACATACTCGGCGTCCTTAGCCGCAAGACCATCGTGATCGACGATCGCGTCGCCGTCGATCGTGAGCGTCAGCGGCTCGTCGGGATCGATCGACCCCGTGTAGGCGATGCTCGAGAGGTGCAGATCCGCGTCGAGGCGCTCCATGCTGTTCGCCTCCGTGGCCGCGATCTGCGCGTTCTCATGATCGAAGAAGATCGTGTCGGTGGATCCCGATTCCGGCTTCACTGTCAGCGCTACCTGCGCGTCGCCGCTCATCAGGGTGATGTTGTCGGGATCCACGGCCGCGAGCTCATCGACGTAGCGGTCCCAGTAGATCTCGAGGTACTTCCCCTCGTTGATCACGCGGACCTGCGTCACCTGGGGCCCGTCGAACGAGAGATCGGTCGCGACGACGCCGTCCGATCCGACCTCCACGATCGCCGTATCCGCTGCCGCCGCAGGGAGCATCGGCATTGCCACAAGAATGGCCGCCGACGTTCCGAGGGATAAGTTTCGTCTCTTCACGTCTTCTCCTCACCATCGCTTCCTTGCGATGCTCGGATCGTATGTGACATTTCACACGTCACACAACCCTACGAGGTCATTCCGTGGCGAACCGATGCCGCGCCATCGTCGAGCGCGGCGCCGCCACCGGCTCGCCGAGCAGGTGCCGCCCGCCGGTCGCACACCGCCGGCGGCATCATAGTGCGCGCTCTGCCTCGCGCACGGCATGGACATCGCACGGCTCTCATGAAGAAACCCCCGGCAGGACCGGGGGTTCTCATCTTGCTGGGGTACCTGGACTCGAACCAAGAATGGCGGTACCAGAAACCGCTGTGTTGCCAATTACACCATACCCCAAGGGCGATCAGGCTCTCGCCGTCACAAGTGACTAGCTTATATGACCGTGAGAGCCGACGCCAATTCGCCGTGCAGGCGGGGCGTGTCGCGCCGGGTCAGCCCGCCAGCTCCTCGAGCAGGGCCGCGAGCCGGGCAAGCGTGCGCTCCTTGCCGAGGAGCTCCATCGATTCGAACAACGGGGGCGAGACACGGCGTCCGGAGATCGCCACGCGCGGCGAGGCGTAGGCGACGCGCGGCTTCAGCTCGAGCCCATCGATGAGGGCCTCCGACAACGCCTCCTGGATCGGAGTCGCGGAGAACTCCTCGAGCGGCGCGAGCGCATCGATGCTCGCCTGCAGCACGCGCGGTGCGTCATCCGTGAGCTTGGCGACGGCATCCTCCTCGTAGGCGAGGTCGTCCGTGAACAGGAAGCCGAGCATGCCCCCCGCCTCGCCGAGCAGCTGCATGCGCTCCTTCACGAGCGGAGCGGCCGCGGTCACCAGCGCGAGCTCGTCGTGCGTCGGGTTCTCGTCGATCGCGCCCGCGCTCTGGAGGTACGGCACGAGCCTCGCGGCGAAGTCATCGAGATCGAGCAGGCGGATGTGGTCGCCGTTGATCGACTCGGCCTTCTTCTGGTCGAAGCGGGCGGGATTCGGGTTCACGTCGGAGATATCGAACGCCGCGACGAACTCGTCGAGCGAGAACACGTCGCGGTCGGGAGCGATCGACCAGCCGAGCAGAGCGAGGTAGTTGAGCAGCCCCTCGCGCACGAAGCCCTTGTCGCGCTGCAGGAACAGGTCGGCGCGCGGATCGCGCTTCGAAAGCTTCTTGTTGCCGTCGCCGAGAACAAGCGGCATGTGCCCGAATCGCGGAATGAACGTCGTGATCCCGGCGTCGATGAGCGCACTGTAGAGCACGATCTGACGCGGCGTCGAGGGCATGAGATCCTCGCCGCGCAGCACATGCGTCACCCCCATGAGCGCGTCGTCCACGGGGTTCACGAACGTGTAGAGCGGGATCCCGTTCGGGCGCACGATCACGAAGTCGGTGAAGCTGCCCGCGGGGAAGGTCACCTCGCCGCGCACGACGTCGTCGTACGTGATGGCATCGTCCGGCACCTTCAGCCGCAGCGCGGGTTTTCGGCCCTCGGCGCGGAACGCGGCCTTCTGCTCCTCGGTGAGGTCGCGATCGTAGTTGTCGTACCCCTGCTGCTTCGGGCGGCCGTTCGCCTCGTTGCGCGCGTCGATCTCCTCGGCTGTCGAGAAGCTCTCATACACGAGCCCCTTCTCGAGCAGCTTGTCGAGCACCTCGCGGTACAGCCCGTGGCGCTCCGACTGGCGGTAGGGCGCGTGCGGCCCGCCGACCTCGACGCCCTCATCCCAATCGATGCCGAGCCAGCTGAGCGCATCGATCAGCTGGTCGTAGCTCTCCTGACTGTCGCGGTTCGCATCGGTGTCCTCGATCCGGAACACGAGCTTGCCGCCGTGATGGCGCGCGAAGCCCCAGTTGAACAGTGCAGTTCGGATCAGGCCGACATGCGGCAGGCCGGTCGGCGACGGGCAGAAGCGAACGCGAACGTCGCTGCCGGTGGCCGTAGTGGTGCGGGGATCAGGTGCAGATGACATCATCTGCGATCCTACGCCGCACGAGCCGAGGATCCGGGGAGCCTCCCCTTACGCGGCGTCGCGTGCGATGTTGCGCAGGATTCCGATGCCGGGCACCTCGACCTCGACCGCATCGCCTCCGCGGAACGCTCCGACACCGGCGGGGGTGCCCGTGAGGATCAGATCGCCGGGCAGCAGCGTGAACGCCGCGGTGACGAACTCGATGATCGACGGGATGTCGAAGATCATGTCGGTGAACGCGCCGCGCTGCACCTCGACATCGTTGTGACGCGTGATGATCTCGCCGCGCGAGACGTCGAACTCGGTCTCGATCGCCGGGCCCACGGGACAGAAGGTGTCCATGCCCTTCGCGCGCGCCCACTGACGATCGGGGCCCTGCAGGTCGCGGGCCGTGACGTCGTTCGCGATCGTGTATCCGAAGATGACGTCGGCGGAGTCTGCTGCAGCGACGTTCTTCGCGATCTTGCCGATCACCACGGCAAGCTCGCCCTCCCACTGCGTGTCGTTCGTCTGCGGCGGGCGCACGATGGTGTCGCCGGGGCCGATCACCGCCGTGTTGGGCTTGAAGAACAGCAGCGGCTCGCTCGGCACATCGTTGTTCAGCTCGGCCGCGTGATCGCGGTAGTTGCGCCCGACGCACACGACCTTCGACCGAGGGATCACCGGCGCGAGCAGCGCGACGTCGCCGATCGCAACGCGCTCGCCCGTGGTGTCGAGACCGGCGAACAGCGGATCTCCGGCGAGCACGACGAGGTCGGTCTCATCGACGATTCCGAACTTGATGGCGTCGTTATGACTGAACCGCACGATCTTCACCGTGCCAGCCTATCCCGCACGGAGGCGGAGCGCATCGCGCCGGTGGTCTGCGAGCGCCGCGCCGATCGCCCCGACGGGCACGCCGGGCGACAGGAGTTCGACGCGCTCGTCGAGACGCAGCGAACCGAGGAATGCGGACCCCTCCGCCGCGCGCTCGAGCTCGCGCAGCACGGGGATGCGCAGGCGCTCGCCGAGACGGGCGATGCCGCCGCCGATCACGATGCGCTCGGGATCCACAGCGAGCACGAGAGTGCGCACCGCCGCGGCGGCGCCTCGCGCGAGGCCCGCAACGACCCCGAGCGCGGCGACGTCTCCGGCGTCGGCGCGGTCGAACGCGTCCCGCACCGCGAACGGCCCGCCCGCCGTGCGACGCGCAATCGCCCCGCCGCCCGCGAACGCTTCGATGCAGCCGCGCTGGCCGCACGCGCACCGGGGGCCCGCGGGATCGATCGACAGGTGGCCGATCTCTCCGGCGACGCCGCGGGATCCGCCGTTGATGCGCCCGTCGAGCAGCACCCCCGCAGCGACGCCCGTGCCGAGGTTCAGATAGGCGAGCGAGGAGGTGAGCCGGTCGATGCCGACGCCGCGCGTCGCCGCGCGCACGTCATTCTCGACGCCCACGACGGCGCCCGAACGTGCCGCGATCTCGGACGCGAGGTCGAGGTCTGAGATGTCGAGGTTCACCGCGTCGTGCACGCGACCCGACGACACCCGCCCGGGGATGCCGATACCGACCGACGCGGCGCCGCCCGGCGGCACCACCGCATCGATGACGGCGAGGATCCCGTCAACGACGCCCTCCTTCCCGCGCACGGTGCGCCGCTCGGCGCGAGCGACCACCCGAGCGGATCCGTCGAGCGCGACCGCCTCGGTGGTGGAGCCGCCGACGTCGACGCCCACGCGCAGTTGAGCGCTCATCCCTTCACCGCGCCCGAGACGAGGCCGCCGGTCATGCGGCCCTGCACGATGAGGAAGAAGATCACCACGGGGATGCAGATCAGCGTCGACCCGGCCATGACCGCTCCGTAGTTGGTGGCCTCTGTCGCCGACTGGAACGAGTTGAGCCAGGTCGGCAGCGTGAGGTTGCTGCCCTTCATCAGCAGCAGCGCCATCGTGAATTCGTTCCACGACTGCATGAAGGCGAAGATGCCGGTGGAGACGAGACCGGGCGCGAGCAGAGGGAAGGTCACCTTCCAGAACGCCTGCGGCTTCGAGCAGCCGTCGATCTGCGCCGCTTCCTCGAGCTCGATCGGAACGCCCGCGACGAAGCCGCGCAGCGCCCAGATCGTGAACGGGATCACTGACGCGATATGCACCAGCGCGAGCCCCATCAGCGTGTTCATCAGGCGCATGTCGTCGACGAGGTTGTAGACCGTGAACATCATTGCCTCGCCGGGAATCATCTGCACCACGAGGATCCCGACGATGAAGGCGTGCCGACCGCGGAACGCGAAGCGGGCGAGCGCGATCGAGGCGAGGAACGCGACGAACAGCGCCGCGATGACGACGACGATCACGATGACGAGACTCGTCGTGAGCGCGTTCGGGAAATCGGTCTGCCCGGGGGCCGCCGGCCGCGTCCACGCCGTGACGAAGTTGCGCAGCGTGGGCTCGCGCGGCACCACGGACGGATCGCGGCTGATGATCTGGTTGCCCGGCGTGAACGAGAGGTTCACCATCCAATAGACCGGGAACACCGAGCACACGAAGACCACGGCGCCGATGATGTTGAAGAGCACGCGGTTGGCGGGTCGGCGCACCGGTGAGGCGGGCGAACGGCGCACGCGCCGCGTCGGCATCACGAGAGCGCGGGTCTGAAGGGCCGTCATGAGTCATCGTCTTTCAGGAGCAGGCGGATGTTGTACCAGCTGATCGCGAGCATGATCACGACGATGAGCATGCCGATCGCACTCGTCTGACCGAACTCGCCGATGCCCTGCCGGAAGAGGTACACGGGCAGCACGTTCGTCTCGGCGGCGATTCCGCCGCGGCTCTGCAGCGCGTAGACCTGAGTGAACAGCTTCATGTTCCAGATGATCTGCAGAATCAGCACCCCGCCGAGCACGGGACGGATCGCGGGGAAGGTGACGCTCCAGAAGCGCTGCCAGCCGCCTGCGCCATCGATCTCGGCGGCTTCGAGCGCCTCGCGCGGCACCTGTCCGAGGCCCGCGTATGCCGTGAAGGCCACGAACGGAATCGCGCCCCACACGACGATGATAGTCAGCACCATCACGAACGTCCACGGGTTCAGCAACCAGGGATGGTTGTGCCAGTCGTTCGTCCCCGTCAGCGCCCCCAGGGCCCAGTTGACGAGGCCGTACTCGGTGTCGAAGATGAACCCCCACACAACGGTCGCCGTCAGCGGTGGGATCGCCCAGGCGAGCAGCAGACCGACCGAGACGAGCAGCCTCATGCCCCGCCGGAGCTTCGTCATCAGCACGGCGATGAGGATGCCGCCGATCATGATGAGCGTCGTCGTCAGCACCATGATGCCGATCGTGCGCCCCAGCACCGCGGGGAAGTCGCTGCTCGTGAGGATCTTCGTGAAGTTCTCGAACCAGACGAAGTTCGCAGGAGTGCCCTGGATCTTGTTGCGCACCTGGTAGTCGGTGAACGACTGCCACACCATCGTGATGCCGGGGTAGCCCACCATGAGGGCGATGAGCGCGATCGACGGCACGAGCAGTGCCCACGCGGATATCGACTGCGAGCGTCGGCGCCGCTTCGCGCGCGTCTCGCGCGCCGGCACCGCGGATGCGGTTGCGTACACGGGTGTCCTTCCGGGACGAGAGGCGGGGCGGGCGGCTGGTGCGCGCCCGCCCCGCGCCGGATCAGCCGTTCAGGATCTCTTCGATGCGCGCGTCGAGGGCCTCCGCGACCTGCGCGGTGTCGTCGCCCTGAGCGATCCGCACGAGCGAATCCTGAATGATCAGGCTCGATTCGACCTCCTGCCACTTGGCCGTCGTCGGCACGCTCTTCGACACGGCGAGCGCTTCCGCCTGCGCCTGCGCGACATCGTTGTCGGGGAGCGCCTCGTTCGAATCGAGCAGCGCGGGCGTCAGCCCGACCGCAGCCATCGCATCCTGGTACTCCTTCGACAGCATGATCTCCACCGCGTCCTTCGCCATCTCGGGGCTGTCGCTGAGCGCCGCGACGGCGACGTTCGATCCGCCCGCGAAGATCGGAGCAGGCTCGCCGGGCGTGTTGCTCGGGAGCGCGAACGCGCGCAGATCCTTGCCGTAGCTCTCGGCGCATCCGGGAACGTCCGCGTCCTCGGGCGCGGTGATGGATCCGGCCATCCAGGCCGGCGCCGACAGGAACGCGATCTCCCCCGCGCAGAACGGCACGTTGGCGTCGGTCTCGTCGCCGTCGGTCGGCGCGTTCGTCGCCTCCTGATAGACCCGCTGCAGCAGCTTCAGCCCCTCCTGCGACTCGGGGCTCGAGAACTGCGCATCCCATGTGTCGCCGTCCTGGACGGCGATCTCGCCGCCGTACGACCAGATGTACGGAAGCATGTTGTACCAGTCTCGGCCGGGCGCGTAGATGCCCGACATGCTGTCGGTGCGGTACTCGATGCCCTGGTCCACGTACTCTTCGAGCGTGGTCGGGAGGGTGTCGGGATCGACGTTGTCCGGCGAGTAGAACACGACGCGCCCGCCCGCGTAGTACGGTGCCGCGTACAGCGCGCCGTCGACGCTCCCCGATTCCTCGAGACCCGGGTTGAGGTCGCCGAGGTCACCGCGGATATCGCTCAGGTCGGCGAACAGGCCCTGATCGATGAATCCGATCGCCTGCGTGTTGCCCACCTCCACCACGTCCGGAGCATCGTTGGACTGCAGCGCGGCGACGTAGCTCTCCGATACGTCGGCCCACGTCTTCTCCTCGAGGTGCAGCGTCCACCCCTCGTGCTGCTCCTCGAAGGTCGATGCGAGCAGTTCGCGCGCTTCGTCAGGGGTATCGGTGCCGACCAACCACACCGTGAGCTCGCCGGTCTCGGCGGGTTCTCCTGCGGAGCTCGATCCTCCGGATCCGCTCGAGCAACCGGCGAGAGCGAGGGATGCAGCGGCGATCGTGGCCGCTGCGGCGAGTAGCTTGTTGCCGTTCATGAGGTGACTTCCTTGTCTGTGTGTTCGTGAAGGGACGATGGGCGGGCTCCGCCCGAGGGGTTCAGGTGATGCCGAGCTCGCCGTGGAGCAGCATCGCGTTGGCGCCGAGCAGCACGACGTCGTCGCCCAGAGCCGACATGCGCACCTGCACGTCGTCGTGGAGGAAGACGCGGTCGCGAAGGGTTCGCTCCGCGGTGGTGCGCATCGGGCCGTCGAGGCGTGCGACCGGCCCGGACAGCACGATCTCCGAGAGATCGAGAGCGCCGACGACCGGGGCGATCGCGATGCCGAGGCGCTCCCCCGCCTCGCGCAGCACGCATTCGGCCGCCTCGCCCGCGGCGATCCGCGTGTCGATGGCGCGCACCGACGCCCACGTCTCGAGACAGCCGACGCGCCCGCACGCGCACTCCCGGCCGCCGTCTGTGCCGACGGTGACGTGACCGACCTCCCCCGCCGCGTAGCGGCTGCCGCGGGCGAGCTCGCCCCGCACCACCACGCCGCCGCCGACGCCGCGGTCGATCTTGAGGAGCATGAAGTTCTCACTCGCGCCGCCGAGGGTGCGCTCGGCGAGCACCGCCACGTCGGCGTCGTTGGCGACGTACACCGGAAGGCCCGTTCTGGTGCGCAGGTCCTCCTGCAGCGGCAGATCCTGCCATCCGATGTCGGGTGAGGCCACGACGACCCCCTCGTCGGAGACGACTCCCGGTGTGCCGACGCCGATGCCGATCACGCGGCCGGTCGCGGCTGCGCGCAGGTCGTCGATGAGATTCTCGAGCGTCGCGAGCGTGCCGGCGGCGTCGCCGTCGGCGGGGCGGTCCGCTGCGGCGCGGTGGACGACGGTGCCGGCGAGGTCGAGCACCGCGCCGCGCACCTCGTGCGCGCCCGAGAGATCGACGCCGACGATCATGAGACCGGTGCGGTCGAGATCGACGACGACGGCAGGCTTGCCCGGACCTGATGCCTCACGGGCGCCCTGCTCCTGCACGAGTTCCGCGGTGACGAGGTCGCCGACGAGCGCCGAGACGGTCACCCGCGTCAGCCCCGTGACGCGTGCCAAGTCGGCCCTGCTCATGGCACCGTCATGGAACAGCGCGGTGAGAACGAGTGACCGGTTGTGCTGACGCATCTGGTCGGGCAGCGCTTTCACTCGACCGTCGCGACGTGCGCCCCGAACGGGAGATGGGGGGAGAACCGTGTTCGGCATGTTTGTAAGGAAAGCTTACAAACATCGCGAGCGCAAGCGGCGTGACCATTTTGTGAAGATTATTTACAAACCTCCTGCTCACCCTCGCCGCGCCGCGCGGGGCGTGCTAACGTCCCGGCATGGTTCCTGCCCTCATTCCCTGGCCGACCTCGCTCACCCTCACCCCCGGCGAGCTGCGCGCCGAACCCGCGGGCAGTCGCGCCGCGGCCGCCGCGGCGCTCGTACGCGCGGGTCGTCGCACCATCGACGCGCCCGGGCACGGCGCCGAGGAGTATGCGCTGCGCGTGACATCCGCAGGCGTCGAGATCGACGCCTCGACCGAGACGGGCGCCTTCTACGCGGAGCAGACGCTCGCACAGCTCGTCGAGCGCGATGACGACGGATTCTTCGTGCCCCTCGTCGACATCCGGGACGAACCGCGCTACCCGTATCGCGGCGTCATGGTCGACGTCGCCCGGAACTTCCACGATGCGGAGACCGTCATCGCGCTCGCCGAGCGCGCTGCGGCGCTGAAGTTCAACGCACTGCACCTGCACCTGACCGATGACCAGGGCTGGCGCATCGCGCTCGAAGAGCATCCGGAGCTGACGGGCCGCGGGTCCTCGACCAGCATGGGCGGAGGTTCGGGCGGCTTCTTCACGCGCGACGACATGCGCCGCATCATCGACGCCGCGGAGCGCGTTCATGTGACCGTCGTGCCAGAGATCGACGTGCCGGGCCACACGCACGCGCTCGGCCTCAGCCACCCCGACCTCGTCGCCGAACCCGTCATCGGAGACGAGGTCGTCTCGGTGACAGAGGAGTACGGCGGCGACCTGCCGCGCGCCGGCGTGCCCTACACGGGCTTCGGCGTCGGATTCTCCTCGCTGCGCGCCCACGCCCCCGGCACCGAACCGCTCCTGCGCGAGGTGTTCGGCGAGGTCGCGGCGATGACGCCCGGTCCTTACCTGCATTTCGGCGGCGATGAGGCCCTCGGCACTGCGCCCGACGATTACCGCGCGATGGCGTCGCTCGCGGCCCGCATCGTCGCGGAGACCGGCAAAACGCCCGTCGCATGGCACGAGGCGGGCGAGGCCGATCTGCCCGCCGGGTCGGTCGTGCAGTTCTGGGGCTTCCTCGATCCGGATCCGGAGCACGTCGAGCGCGTGCAGCGCGCCGTCGCGAACGGTGCACGGGTGATCCTCTCCCCCGCCGACGCGATCTATCTCGACATGAAGTACGACGCGTCCACGCCGACCGGACTCACGTGGGCGAATGGGCCGACGAGCGTCGAGCGCTCATACGTCTGGGACCCGGACAGCGTCATCCCCGGCCTCGAGGACGGAGCCGTGCTCGGTGTCGAGGCCGTGCTCTGGACCGAGACCATCTCCGATGCGGCCGCGATCGAGACGATGGTCTTCCCGCGTCTCGCATCAGCTTCTGAAGCCGCCTGGTCAGCGCCTCTCGGCACCGCTCAGCGCGATTGGACCTCGTTCCGCGACAGACTCGGGCGCCGGGGGCCGGCATGGCTCGAGAGCGGAATCCGATTCCACCCGTCGCCCGAGGTCGCGTGGGCTCAGGAGAGCTCGTACAACCAGCCGTGACGGTCCTCGCGGCGCCCGTACTGAATGTCGGTGAGCTCCTCGCGCAGGGAGAGCGCGAGCGAGCCGAGCGGCTGCTCGTCGCGGAATCCGGCCGCCTTGAGCACCCCGATCGGCGTGACGACCGCGGCCGTACCGCAGGCGAACACCTCGACGATGTCGCCGGATGCGACGCCGTCGCGCCACTCGGCCAACGAGATCGGGCGGCGCTCGACGACGTGGCCACGATCCTGCGCGAGCTGCAGCAGCGAGTTGCGCGTGACACCATCGAGAATCGTCTCAGACGCCGGCGTCACGAGCGTGCCGTCTTTCTTCACGAACACGATGTTCATGCCGCCGAGCTCCTCGACGTTGCCGTTCGCATCGAGGAAAACCACCTGATCGCAGTCCTGACCGAAGGCTTCCGACTGCGGAAGCAGGCTCGACGCATAGTTGCCGCCGGTCTTCGCCGAGCCCGTGCCGCCCTCCGCGGCGCGCGCGTACGTCTCGCTCAGCCAGATCGACACCGGCTTGACGCCGCCCGTGAAGTACGCACCCGCCGGACTCGCGATCACGTAGAAGCCGTACTTCTTCGCGGGGCGCACGCCGAGGAACGCTTCCTTGGCGAACATGAACGGACGCAGGTACAGCGTCTGATCGTGGCCTGACGGCACCCACGCGCCGTCGACCGCGATGAGTTCGCGGAGCGCCTGGATGAACACGCCCTCGGGCAGCTCGGGCATCGACAGCCGACGCGCGCTGCGGTTGAACCGCCGGGCGTTCTGATCAGGGCGGAACGTGTGGATCGATCCGTCGGCGTGCCGATACGCCTTCATCCCCTCGAAGACCTCCTGCGCGTAGTGCAGCACTGCAGCCGCGGGGTCGAGCGCAATCGGACCGTACGGCTGCACGCGCGGCCGGTGCCATCCGCCCTTCTCAGACCAGCACACGTCGACCATGTGGTCGGTGAAGACGCTGCCGAAGCCCGGATCCGCGAGCAGCTGCTCGCGCTCCGCGGGCGACTTCGCCGCGAGGTTCTTGGTGACCTGGAAGTCGAGCGTCGTGAGGTCGGGGTCGGTGGTGGTCATGTGCGTTTCCTGTCTGCGCGGTGGCGGTGCGCGAAATCCGTGGGGTCAGG
>Ga0308157_10004522_pt1 | contig 18397 bp, 17 predicted proteins | sample PhyBR1_FD_201035 | JGI IMG/M metagenome (GOLD analysis project Ga0308157, IMG submission 201035) | Phyllosphere microbial communities from UC Gill Tract Community Farm, Albany, California, United States - DLSLB.R1 | ecosystem: Host-associated > Plants > Phyllosphere > Unclassified | place: USA...
ACCGATTACGAAGCCCGTGTCCCAGGTGCTAACAGCGCCGACATCGATACCATCAAGGCATCGGCCAAGCTGTTTGGCGGCTACGAGTTCACCCCGAACTGGGCAGTTGAAGTCGGCCATACCGACTTCCGCAGCGCCGACATCTATTACACCCTGGGTGCGACGAGCGCCAGCGGCCAGGTCGATGGCCGTTCGACCTACGTCGCTGCCAAGTTCAGCTCGCCGCTGACCGAGAAGCTGGTCGGCTACGCCAAGCTGGGCGTGTCGCATGACGTCAACGAACTGTCGGCTTACAATGCCTCGCTGAACCGTCGTGACAGCGACAACAACGCCTACGGCGCCCTGGGCGTGCAGTACAACATCAACCAGGACGTGGCAGTGATCGCCGAATACGAACGCTTCGGCGGCACCCGCGACTTCGGCGTGCGTCCGAACGCACTGACCATCGGCGCGAAATACTCGTTCTAAGCCTTGCCGCATGGGTCGGGCCTGGCATTGCCGGGCCAACAAAGCCGCCTTTTATCAGGCGGCTTTTTTTGCGCTGTACACGTCAACTATGGATGGGCATTGCGTCGGCGCCGGTATCGCGCGGGTGCCCGGCCGACGAGGCGACGCCAGCGTGCTGTCGCAGGATGTCGAATGCCGATCTGTTCGGAGACGGAAGCCTCAAGACGATCCACACGCCAGGCCATACGCCGGGAAGCATGGCGCTGCTGGTCAATTTCAGGAAGTCCGGGCCGTATATCCTGTCTGGCGACCAATGGCACTTTACGGAGAACCACGAACGCCGCCAGGTGCCGACCTGGAACTATGACCACGATCACACGATCACGTCAGGAAAAAAGCTGGATGACGTCATCTCGGCCATGCATGCCACGCTGGTCATCCAGCACGAACCTGCAGATAACGTGAAGCTGCCGAAGCTGCCCGGTTTCCTCGACTGAGCCGATGTATCCAGGCGCCAGGCTGCTGCGGCTGGCCTGGCGCGGCGCCACTACAGCCGCGCCAGCGCTTGCCCCTGCGGCCGGTTCACCCACGGCGGCACGATGAGCGCCGGCTCGGGCGCCGCATGCCCTGCCGAAAGAAAGCGGTGCAGCGACGACCACGGCCAGTCCCGCGCTTCGAGGCAATGGCCATGGCGTACAGCGTCGGTGTGAACATAGTCGACCAGGGCCGCGTAATCGTCGTCCGGGCCGACCCGGTAGTGGCGATAATGGCGTTCCCAGACCGCGCCGTCGTCCATCTCGGGCCGGCCGGTCTTGCGCAAGGCCTTGGAAAAAGCGATCTTGACTGCCCGCCAGCGGCTGGAACAGTCGTGGTCGCCTGGCGGCAGGGTCCAGATCGCGTGCGCGTGATCGGGCAGCACGGCCCAGGCGTCGACATGGAAGGGACGGCGCGCACGCGCCAGCCGCATGGCTTCGCCGAATGCGGAAATCTGTTCTGTCAGCAAGTGACTGCCGCGATCGAGCAGGCGCACCGTGAAAAAGAAAGTCCCGCCCGGGACGCGGTTGTCGCGGTAATTGAGCATGGTCTGGCCGGCACCGCGCGCGCAATGCGGCTACGGTCGACGCGCTTCCGAGAGTCTTGATCCGCCAGAGTTTTACACAATTTACATCCAGGCCGCGTTCCGTTTCCGCTAATAAAAAAGCCTGCCGAATGGCAGGCTTTCCTTACGAAACAGGCACTTGCATCCTATCCATTAACCTTATCAAGTCGTCAGCGGCTTGTAGCGGATACGCTTCGGCTTGGCGCCTTCTTCGCCCAGGCGTTTCTTCTTGTCGGCTTCGTATTCCTGATAGTTGCCGTCGAAGAAGGTGACTTGCGAATCGCCTTCAAAAGCCAGGATGTGGGTGGCAATGCGGTCCAGGAACCAGCGATCGTGGGAGATCACCATCACGCTACCGGCAAACTCGAGCAGCGCGTCTTCGAGTGCGCGCAGGGTTTCCACGTCCAGGTCGTTCGACGGTTCATCCAGCAGCAGGACGTTGCCGCCTTGCAGCAGGGTCTTGGCCAGGTGCAGGCGGCCGCGTTCACCGCCCGACAGGTTGCCTACCACCTTTTGTTGGTCGGAACCCTTGAAGTTGAAGCGGCCCAGGTAGGCGCGCGACGGCATCTCGAAGCGGCCGACGCTGAGCATGTCGGCGCCGCCCGAGACGTCTTCGAACACGGTCTTGGCATTGGCCAGTTCGTCGCGGTGCTGGTCGACCAGCGACACGCGTGCGGTCTGGCCGATCGCGACTTCGCCGCTATCCGGCTGCTCTTTGCCGGCGATCATCTTGAACAGGGTCGACTTACCGGCGCCGTTGGGGCCGATGATGCCGACGATGGCGCCTGGCGGCACGGTGAACGACAGGTTGTCGATCAAGAGGCGATCGCCAAAGGCCTTCGAGACGTTCTTGAATTCGATGACTTCATTGCCCAGGCGTTCGGCCACGGGAATGAAGATCTCTTGCGTCTCGTTGCGCTTCTGGTATTCGAACTCGGACAGCTCATTGAAGCGGGCCAGGCGGGCTTTCGACTTGGCCTGGCGCGCCTTCGGATTCTGGCGCGACCATTCCAGTTCTTTCTGCAACGCCTTCTGGCGCGCCGACTCGGTCGACTCTTCTTGCTTCAGGCGGGCTTGCTTCTGGTCCAGCCACGACGAGTAATTGCCCTTCCATGGGATGCCATGGCCGCGGTCCAGTTCCAGGATCCATTCGGCGGCGTTGTCGAGGAAGTAGCGATCGTGGGTGATGCCGACCACGGTGCCCGGGAAGCGCAGCAGGAATTGCTCGAGCCACTCGACCGATTCGGCGTCCAGGTGGTTGGTGGGTTCGTCGAGCAGCAGCATGTCGGGCTTGGACAGCAGCAGCTTGCATAGCGCCACGCGGCGCTTCTCGCCGCCCGACAGCACGCCGATCTTCTGGTCCCACGGCGGCAGGCGCAGCGCGTCGGCGGCCATTTCCATCTGCAGGTTCAGGTTGCCGCCATCTGCCGCGGCGATGATCGATTCCAGGCGCTCTTGCTCCTTGGCCAGCGCGTCGAAGTCGGCGTCTTCTTCGGCATAGGCGGCGTACACGGCTTCGAGCTTGGCTTGCGCCTCGAACGCTTCGCCCAGGCCGGATTCCACCTCTTGGCGCACGGTTTTTTCGGGGTCGAGCTGCGGTTCTTGCGGCAGGTAGCCGATGTTCAGGCCCGGCATCGGGCGCGCTTCGCCCTGGATGTCGGTGTCGATGCCGGCCATGATCTTGAGCAGGGTCGACTTGCCCGAGCCGTTCAGGCCCAGCACGCCGATCTTGGCGCCCGGGAAGAAGGACAGTGAGATGTCCTTGAGAATTTGACGTTTCGGCGGGACGATTTTGCCCACGCGGTTCATGGTATAGACGTAATTGGCCATGCTTTGACTCTGGTGTTGTTTAAGGTGCACAGGATACGACAGAACCCCGCGCCCGACACGGGATTTCTTGGCCGCGGCCGACGAAATCCCGCATGGCCTGCGCCGGATCAGCCCTTGGCCGCTGCCTGCGGCCGGCGCAGCAGGCCTTCGCCGGCGAACAGCAGCAGCGCGCCCCAGATCAGCGCGAAGCCGACCAGGCGATCGGCGCTGAAGGCTTCCTTGAACAGCCACACGCCGAGCAGGAATTGCAGGGTCGGCGACAGGTATTGCAGCAATCCGAGGATCGACAGCGGAATCTTGCGCGCGCCGCTGGCGAACAGCAGCAGCGGGATCGCGGTGAGCGGACCGGCCATCACCAGCAGCACGCGGGTGGTGTCGGAATCGGTGTTGATGAACACGTTCTGGCCCTGCACCGTCAGCCAGATGACGTAGGCGGCTGCCAGCGGGAACAGCACGATGGTCTCGAACGACAAGCCCTCGAGCGCGCCGAGCGCCGCGGTCTTGCGCAGCAGGCCGTAGCTGCCGAACGAAAAGGCCAGGAACAGGGCGATCCACGGCACCGTGCCGGTCTGCCAGGTGAGCCAGCCCACGCCGAGCGCGGCGATGGCGATCGCCACCCACTGCACGGTGCGCAGGCGTTCCTTCAGGATCAGGTAGCCCAGCATGATGTTGACCAGCGGATTGATGAAATAGCCGAGGCTGGCCTCGATCACGTGGTGGTTGGTGACCGACCAGATGTACACCAGCCAATTGGCGCTGAGCAGCACGGCGGACAGCACGAAGCTGAAGAACACCCGCGGCTGGCGCACGACGTGGAGCCATTTCCACTGGCGCCGCAACAGCAGCACGATCAGCAGGAAGCCGAGCGACCACAGCATCCGGTGCGCCAGGATCTGCATCGGCGGCACCTCGTCCAGCGCGTGGAAATAGATGGGGAACAGCCCCCAGCATAGAAAGGCCAAAGCCGCGTAAATGATGCCGGAACGCATGGGGAGGGGGGTTGGGTTGCAGGGATGACATTATCCCTGAAACCGCACACGGCTGCTGGCGGGTGCCTGTATTTGCACCGGTGTATGATGCACCACGAAATATTCTTGCTTTTTTCCCGCCACTATTTTATGGTGCGCCGCACCAATACAAAAGCGATGGTGACATCTTGACATCAGATAGCAAGAAGAGCAGCCTGGCTGCGCTCACCCTGGCCGCGGTCGGCATTGTCTACGGCGACATCGGCACCAGTCCCTTGTACACGCTGCGCGCGGTGTTCGACGACACCCACGGCCTGCCCCTGAATACCCCGAATATCCTCGGCGTCATCTCCCTGATCTTCTGGGCGTTGACGGTCATCGTTTCGCTCAAGTACGTGACCCTGGTGCTGCGGGCGCACAACCGCGGCGAGGGCGGCATCATGGCCTTGATGGCGCTCGCCACCACTTCGGTGGCGCGCAATTCGCGCTGGAGCTTTCCGCTGCTGGCGATCGGCGTCATCGGCGCCACCATGTTCTATGGCGACAGCGTGATCACGCCGGCGATTTCGGTGCTGGGCGCGATCGAAGGACTTGAAGTGGCGGCGCCCGGCATGTCGCATTACGTGGTGCCGCTGGCGGTGGTGGTGCTGGTGGCCCTGTACAGCGTGCAGCGGCACGGCACGGCCGGCATCGGCCGCCTCTTCGGTCCGGTAATGCTGGTCTGGTTTTTAGCCCTGGCGGCGATGGGTGTCGTCAACATCGTCGAATCGCCCGAAATCCTGAACGCGCTCAATCCCTGGCATGCGGCGCACTTCATGCTGGACAATAAACTGCTGGCCTTCATTGCGCTGGGCGCGGTGGTGCTGGCGATTACCGGCGCCGAGGCGCTGTATGCCGATATGGGCCACTTCGGCGCCAAGCCGATCCGCACCGCCTGGTTCCTGATCGCCTATCCGGCGCTGACCCTGAACTACCTGGGCCAGGGCGGCCTCTTGATCGCCGACCCGGGCGCCGTGGAAAACCCGTTCTATCACCAGCTCGGCACCTGGAGCGTGATCCCGCTGGTGATCCTGTCGACCATGGCGGCGGTGATCGCCTCGCAGGCGACTATTTCGGGCACGTATTCGATGACCAAGCAGGCGATCGCGCTCGGCCTGCTGCCGCGCATGCGCATCATGCACACCTCGGAAAGCGAGATCGGCCAGATCTATATCCCGGCCGTCAACTGGCTGCAACTGGCGGTGGTGCTGATTGCCGTGATCGGCTTCGGCTCGTCCGACGAGCTGGCCGGCGCCTACGGCATCGCGGTCACGGCGACCATGATGATGACCACCGTGCTGACCTTCTTCGTCACCCGCTACCGCTGGCGCCTGCCGCTGTGGGTGTGCGTGGGGGCGACCGGTTTCTTCCTGGTGATCGACGTGCTGCTGTTCTCGGCCACCACCACCAAGATTCTCCACGGCGGCTGGTTCCCGTTGCTGATGGGCGGCGTGCTGCTGACCCTGATGCTGACCTGGAAGCGCGGCCGCGGCCTGGTGTTCGAGAACCTGCAGAAACACGCGATCCCGCTCGACGCCTTCATGGAATCGCTGTTCGTGGCGCCGCCCACGCGGGTGCCGGGCACGGCGATTTTCCTGCGCGGCGAAAGCGACGGCGTGCCGCATGCGATGCTGCACAACCTGTCGCACAACAAGGTGCTGCACGAGCGGGTCGTGTTCCTGACCGTGTACATGCGCGAGGAGCCGTGGGTGCCGTTCGAGGAACAGATCGATATCGTCGACCTGGGCCACAACTGCTACCAGCTCAACATCCACTACGGTTTCAAGGACGAGGCCGATATCCCGGACATCCTCGACCGCTGCGCTGCGCTCGGCCTGTCGTTCGAGATGATGGAAACCTCGTTCTTCATCGCGCGCCAGACCGTGATCTCGACCCCCGGCGGCGGCATGGCGCCGTGGCGCGAGCACCTGTACGTGGCGATGTCGCGCAATGCGCGCAGTGCGGCCGACTACTACCAGATCCGCAGCAACCGGGTGATCGAGCTGGGGACGCAGATCGAAATCTGAGCCGAAAATGGGGAGACCCAGCGGTCTTCCTTTTGAATGTTGTGCAAAAACGTCAGCTTTGCTAGCGGGTCCTCATTGCTAAACTACAATTATTAGACAAATTACGGACAGTTTCATGCGACTGATTCGATAAGGTACGGAGTTTCGTTGCACAAACTTTGTTTGCCTTACCCTGTCGAGGACACCCCATGAAGCTGAAGTTCCCCCTGATCGCCGCCTTTGCCGCCATGCTCGCCCTGACCGCCTGCGGCGGCAGCAGCAGCGACGATAACAAGCCTGTCGTCAGCAGCCCTGCCACGCTGACCTTCAAGGACGATACCGTCGGTACCGGCGCCGAAGCGGTCAAGGGCAAGCGCGTCACCACCCAATACACGCTGTGGCTGTACAACGACAAGGCTGCCGACTTCAAGGGCACGCGCATGGAAGCGGGCAACCTGAATCCCTTCGTCCTCGGCGACGGCAGCGTCATCCCCGGTTTCGACCAGGGCGTCACCGGCATGAAAGTCGGCGGCAAGCGCACCGTCCTGATCCCGTCCGGCCTCGGCTACGGCCCATCGGGCCGCGGTCCGATCCCAGGCAACTCGGGCCTGGTGTTCGAGATTGTCCTGAGCAAGGTCGAGTAAGCGAACGCACGGCGTCGCGATCCACGAACCGGGGCGATGCCCCGGTTTTTTTTTGGTGCGCACGGCTGACCTGGCGCACACGCCGCCCGGCTTCGGCGGGCGATGCTCGGGGCTTTTCATGCGGAGCCGATCATGCGATCTTTCATCTTGGTCATTGTCCTCTTGATGCCGGCCGGGCCGGGCGCCGCCCCGCCTGAGCCGGTGCCGGCCAAGTTTCCTGCAGCCTGTATCGCCGCTGCGCCCGTCCTGGCCGGCGAACCGCCAGCGTGGCTCCTGCTGGCGGCGGCGGTGATGTTGCTGGGCGCTGGCCGGATGGCAGTATCCTGAAGGCAAGCGCCTGCGTCGGCGATGCGTTCGCCATGTTGCCGCAATGCGCAGCCGGTATGCTGGTTCGAGCGCCATGCCGCGCGCCCTTGTCCATGGAAGATGCCGATGAGAATCCTGCTGGTAGAAGACGAAGCCGAATTCGCCGCCACGGTCGTCGCTGCGCTCGAACGCGAGAAATTCGTCGTCGATCACGTCGACAACCTGGCGCTGGCGCGTGAGGCGTGCCGCCTGCATGCCTACGACCTGGTGCTGCTCGATCGCACCCTGCCGGATGGCGATGGTTTGACCCTGGTGCCCGCCTTGCGCGCCGCGATTGCCGGCCTGGCCGTCATTGTCCTGAGCGCGCGCGGCGACCTGCTCGACCGCGTCGCCGGCCTTGACGAAGGTGCGGACGATTACCTGGTCAAGCCCTTCGCACTCGCGGAATTATTTGCGCGCATACGCGCGGTGCGGCGCCGTCCCGCCGAAATCGGTCCCGAAGAAATCCACGTCGGCGCGCTCGTGTTCGACATCGCCAACGACGAGGCCAGTGTCGCCGGCGTGCGGCTCGATCTCGCCCGGCGCGAACTGCGCGTGCTGGCCACGCTCGTCAAGCGCCGCGGACGCACCGTGCCGCGCGAATCGCTCGAGCAGGGCGTGTATGGCTTCGATGACGCCATCCAGTCGAACACGCTCGACTCGCATATCTCGCGCCTGCGCCGCAAGCTGGCCGCAGCCGGCGCGGATGTCGAGATCCACGCGATCAAGGGCGTCGGCTACCTGCTGCAGGCGCGGCCGTGAAGCGCAGGCCGCCATCGCTGAAGCGGCCGCTGATCGTCCAGCCGCTGCTGTTCCAGCTCGCCATCCTGGTTGTCAGCTTTCCGATCATCGTCGGGCTGGCGCTGCGCGCCGACAGCGGCGGCGCCTACACCGACGAGCGCATCACCCCCGTCATCGCCGCCGCCATCGTGCGCGCGCAGGATGGCGCCCTGGCGGTGCGCATGACCGAGCAACTGGCCGCGCTGCGCGCCGAAACGCCGGCGATGTGGTTCGTGGCCGAAGACGACGATGGCCGGCGCGTCAGCTTCGGCCAGGTGCCGGCGGAGTTTGCAGCTTCCACCGGCCTCCTGCGCCATCTCTCCTACGGACATGTGCGCGACCGCTTCGCGCCCCATGCGCTGAGCGCCGTGATCCGGCGCGAAGACTCGCCCGCCGGACCGGTAGCGATCCTGGGACATGGCAAGCTGGTGCGGATAGACTTTACCGTCATCGCGGCCTCGGGTGTCACGGCCCTGCCGATCTTTTTGGTGATGGTCGTGGTGTCGCTGGCCGTCATCCCGTGGATCGTGCGGCGCTCGCTGGCCGGCGTGGACAGGATCGCGCGCGAGGCCGAGCAGATCGACGCCGGCCGGCGCGGCATGCGCCTGAGCGAAGCGCAGGTGCCGTCCGAGATCGCGCCGCTGGTGCGCGCGGTGAACGACGCCCTCGGCCGCCTGGACGAAGGCTACGAGCGGCAGCGGCGCTTCATCGCGTCGGCCGCCCATGAATTGCGCACGCCGATCGCCATCCTGCGGGTCAAGGTCGATGCGGCCGCCGACCCGGCCACGCGCCGGCTCGGCAGCAACGTCGAGCGGCTGGCCAACCTGGCCGAACAGATGCTCGACCTGCAGCGCCTGGATGCCGCCCGCCGCGACGAAGAGGTCGACCTGGCCGCGCTGGCGCGGCGCGTGGCCGGCGAGCTGGCGCCGCTCCTGATCGCCGCCGAGCGCACGATCGAGGTCATGGTCGACGGCGCGCAAGCGGTCCAGGGCGATGCCGGCGCGCTCGAGCGGGTGTTGACGAACCTGGTGCAGAACGCGATCGAGCATGGCGGCCGCCACGTGATCGTGCGCGTGCAGGGCGCGGCATTCGAGGTCGAGGACGACGGCCCGGGCATCCCGCCCGAAGAACGCGAGCGCGTGTTCGAGCCGTTCCACCGCCTGCGCCCGCGCTCGGCCGGCAGCGGGCTCGGCCTGCACCTGGTGCAGCAGGTGGTCGAGCGTCACGGCGGTCGGGTGGCGCTGCTTGGCGCACCCGGCGGCGGCACGCTCGCGCGCGTCGAGTTGCGCGCGGCGCGGCCAGTTGCGGGTGGATGAGCGTTGAGCCCATGATCCTGCAATCCCGGGCTGTTCTACTGTCTTGTGTGGCGATGCCACGCCTGGCGGCCACGATGCTCGTGCGCCGGGCAATCCAGACAGGAGAACAAGAGAATGAACCGGACTTACCTGAACGCGGGCCGCCCGCTATTGACGCTGGCCCTGGTCGCTGCGCTGGGCGCGGGACTTGCCGCATGCGAGTCGCCGGAACAACGGCGCTACGCGAACCTCTCGGAGGATAACAGCACCTGCGCCACCTTCGGCGCTGGCCAGGGTTCGCGCGACTACACCGATTGCATGCTCAAGCAGCAAAGCCGGCGCGACAGCGAAAAGCTCAATGCGCTCGAGCGCCAGCGCATTTCGACCCAGAACAGCAAGGACAGCCTCGAGATGGTGCGCAAGATGCAGTGCGACCGCGAGGCCAAGAAGGACCGCGAAGCCGGGCGTCGGCCGCGCGACTGCCACTGACGCATCTGGAACAGCGATCAGCGCAGCATGTCGATGTGCATGATGCCGTCTTCGTCGTAGGGCGCCGACACGGTTTCGAATCCGAAGCTGCCGTAGAAGCGCTCCAGGTATTGCTGGGCGCCGATGCGGATGCGGTGGCCCGGATGCAGCGCCTCGGCCTGGCGGATGCCTTCGTCGATCAGGGCGCGGCCGGCGCCGGTGCCGCGCGCGGCCGTCGTGGTGATCACGCGGCCGATCGACATCTCGTCGTACTTGGCGCCCGGCGCCAGCACGCGCAGGTAGGCGGCCAGGCTGCGCTTGCCGTCGACGGTGCGCCAGCCCAGCAGGTGATGGGCATCGAGGTCGTGGCCGTCGATGTCGGGATACAGGCAGGTCTGCTCGAGGATGAAGACGTTCTGGCGCTGGGCCAGCACTTCGTACAGGTCGAACGGAGACAGGTCGGCGAAGCGCGAGAATTGCCAGTCGATCAGGCTAGGGGTGGTCATGGATGCGAAGCGGTGGTGGTTGAGTGTGAAGCGGAGGTCATTCTGCGGCGGTCTCGAAACCTTCGAGCACGTTGACGGTATGGATGCCGAGTTCGGGGCCGGCATTGCCGCCCTCGAACATGAAGGCCGTCGGCAGGCCCAGGTGGGCGATGCGCTCGCCGATGCGCAGGAAGTCGCCGCCCTGCAGGCCGAAGCGCGGATCGAGCCCTTGCTCGACCGTATCGACGCCGAGCGACACCACCAGCGCCTGCGGCCGGGCCATCGCGATCTTGAGGCAGGCCGTTTCCAGCGCCGCGAACCAGGCGCCGCTGCCGCAACCGGGCGCCAGCGGGATATTCATGGTGTGGCCGACGCCGGCGCCGCTCCCGGTCTCGTCGGCATGGCCGAGGTAGAACGGATATTCCAGGCGCGGGTCGGCGTGGATCGAGACGAACAGCACGTCGCTGCGGTGATAAAAAATGCCCTGGGTGCCGTTGCCGTGGTGGTAGTCGATATCGAGGATGGCGACCCGTTCCAGGCCGTCGTCCAGCAGGTGCTGGGCCGCCAGCGCGGCGTTGTTCAGAAAGCAGGAACCGCCAAAGAAATCCAGGCCCGCATGGTGGCCCGGCGGACGGGTGAGCGCAAAGGTGCCGCGCTCGCCGCGCTGCAGGGCGTGGGCTGCGTTGACCGCGCAGTCGGCGCCGGTCTTGGCCGCGATCCAGGTGCCGCTGGTTACCGGCGTGCCGGCGTCCATCGAATACAGGCCAAGGCGGGCGCAGAAATTCTCGGGCTCGACGTCGTCGCGCAGGGTGCGCACCGGCCACACCGTCGGAAAGGCGTCCTTGCCGGCATTGCGCGGGTCGAGCGCGATCCATTCGCTCCAGGCATTGCGCAAGAAGTGCAGGTAGCGCGGGCTGTGCACCCGCTCGAGCGTCATGAGGGGCACGCCATGCGGCGTGACGATGGCGCCCAGGCCGCGCCGCTCGCATTCCTTCAGCACGATGGCGGCGCGCTCGGGTTTTTCGGAACACGGCACCAGCTCGCCGCGATAGATCTCGACGCGGCCGTCATGCTGGGCATGGTGTTCGTTGTAAAACGTGAGCAAGTGGTCCTCGCGGCTGCCGGTTCGATAGGTTGCCGCGCGTGGGCGGATTACCTTAGTTGTTGGAGCATAGCTTACTGCTGTTGTACGCCGCAACAAAGGCGTCGAAGCTGCCGGTATCGGTCGCTTCGATATTCGCCTGCTCGGCGTGCGAGCTGGCCGCCATCTCGTCGAACAGCGCCTCCTCGGCCGGCATCAGGGGGCTGTCGCGGAAGGTGGCCGCATGCAGGCGGCTCTGCTGCAGGCCGAAGGCCGCCGCCGAGCCCAACGCGCGCACTTCTTCCAGCACCCGCGCCGACGGGGTGAGTGCGGGATCCTCGATCTTCGCCTTCTGCTTGCCGAGCGAAGCCTGGTGCACGTCGCCTTCGTTGTGCTGGTCGTCCAGCAGTTGCGCCACCGGGCGGATGCGCTCGATCAGTTCCAGCGCCCATTCGGTGAGCGGCACTTCGGCACCATCGCGGGTCAGGGTCAGGTCGGGGCGGCGGCCTTCTTTGACGGTGCGTGCGAAGTTGCGGGCGTGCAGCTGGCTGTCGTGGGCGCTGATGAGGGGGCTCTCCTCCAGTGCGCAGAACAGCAGGAAGGCGTCCAGGAAGCGGCCGGTGTCGAGGGCGATGCCGACCGGCTCGAACGGGTCGACGTCGAGGCAGCGCACCTCGATGTATTGCACGCCGCGGTTGCACAGGGCCTGCACCGGACGCTCGCCGGTGCGGATCACGCGCTTGGGACGGATGGTCGAGTAGTACTCGTTCTCGATCTGCAGCACATTGGTCGACAGCTGGATCCATTCGCCGTCCTTCTGCGTGCCCAGCCTGGCATAAGGCTCGTAGGGACGGTTGACCGCATCCATCAGGCTCGTGACATAGCTTTCCAGGCTGTTTTCGTGCGGACGCAGTCCCGACTGGGCATCGTTCTGGTAGCCCAGGTCGCTCATGCGCAGGCTGGTCGCGTACGGCAGGTACAGGGTGTCGTCGGACAGCGTCTCGAGATCGTGTTCGCGGCCGCGCAGGAAGCCGGTGCTCAGGACAGGCGTTGAGCCGAACAGGTACATCAGCAGCCAGGAATAGCGGCGGAAGTTGCGGATCATCGCGATATAGCTCTCGGACTGGAAGTCGCGCAGCGCGTGGCGGCGTTCCTCGGTGACCCCTTCGTCTTGCGCGAACAGCTGCCACAGCCGTTCCGGCAGCGAATAGTTGTAGTGGATGCCGGCGATGCATTGCATCGCCTTGCCATAGCGCAGGGCCAGGCCGCGCCGGTACACGTGCTTGAGCATGCCGATATTCGATGTGCCGTACCAGGCGATCTCGATCTCTTCTTCGGGCGGCAATTCGCCCGGCATCGACACGCCCCACAGCATCTCGTCGCCCAGCTTGGCATAGGCGTAGCGGTGGATCGCATCGAGGCGGTGCAGCGCCAGCGCGATATCGTGCTCGGCCGGGGTGATGAATTCGAGCAGCGCCTCGGCGTAGTCGGTGGTGATGTGCGGGTGCGTCAGGGCCGAACCGAGTGCCGGGGAGTGCGGCGTGCGCGCCAGTTGTCCCGTCGCGTCGACGCGCAGGGTTTCGCGCTCGATGCCGCGCAGGCCCTGGCCCAGCAGGGCGCGGTGTTCGTCGTCGTCGAGCAAGGCCAGGCGGCGGTTGAATTGGTTCGACACGGTGTTTCCTTTCTTATACTGCTATTTCGGTTGGAGCAGAGATTAACCGAAAAACGGACGGCGCGTTCGGGCGCCCCTCATTCAACCCAGGCCGGCGCCCGGAAGGATTTGCGCACCGGCGGCGGCGCGGGCAGGGCTGGCGCTTCGAAATCGGGCGACGGGCCCGGGTCGTAGCCCGGCGGCAGCTCGCCGTCGAGCAAAAAATCGAAATCGAAGGCCGGCTCCCAGCCCGGCGCCGGCCGCGACTCGAAGTCGGCGTTGAAAGCCGCGTCGATGCCGGTGTCGGCCCCGGCGTCGGCTTGCGCGGCGGCGGCGCGCGTCGCCGGATCCTTCTCGGCCACGATCCAGCGCCCGATCCGGCTTCCCAGCGCGGACAGCGGCAGCGCCCCGCCGCCCAGCACGGCGTCGTGGAAGCGGCGCAGGTCGAACAGCTCGCCCAGCGCGGCGCGCGCCTGGGTGCGCAGCGCCAGGATGCTCAGCTGGCCGACCTGGTAGCCCAGCGCCTGCGCCGGGCGCGCGATATAGCGGTCGACCTCGGCCTGGTTGTCGCGTAGCGGATTCGCGGTGTGCGTGTTCAGGTAATCGATCGCCTGCTGGCGCGACCAGCCGTGCGCGTGGATGCCGGTGTCGACCACCAGGCGCGCGGCGCGGAACATCTCTTCGTTCAGGTGGCCGAACAGCGAGAACGGGTCCTGGAACAGGCCGAGTTCGGGGCCCAGGCTCTCGGCATAGGTGGCCCAGCCTTCGCCGAAGGCGTCGTACCAGCCGTGGCGCCTGAATGCCGGCAGGTCGAGCTCCTGGGCGCGCGCGGCCTGCAGGTGGTGGCCCGGCACTGCCTCGTGCAGGGCGATGGTGTCGACCTGCCAGATCGGGCGCGCATCCAGGCGCGCGGTGTCGACCACCAGCGCTGCGCTGCGCTGTGCGCTGCCGGCTTCGTAATAGGCGGCCGGCTGGCCGCCGCCGGCACTTTCGCCCATCGGCTTGACGACGATGCCGGCCGCCGGCACCAGCGTGGCCACGCGCCCGACCCTGGCCTGGGCCAGCGCCAGCGTGCGCCGGTAGCGGTCGAGCAGGGCCGCCGCGTCGGGGAAGAACAGGCGCCGGTCGCTGCGCGCGAAGGCGATGAATTCGGGGTAGCCGCCGCGGAAACCCGTGCGCGGGATCAGGCCTTCGATCTCGGCGCGCAGGCGCGCCACTTCTTGCAGGCCGAGCGCATGCACCTGGGCCGGCGTCATGGCGGTGGTGGTGCTGTCCTTGACCAGCTGGGCATACCATTCGGGGCCGCCCGGCAGCGCCGCGGCGCCGATGCTGTCGCGCGCATTCGGCACGTATTCCTGGCGCAGGAAGTCTTCGAGCTTGCGCAGGCTCTGCGCCACCTGGCCGCCCAGCGCCGCCTTGCCGGCCGCGCGCAACTGTTCGCGCACCTCGGGCGCGATGGTCGCCGGGATGCGCTGGAAGGGCGCGCCGAGCGGGCCGTCGACGAGCTTGTCGCGCAGCGCGCGCAAGGCATCCGGCACCGGCGCGATGGCCGCTTTCGGGATCGTCCAGCCGGCTTGCCTGCCGGCGCGCAGCTGCTCGAGCAGGCCATCGACGTGGGCCGGCAGCGCCTGCAGGCGCGCCAGGTAGGTCAGGTAGTCGGCGTCGGTCGCGAACGGCATCTGCGCGACCAGGCGCGGCAGCCTCACCTGCAGGCCGTCGTAAGCGGTGATCGGCAGCGGATCGAAGGGTCTCAGGGCGCCGGCCGCGACCAGCCGCTCCTTGTCGGCCACGAACAGGTCGTAGGACACTTGCTCTTCGCCGGCCAGCTGCGTGCGGTCGATGGCCTGCGCCGCCGCCAGCATCGCGCGCTCATGTGCGAGCGCGGCCGCGCGGCCCGCCAGCGTGGTGTCGGCGAGCCAGGCGTTGTAGCGGTGTTCGCCCAGGGCGGTGGCTTTTTCGGGGGCATGGCGCAACTGCCACTGCCAGTCGCGTTCATACAGCTGGGCGGCCTGCGCGGACGGCGTCTCGGCGGCCGCCTGCGGGATGGCCACAGGCGCGGCGGCAGGCGTGGCGCCGCAGGCCAGCGGCGCCAGCAGCATGAACGAGGCGAACAGCGGAGAGGCGAACAGGATGCGCATGCAGGCTCCGGAATCAAGACTGGTCATTTTAACAAGCCCATCCAGGAAGCGCGCGCTTTAAGAGACTGTCGCGCGACGACCTCCGCTCACGCGTTCGATGCCGGCCAGGTCGCGCCAGCTTTGCACTTCGTCGAAACCGCGCGCCTTCAGCATGGCGCGCACCGCCTCGGCCTGGTCGTAGCCGTGTTCGAGCAACAGCCAGCCGCCGTGTTCCAGGTGCGGCGCGGCGCCGTCGACGATGGTGCGCAGGTCGGACAGGCCGTCGGCATGGTCGGTCAGGGCGTCGACCGGCTCGAAGCGCAGGTCGCCCTCGCCCAGGTGGCGGTCGCCCGCCACGATGTATGGCGGATTCGAGACGATCAGGTGGAAGCGCTCCCCGTTCAACGCCGCATACCAGTCGCTGCGCAGGAAGCGCACCCGCGCGCCGTTGGCGGCGGCATTGGCGCGCGCGACCTCGAGGGCCTCTTCGCTGACGTCGAGCGCGGTGACCTCGGCATCGGGCCGCGTGTAGGCGAGGGCGACCGCGATGGCGCCGCTGCCGGTGCCCATGTCGAGCACGCGCTGGCCCTGCGTCACGCGTTCGAGCGCGAGTTCGACGATCAGTTCGGTGTCGGGACGCGGGATCAGCACTGCCGGGCTCACCTTGAACGGCAGCCCGAAGAATTCGCGTTCGCCGACGATATAGGCGATCGGCTCGCCGTCCAGGCGGCGCCGCACCAGCGCGTCGAGATGCGCCGCTTCGTCAAAGGTCAGCACGCGCTCGGATTGCGTGATCAGGGCCACGCGCGGCAGGCGCAGCGCGTGGCACAGCAGGATGCGGTTCTCGAGAGGATCGAGCGGCAGCGACAGCCGCACCTGCCCGATGGTGGCGCCGGCCTCGATCATGCGCGCCGGGCGCGCGGCTGGCGCAGCAGCACCCAGCCCAGCAGCACGGTCAGCACCACGAACCAGACCGCCGACCATTGCGGGATGGCCAGGCCGAGGATGGCGTCGGTCGCGCCTTCGCACAGGCCGTCGGCGCGGAACAGCCACGGCAGGTATTCGGCGGTCGGGATCTTGTTGAGCATGGTTTCCATCGGATCGATGCCGCACGAGAAACCGGGATTGGCGATCACGTACAGGTGCTTGCCGACCGTGACCAGGCCGCCGATAGCCGCCAGCAGGGCCAGGATGGCGCCGGCGCGAACCTTGCCGCCGATGGCGCCGATCAGGGCGCACACGCCGATGGCGAGGAACAGATAGCGCTGGATCACGCACAGCGGGCAGGGCCGCATCTCCATGGCGTGCTGCAGATAGAGGGCGAAGCCGATCAGCGCGAAGGAGATCAGTGAAATGGCGAACAGGACCTGGCGATTGGTGGGCATGCGTGGCTTTCTCAGAACGTGTACCGGGGGCGAAGCAAGCTTATTCTCGCACGAAGCAGCCACGCCCGACGTCGTGCATTTTCAATCTGGCAACTTAACAATGACTTAAGTCAGTTTATCGCCTTAGTCGCCCAGCGCCGCCAGCAGCTCGGCCTGGTGTTCCTGGGCCAGCGCATCGGTCAGTTCCTTCAGGTCGCCGTCCATGATGAAATCGAGCTTGTACAAGGTCAGGTTGATGCGGTGGTCGGTCAGGCGGCCCTGCGGGAAGTTGTAGGTGCGGATGCGTTCGCTGCGGTCGCCCGAGCCGATCAGGCTCTTGCGGGTGGCCGCTTCCTTCGACTGCTGCTCGCGCAATTGAGCGTCTTTCAGGCGCGCCGCCAGCACCTTCATGGCCGAGGCCTTGTTCTTGTGCTGGCTGCGGTCGTCCTGGCATTCCACCACCAGGCCGGTCGGCAGGTGGGTAATCCGCACCGCGGAATCTGTCTTGTTGATGTGCTGGCCGCCGGCGCCCGAGGCGCGGTAGGTGTCGATGCGCAGGTCGGCCGGGTTGATGTCGACGTCCTCGACTTCGTCGGCCTCGGGCATCACCGCCACCGTGCAGGCCGAGGTGTGGATGCGGCCTTGCGTCTCGGTGGCCGGCACGCGCTGCACGCGGTGGCCGCCCGATTCGAATTTCAGCTTCGAATAGGCGCCGTTGCCGACCACGCGCACGATGACTTCGCGGTAGCCGCCCAGGTCGGACGACGACTCGGACACCATCTCGACCTGCCAGCGGTTGCGCTCGGCGAAACGGGTGTACATGCGCAGCAGGTCGCCCGCGAACAGGGCCGATTCGTCGCCGCCGGTGCCGGCGCGGATCTCCAGAAAGATATTGCGCTCGTCGTTGGCGTCCTTCGGCAGCAGCATTTTCTGAAGCTCGAGCTCGAGGCCCGCCATGCGCTCCCTGGCGGCCTCGATTTCTTCCTGGGCGAAGTCCTTCATCTCGGGATCCTGCAGCAGTTCCTGCGCCGCTTCGGTATCCCCGAGCGCGCCCTGGTACTGGCGATACACGTCCACCAGCGGCGCCAGCTCGGCGCGTTCGCGCGACATCTTGCGGTAGCTGTCCATGTTCGCGGTGGCGCCTTCGCTCATTAACAGTTCATCCAGCTCGACGAGGCGGTTGGCGAGTTGGTCCAGCTTGAACAGCATGGAAGGTTTCATGGGCAGTCTCGGAAAAATAGCGGGATTCGGCATGGCCGCATGGCGGCCGGGAGGCGTCGACAGGGACGCGGGCGGGCAAGGCCGCCGGGGAACAGGGGCGCTAACGGCGGCCGCGGAACATCTGCGGCAGCAGGTCGGCCAGGCGCGCGCGCTCGTCGCCCTGGGCCTGGTGCAGGGCCTGTTGTGGGCCGTGCAGGAACTTGGCGGTAAGACCCTTCGACAGCGCTTCGAGCACCGCTTCGGCGTCGTCGCCGCGCGCCAGCATCCTGCGCGCGCGTTCCAGCTCGGCCTGGCGCAGCAGCTCGCCCGACTCTTGCAGGTCGCGGATTACCGGCACCACGGCGCGGTCGCCGACCCAGTGCATGAACGACTGGACTCGGGTCTCGATGATGGCTTCGGCCTGGCGCACGGCGGCCTGGCGGCTCTCCATGCCGGTCTGCACCACCTGGGCCAGGTCGTCGACCGTGTACAGGAACACATCGTCCAGGCGCGCGACTTCGGGTTCGATATCGCGCGGCACGGCCAGGTCGACCATGAACATCGGGCGGTGGCGGCGC
>Ga0308157_10004524_pt1 | contig 18384 bp, 15 predicted proteins | sample PhyBR1_FD_201035 | JGI IMG/M metagenome (GOLD analysis project Ga0308157, IMG submission 201035) | Phyllosphere microbial communities from UC Gill Tract Community Farm, Albany, California, United States - DLSLB.R1 | ecosystem: Host-associated > Plants > Phyllosphere > Unclassified | place: USA...
GAGGTGAGCAGCAGCGTGGCGCCATCTTTGGCCGACCTGGCCACATACTCCGAACCGATGACGCCCGCCGCGCCAACGCGGTTCTCGACAATGACGATGGTCTTGAGCCGTTCGGCCAATTGCGGTGCGATGGCCCGCGCGATGGCATCATTACTGGCGCCGGCCGAGAACGGCACCACGATCTTGATCTGCTTGGGCACTGGACTCTGCGCGGCCGCGGAACCGCCTAGCGCGCAAGCCAGCAGCGCCACGCCGCGAATCAGTTTTTTCATGCGTTTTCCCCTTGTTTTATGGGCCGGCGACGCCCTGGCGCGCGCCGCCGGCAAAGCCGCCTAAAGCGTCACGGGCAAATCCAGCAACGGCGCATACTGCTGCGCGCCGAAGATATCGCCGTCGCCAGCCGAGCCGCTGGGCCGCAAACGGTAGATGGTGAACTTGATCGCCAGGCCGGGATCGTATTCCACAAAGTCCGAGATGCGCTCGTGGCCGATGCGGTACAGCGTAGCCATGGTCTCGCGCGTCAGGGCGCGTGAACGCCTGACGGCGTCATAGGTGTCGCGGTCACGGAAGATGATGTCGAACGTGATCTTGTTCACGCCCGCGTTCTTGCTGCGTATGGTCTTGGCGAGTTCGCTCAATTTACGTGTGTTCATGGTCTCAGGCCTCGGTCATATGGGTTTGGAACAGTTCGAACACATCGTCCACGGGAATGGTGTGATTGAGCGTCCAGCGGTAGGCGGCGCTAACGCGCACGACCTCGTCCAACGGAAAGGCCACCGAACCCGCCGTCCCCTTCACGTCGGGCAGGCGCGCATAGAACATCTGGCGCAGGCCGGTAAGGGTCAGTTCTTCGGCCATTTCGGTCGTGGGGGCCACACCCTGCACCATCACGCAGAGTTCATGGCCTGGCTGCGCCCTCAAGGGCTCCAGTTCCCCCATCACGCCGTCGCGCCCATAGACCTTGTAATGCAGCTCGTAGCCGTTGTCGCCAAAGCGTTCGCGCACCTTCTCGCGGGCCCACCCGATGACGCGGTCCACATTGGCAATCGTGTACGGGTCGCGGATGCCGCACAGGCCGAGGTAGCGTTCACCCACTTTGCCGGAGCCTTCCAGCTTCACGGTGATCTTGTCCGACGAAACAAAACGCGAGCCGGTGATGCGTGTGGTCTTCTCGCTGATCTGTTCATAGTGGCATTCGCGCATGTCGAGCCTGCCGCCGGCAAAGAATTCGTCGTAGGGGTTGGAACGCTCATACATGGCGTGTCCCGCCACCGAAGCAATGGTGCAGCGCTGATCGGGGTGCATGGCGGTGATGCGCACATCGTCATGGCTGATCTCGCCCAGCACGGTTTCCTTGCCGCCATACGGCTCGGCGCAGAACGACGCGCATTCCAGTACCTTGCCAAGGTAGTAGGCCTGGTCGGCGGCGTAGCCATGGTGCAGCGCCGGGGCGGCAAAGACCGCCGCGTCCGAACTACGCCCTCCGATGATCACGTCCGCCCCGGCCTCGAGCAGTCTCAGGTAGGGCTGAACACCCGCCACGGCCACGATGCGGTCCGTCGCATCCAGCTCGGCTTCGACCAGATCGGCATAGCCGTCCAGGCCGGCAACGGCGGCCCCCGCTCGCATCTTGGCGCGCACGAATTCCGGATCGACTTCGGAATAGAAATAGCCGATTTTGAAGGGTTTCAGTCCATGCTGCCGGGCAAGGTCCTTGATGATACGAACGTACAGGTCGACTCGGCTGTTCGAACCCGTGTCGCCCGCGGACCCGATGATCATCGGCACGCCATGGGCGCGCGCGGCTAGCAGCATCTGCTCAAGGTCATGGCGCTGCCACGCTTCGGGGCTGGTCGACGTGTCGGAACCCAGGGGCACGGGCCCGACATCGTCGCTGCCCGAATCGGCGGCAATGTAGTCCGGCTGCGCAAGCACGCCCGCCTGGAAACTCTCGGTACGCAGGGGCGCGAAGCCCAGGTGTCCGTTAGGACAAATAATTTTCAACGAGCGCATCTGTCTGACTCTGGTGAAGTGATGACAAGGCCACGCGAACCGTGGCAACTTATCAACGCAAACACCGTGCCAACTTGGCGGAAGACAGAAACGTCAAATGAATCAATGGGTTAGATTTCTTGGAATGCTATTCGCCAGCCGGAAAATGAGTGATATACACGCAATATGCGTGAATTTCACGCATTACACTTGCCACACTGCCGAAAGCGGCTTTCTTGTGCAGCCGATCCCTGCGGCACCTGCACTCAACGCCACGCGCTACCCACCTGGATGTATACGGCGTTCTGGTCCTTGCTGTGCGCGACGTCGATACCCACGGCAAGCCCCAATTTCTGCGCAATCAGATAGCGGAACCCGGTGCCGACGCTGACGACGTTGGACGCGTCTGAAAACGGCCGGCGCTCGCCATACGCCTTGCCTACGCCCGAAAATGCCAGCAAGGACCATCGCGGCGTCACGTTCCAGCGCAGTTCTCCTTCCGCTACCACCGCATTGCGGTCTTGGTAGCGGCCGCGCGACACGCCGCGCAGGTCGACGTAAGGTTGTGCGTAGAACGGCACCGCCCCGCTGGTGAACTGCGCATCCGCGCGCAGCCCCAGCGTCCAATTGGGCGCGGTTGGAATCCATGTGAATCCGCGCGCCCGATAGGTCTCGAAATTCTGGTCGCTACCGGCCCATGGGCGCGCCATCTGCGCTTCCAGCTCGACGTAGCTTCCGTTGTTGGGATAGAACATGTTGTCGCGCGTGTCGTAGTCCGCCACCAGGCCGACTTTGCCGATATGCCGCGCGGCGTTCAGATCCAGCGCATCGGCCGCGTTGCCTGTGAAGCGGGTCTGGGACCGGAAGTACGTATAGCGCGGCCCAACGTACCAGGACGAACCGCCTATCCGCGCAAGCAATTGTTGTATCAGCATCGTGCCCTTGAGCTCGTAGCTGCGGCCATTCCCAAGCGGACCGTAATAATCCAGGTTCACGCGCCCCGAGACCAGCGCGCCAAGATAGCGGTATTTGTCGCCGCCCCAGGTATGGAAATGGAATAGCCCGCCGCCCCGCGACCCGTTCTCGGTGAGCCCCCCGCCGACGCCGGTGACGTTCGGCGGCACATCCTTGCCATCGGGCCGGGTGGTGGACTGTTCCGCGCCGTCGGGCTCCGAAAAGTACAGCAGCATGACCCCGCCTCCGTATCCGACGGCGGGCTCGGTGATCACCATCGGCACCGGCAGCACGCCTTTACGGTTCAAGAGGAAATCGCCGGCGTCAAAGCCCCCTGCTTCGGCGTCTTCCGGCGCAGGATCCGCCGCTGATGCGGCCAGGGGAAAGAGGCAACACGCCACGGCGCGCAGCGTCTTCACACTTGCGGATCGCGTCCTGGCGTTCACGGCCTGCTGCCCTAGTCCGCTTTCCCGCTCGTAAACCAACGCAAATAGGGGTTGTCGCGGCTGGCCGCCGCCAGGCGGGCGCCGTTGCGCGCCCATCCGTCGCGGTCGCCTTCATAGGCCGCCAGCGCGCTTTGATAGAACACGTCCAGCACACTGCGTTCGCGATCGATGTCCTGTGCCATGTCGGCATCAACGGAGGTTAGCGGCGGTTCGCTTCGTTCCGAAAGCAAGGCGGGCAAGGTGCGAACGACCTCACGCGGGCGAACCCAGGTTGCGTACTCGATCGCCGGCCGGTCATCCGTGACGGCGGGCGTCGACCCGGCAAAGCGCGCCAGGCCGTCGCGATCGGTCACCCAGGTGGCCAACAGCGCGGCTGGGGATGCGATTCCGACCTCGGCCAGCGCCGCTTTTACTTTCGGGTCGGTGAACCGGGCGGCTATGCGGGCGGCATCCAGCGGCAGCGGGGCCATCGAGCCAATCATCAGCATTTCGTGGAACTCGGTGGTCCAAAGGGTGGCGTGCGGAAACACGTTGATGAAACTGGCGACCAGTGCGCGGGTGTCTTCCAGGTTCTGCGTGGGCAGCGGCAGCCATTGCGCAACGATGCCTTGCGGGTTCAGCCGCGAAGACGCCAGGGTATAAAAGTCTTGCGAGTAAAGATTGACCACGCCCGCGGCCGACGGCGGAGGCGGCTCCAGCGTGATGAGGTCGTAGCGGTCGGCGCTGCCCAACAATTCCCGCCGCCCGTCTTTCAGCCGTACTTCCAGCCCGGGGTCGGTCGACGCCCCATAGCTGCCCTTGAACAGCGGTGCGGCATGCAGCACGCCGGGAAGCAGTTCGGCGACCACCCTGCGCTGCAGGCCGGAATAGCGCGACAATGCGCCCGCGGTAATACCGGTGCCGTAGCCGATCACCAAGGCGGAGCGCGGTTCGCCCGCATGCACGATCAGCGGCAAGAGCGCCTGCAGGCGCATATAGCGCAGCGACGGCATGGCGTCGCCGGAGTTGGACACGCCCTGGATGTACAGGCGATGGAAGCGCCGATCGCCCTTCCCTTGTTCGACCACCGCGACGGTGCCGCCGTGGTTCTCTTCGTAAAAGGCCAGGTTGCCCCCTTGCGCGCCCGGCAAGAGACGGGCCAGGTGGTCGACCGGCATGGCAACGCCCAGAATGACGGCGGCCCCCGCGAATGCCGCGCCCAAGCCTTTTGCCAGCGTCGATGACGCTTGCGCACGCCATATCGCCACGACCCCGATGCAGCAGGCCCAGACCGTCAACAACGCCAGGCTGCGCACCGTGCCTAAATAGGGAAGCAACACAAACCCCGTCACCGCCGTTCCCGCGATGCCGCCGAGCGTGTTCGACGCCAGCACCGCGCCCGCGCCCTGCCCTCGGCGGTCGGCTGGCACGGCAATGCGCAATACTGCGGGAAAGGCCGCGCCCAGCAGCAGCGTGGGCAAGAGCACCACGGCGCTTGCCGCCACGGTGAACCGCCCAGCCATGCCGGCCATATTGCTTTCGGTCCAGCTTAGAACGGACGCTTCCACCAGGCTTTGCGCGCTGACCAGCCAGCGCCCCAGCAGCGCGGCTTCGACCAGCGCGATCAGGCCGGCGCCCGCCACCAGGAACCCGAAGACGCGCCAAGGGTCGCCCAGCCAGCGTTCGCAGCGGGCGTACAGCGCCGAGCCCACTGCCAACCCGGCAAGATAGACGGCCAGCACGATGGAAAATGCGAATGCGCGGGTGCTCATGAAGGGCACCACCATTTGCGACCAAAGCACTTCATAGCCCATTGCGACCGCGCCCGCGGCTGCATACAGTCCCAGCGCCGCACGCGCGTCGCGGGGCAACGCCAGGGCTGGCGATTTCACGCTTGGCGGCGGCGCATCGCCAGCAGCGGGCGGGTGTTTACGGTCCAGCGACCACGCGCCCAGCGCGGCAACGAGATTCAGGCAGGCCGCCGCCCAGGCGGCGCCATGCACGCCAAGCGCGGGGATAAGAAGAAACGCGGGAAGCAGCGCGCCGATGATCGCGCCGCCCGTGTTGGCGGCATAGAGGGTGGCGCCTGCCCGGCCCACCCGTCCGGCGCCTGTCGCGCGCAGCAGCACCGGCAAGGTGCCGCCCATGAATAAGGGAGCAATGCCGACCACCAACACCACGGCAAGCCAAGACAGCAAGGGGCTGAACGCCTCGCCACGCGCAAACGCCGGTGCGCCCAGCGCCAGGATTGCCGTCACGCCCACGCCCAGGACGGCGATGGCCGCTTCAATGCCCGCATACAGCAGGAACGGCCGCGCGGACAGGTCGGCCCGGCGTCCCAGCACCCAGCTGCCGGCCGCCAGCCCCAAAAAGAACGCCCCGACCGCGGCCGCGATCGCATGCACTTCGACGCCGACGATCAGCGACAGTTGTTTGATCCACAGAATCTGGAAAATCAAGGACGCCACGCCGGACAAGGCCAGCAGCACGGCCGCCTGCCACAACGTCGTGCGGGAAAGAAAGGCCACGCCTGCCGCAGGGACCGCCGTCATCGGGCGCGCGGATGCATTCATGGGGTTGTCCTCTTCCTCTTGTCGGGTCCACCAACATACCAGCGGTGGGCGCAGCCGCAAAGCCGCGCCCGCCCCTTACTTAACTACCCTTCTTTTTCGCCTGCTGCGCGAAATACTCCTCGATCTTCTTGTCCACTTCCTTCTGCACCTGGTCGGTACTGAAGCTGGGCGGATTCTGGCTGGGCGGCCAGTCGATGAAGGTCTGCAGGAATTCCCCGGCCTTGGCGGATCCGATGAACGCCAGATACGCGTTCTTGGTCAGCCAGTCGTTGTACTGATCGGAAACGACGTCGGCGCGTTCATAGGGGTCCATGCGCAGGTTGAACACCTTGGGTACGCGCAGGCATACGAACGGTTCCTTCCATACGGCGAACCCGCCCGGCGCTTTTTGTTCGCAGAACACGACCTTCCAGTTCTCGTACCGCATGGCGACCAGCAGGCCGTCATCGTTGAAGTAATAGAAGTCTTCGCGCGCGCTCTTGTCACTCTTGCCGGTCAGGTAGGGCAACTGGTTATAGCCGTCCAGATGCACCTTGAAGTCCCGGTTTGCGCCGGTGGGCCGCCAGCCCTTCAGGAGCTGATCCTTCACGCCCTCTTCGCCCGCGGCGGCCAAGAGCGTCGGGAACCAGTCCAGCCCCGAGACGATGTCGTTCTTGACCGTGCCCGGCTCAATGTGGCCCGGCCACCGGATCATCGCCGGCACCCGGAAGGCGCCTTCCCAGTTGGTGTCCTTCTCGCTGCGGAATGGCGTGGAGGCTGCGTCCGGCCAACTGAACTGGTTGGGCCCGTTGTCCGTCGTGTAGATCACGATGGTGTCCTTGGCGATGCCCAGGTCGTCCAGCTTTTTCAACAGCTTGCCGACATCCTGGTCATGCTCCCACATGCCGTCGGCATAGTCGTTGCCGGGCATGCCGCTCTTGCCCTTATGCTCGGGCCGGATGTGCGTGAACAAGTGCATCCGCGTGGTGTTCATCCACAGGAAGAACGGCTTTTCCGCCTTGCCGTGCTTGTCCAGGTAGTCGAGCGCCGCGCCCACGGTTTCATCATCGATGGTTTCCATGCGCTTGGTCGTCAAGGCCCCGGTGTCCTCGATCTTGCCATCGGCCGACGCCTTGATCACGCCGCGCGGCATATAGGCTTTGACGACGGGGTCCTTTGCATTTTGCGGAAAGTACGGGCGCTCGGGCTCTTCTTCGGCGTTCAGGTGATAGAGGTTGCCGAAGAACTCGTCGAAACCATGTTTGGTGGGCAGGTATTCGTCGCGATCTCCCAGGTGGTTCTTGCCGAATTGCGCCGTGTTATAGCCTTGCCCCTTCAAGGCTTGGGCAATGGTGATGTCGCGGTCCTGCAAGCCCACCGGCGCCCCGGGAACGCCGACTTTCGACAAGCCAGTGCGCCGCGCGGATTGGCCGGTAATGAAGGTGGACCTTCCCGCCGTGCAACTGTTCTCGGCGTAGTAGTCGGTGAAGATCGCGCCCTCGTTGGCAATCCGGTCGATATTGGGCGTCCTGTAGCCGACGACCCCCTTCGTATAGGCACTGATGTTGGCCTGCCCCACGTCATCCCCGAAGATGACAAGGATGTTCGGCTTTTTGCCGGACGTTTGCCCCTGAGGGCTGGACTGGGCACTCTGGGCCTGCGCATAAGCACCGCCCATCACCGCAAGTCCGCTTGCGGCCACCAGCGCCGCTCCCAACCATCGTCTTGCTTTCATAACTGCTCTCCTCGCCCAACAGGGCCGTGTACTCCCGAACCACACTTGCTCAAGGCTTTTCGAACGCGTATATCCGTTTCCACTCCGTCTTCATGTCAACCACCGTCCAGCCACTGCGCTGCGCTTCGTCCAGCGCGCGGTCCAAACGCCCGATACTGGAATCCCGGTCATAGGCCCATTCGCGCTGCGCATCGGTGTGGTGGACGATGCCGGCAAAGCGCTTGCCCGCGCCGGCAGCCGTCCACTGCAACATCTGAAGGTCGCCGTCTGAATTGCCGAAGGCCAACAGCGGCCGGCGGCCGATGTAACGCTGGATGGCCACCGGCTTTCCGGGACCGTCATCGTTGAACTCGAGCTTGCCCTGGCGCCAGAGCACCGGCTTGTCGCCGCGCATTTCAAACGTCGTGGTGAACCCGCTGCCAATGACCTGCTCTGGCGGCACGCCGTAGGCGGCCTGTGCCCAAGGGCGCATGAATTCGGTTTCGCCACCCGATACGATGTAGGTCTTGAAGCCGTTCGCGCGCAGGTAGTCCAGCAATTCGCGCATTGGCACGAACGTCATCGACGTATAAGGCTGATTGAACCGGGGATGCCGCGCCGTCGCGGTCCACTGGGTCACGCTTTGCGTGAAATCGTCCACGGTCATGCCGGTGTGCGTCGCGCCCACGATCTTCAGCAGGCCCTGCTGGCCGGTCTTGGCCAAAGCGGCCTTATCGCCCTCGATCGCCGCTTTGAAAGGCGGACGCTTGGCCCATTCGGGATGCGCCGGCGCCATCTCCTTGACCCTGTCCAACGCGAACAACGCCTCGAAATACATGGGCTGCTCGGACCACAGCGTGCCATCGTTGTCGAACACCGCGATGCGTTCCTCGGCCTCGACGAAGTCCGGGCCGCCTGGCTGTGTCACCGCGCGCACGAACTCCACGATGGCGGTGCGCGAGGGCCCGTCGTTCCACGACGGCAGCTCTGCTTGCGCAGGCGGAGCCTTCTGCGGAGCAGCGCAGGCCGTCAAGAGCAGCGCGATGAAAGCCGGCGCCAACCACGCCGTCCAGCCATGCGGTCGTTCAGTCGTTTGCGTCATCATTGCCTTCCTTGCGCATCTTGCGCCGTTGCAGTTCGCCCGGCGTGGACCGGGTTCAAATCGTGCGGCAGGGCATGCGCGGGCGTCGGCGCGCGCCGTCGCCGCCACGCCTGTCTCCACTGAGCCGATGACCGGGAAAGCATGTCCCGCCATGCCGAAGCGGCTTGCGGCGCACCATAGGCGTCGCGCAGCACCGCCGCTGCCGTCTGCCGCGAATCCTGGCCTAGCGGCGCCACGGCCGCGCGCAAGTCCTGCGCGCCCGAGGCCACACGCAACCAGCGATAGAAGGCGCCAAGCGTTGCGGTCGGCCCGCGCGCTTCCTGCCGCCATGCGCGCCAATGCCAGGCTTCGCTTGCCCGCCGCGCCGCGGCCGCTTGCACCGCGCGGGCGCGCAGCGCCACGGCAAGACGCCGCCACAAAGGCCAGGTCAGCCACAGCGCGACGATGACAGCCAGCAAGGCCCCACCCCACGCCAGCCAGGCCGTCGGGATGACCCAGCGCAATCCATGGCGCAATCGGGCCAGGTCTTCAGCCAGCGAGAACGGCGGGGTGACGGCAGGCGCTGGCGCCACGGTGAATTCCCGCCCGGGCAATTCCGATTTGGCGGGCTCGCCGGTTGCGCCATCGCGCCATCTCACGGTCAGTGGCGGCAGGCGGAACGTGCCCGCGGCTTGCGCGACGTAATCGGCGCTGTCGGTCCGCTGGCCGCCGACAAAACCGCCGCGGCCGTCGTCCAAGGTGGTCACTTCCGGTTCGCGCGGGTAGCGTTTGAAGCCCGGCAGGTCCGGCAGCGCCACGGCGGGAAGCAGCATCGCCTGCACGCCTTCGGCGCGCTGCGTGACCGAACGGGTGATCCGCCCGCCCACGACCAACGGGTCGGGCGCCATCGAGAAGGCCTGGGTGACTTCCATTTTTCCAGCCGCCACCGCTTGCCCGGCCGCCGCCGTCTGCGGCAGCACGGAAAACGAAACGGGTTTGCTCGTGCCCGACGCCACCGGGCCGCCGGGACCCACCTTGGCCGTCACTCGCAACGCCGGCACCTGCATGGCGCCAGCGGCCGTGGGACTCAGAACATAGGTGTAGCGCACGCCACTATAGGAAACCCCGTCGACGGTATCGCGCACCAATTCGCCTTCGCCCTGTGGCGGCGTCACCAGCACGCCCGGGATATCTAGCGCGGGCAACACCGGCGGCTGCGTGAACCAGGTGGGGGTCAGCACCTCAAGTTCCAATCGCACTGTCGCGCCCACCCGCAGCTCGGCAGGCGCCTGCAAGGTCGCGGTGACGCGCAGGGCCGGCGTGTCTTGCGCGACGGCAACACCGAACAGGCCGAGCAAGCCGAAGAGGCCAAGCAGGCAAGACAGGCCAAACCAGCCCAATGGGCCCCGCGCCAGGAACGAAAGCACTCGCTGCAACCCCATCATGGGCGCCCTCCCGCCGCCGCGTCTTCGACGGCGAACCTGCCGCGCAGGAAACGCGTCGGCGATAACGTCAGGTTACGCAACCACACCTCTTCGGACGCAGCTTGCGCGACCGGCGCGGCGACCATCTTGCCGCCCTTTGCCGTCTTGTCGGCGATGGTCTGATCCGGCGGCTCGGCTTGATCGCCCTGCTGTTCCTGGCTCATCGCCGCCAGCAGCCGCTCGACGATGCCGCGGTTCACGGCGGCGGCCTCCCAACCCGGCGACAAGGCCAGGGCGCGGTCGTAGGCGGCCAATGCGGCGTCGTACTGCCGCAGGCGCGTCTGGGTATTGGCCACATAGAAGACGCCTTCGGGAGTCTCGACCTTGGAGAACGCCGCCAGGGCGTCGGCGTACTTGCCTGCCTGGTAGGCGGCCCGCCCCTTCCAGTACGGATCCTGGAACCGCGCGGCGGCTTCTTCAAAGCGGCCACTGTCGAACGCCCGGCGCCCCTGCTGGTCCGGCGTCAGAAACGCATCGGCCAGCGGATTGGCGCGCGATTCCGTCGGCATGCCTACCGATACGGCGATCAGGATCGCAGCCATCCAAGCCACATTCCAACCCCGCCGCACCGTCAACCAGGCCAGCAATGCCAGGGGCCAGCAGAGCCAATAGCCCGCATCCTTCCAGCGAATGGCGCCAGATTGCGCGTCCTGCACGGCCTGGAAGTGCTGCTGGGCGTGCAGCGTGACCCAATCCAGGTCGTCGGGCGTGGCGGAAAGGCTGCCCAGCGGCGCGCCGGCGGCCCGCGCCAAGCCTTGCAGCGCATCCTTATCCAAGCCGGATTGCCCCACCGCCATCACCAGCACCTGCAGGTCGGGTGCCGCCTGCGCGCGCTGACGTACCGCGTCCAGGCTGCCGGCATCGGCGCCGTCGGTCAGCAGCAGCAATGTGCCGCCGGCGCGTTCTGCCGCCAACACCTGCGCGGCCAATGCGATGGCGCCTGCCGCGTCGCGTCCTTGCGGGCCGATCAGATCGGACGCCAACGCCTGGGTGAACAGGTCCAGCAAATTGGCGTCGTCGGTGGGCGGCAGCACCAGATGGCTACTGCCCCCGTAGGCGATCAGGCCCGTCTTGGCCCCGGCGCGGCGCGCCGCCAGGTCGCGCACCAGGTGTTTTGCCGCTTCCAGGCGCGTGGGCGGAACATCGGCGCCGTCCATCGACGGCCCCAAGGCAACGGCCACGATCAGCGGCGCCACATTGTCCAGAAATTCGGGCTGGTCGCGATGCCACGCCGGGCCTGCGGCGGCGACGGACCCGATGGCCAGGATCAGCGCCAACACATCAATCGGGCGCGGCCCGCGGCTGCCGGAAGAACGCACGATCAGATAGGGCAACAGCACGGGCGAAATCCGGCTGGCGCGCCCCACGGCATCGCCTTCGCCGCGCCGCACCCACCAGGCCAGCGCCGCGCCCAGCAGGCCCAGCAACCACCAGGGGCGCAGGAAGTGGAAGGCGCTTAGGTCGAGGTCCATGCATCCCCCTCTTCCGTCCGCCCTTTCCGTGGTCCCGGCGCACGCCGGGATCGCCACGCCGACATGGCCGCCACGCCATGCCACGCGGCCAGCAGGCACAGGGCCAGTCCAAGCGGTAACCAGAAATAATCGCGCTTGGGTTGATGCCGCAACGTCTTGACCTCCTGCGGCGTGATGCGGTCCAGCGTGTCATACACCGATTGCAGGCTGGCCAGGTCTTCGGCCTTGAAGAACTGGCCATTCGTTGCGCGGGCGATTCCTTCCAGCACGCCGAAGTCGACCCGGTCTTCGCCGCTTGCCGCCGGATCGCCAATGCCGATGGTATGCACGATGATGTGGTGCTGGGCCGCCAGCGAAGCGGCGCGCGCTGGCGGCACGGCGCTTCCGGTGTCGTTGCCATCGGTCAGCAGAATCAATACCTTGTCCCGCTCTTTCGCGGCATCCAGCATCCGTATGCCCAGGCCGATGGCGTCGCCAATGGCCGTGTTGGGGCCCGCCATGCCCACGGCCGTGCGCTCCAGCAACAAGCTCAGCGCGACGTGGTCGCCCGTCAGCGGCGCCTGCGGATACGCGCTGGTGCCAAACACGATCAACCCCAGCCTGTCGTCCGCCCGCTTGGCGATAAAGTCCGCCACGACGGCCTTGACGGCCTTCCACCTTGACTCGGGCCGCCCGTCGGCGTTCCGGAAATCGGCGGTATCCATCGACTGGGAAATGTCCACGGCCAGCAAGACATCGCGGACCGCTTCGGTGTGCGTCAGCGGCGGTTCGACCCATTGGGGCCGCGCCAGCGCCAGCACCAACAACAGCCACACCACGACGTTCAGCCACAGCTGGCCAGGGCTGGCCCGCACGCCGGGCCGCGATGGGGACTGCCCCGTGATCGCGGCGACGGAATCGAAGAACGGCACGCGCAGCGCGTTGCGCTGCTGCACATAGGCGGGCAGCCAGCGATACGCGGCCAGCGCCAGGGGCGCGGCGGCAAGCAACCAGGGATATTCAAGCCGCCACATGATGCTTCACCATCCAGTCGCGGCTTGCCCGGATCAATTGCGTCAGGGTGGCGCTATCCAGTTCACGCACCGCCTCGTCCGGGGCATATGCCAGCAATCGCATCAACGCAGGCGCCTCTTTCGGGAAGCCCTGCGGCACGTCGCGCTCCAGGTAGGCCAGCCACGACTGGCCGCTCAGCGATGCCACGCCGGCGCGCCCGCCGGACGCCTGGGCCGCCAGGGCCGTTCGCTTCAGCAGCGCCGGCAGGCCGCGCGCCGCCAAGGGATCGCGTTCGGCCTCCCGCGCCAGTTGCTGTAACGCCTTCAATGCCTGCCGGCGGTAGAGATTCCGTCGGCGACGGCGCCAAATGGTCGCTGCGGCCCATGCGCCGCCAACCCCCAGCACGACGGCCAGCGCGGCCCAGCCCCAAGTCTGGGGCCAGTACGAGACCGCTGCCGGCAGTGGTAGCTCGCGCAACGCGTCCAATCCTGGCAGCGCGTCGCTCATCCCAACGCCCCTTGTCGCGTGGGCGCAGCCAACGCCGTCACCGGTTTGCCGAGTTCGCGGCGCAACTGGGCCAGTTCGTCTTCCGCCGTATCGATGGACAGCAACGGTACGCGACTGCGCCGCAGCAGTTCCGCGACTTGACGCAGGCGCTCGCTGAAGAAATGCGCAAGCGGTTCGCGTTCCCGCTGCCTGCCCACCGCAACTTCCAGCTGCAGTTCGCCTTGCGTGACGACCAGCCTGCCGTTGCGGGGCAATTGTTGCGCCATCGGATCGAACACCAGCATGGCCAGCACATCGTTGTGGGCGGCCAGAAGACGCAGCGTGCGCAACGTTTCCTCGTCCGCGCCGGCAAAATCGCTGATGACGCAGACCAGGCAATCGTGCGGCGCGTTCAACAAGGCGCCGCGCAATGCGCGGTTCAGCCCCTGCGCGGCGGGCGCATCTGGCTGCGCCGCGGACAAGTTGGCGTTCGCGCGAGCAACTTCAGCCAGCAAGGCGCGGACCCGGTCGCGGCTACGCAACGGCTTGAACGCCTTCACCCCGGCGTCGTCGAATACCAGGCCACCGACACGGTCCCCTCCTCGATAGGCGATCCAGGCTGCAATCGCCGCAAGCCGCGCCGCCACCGCGCACTTGAACGCGCGCACCGATCCGAAGTACATGCTCATGCGTTGATCGACCACGATCATGGCCGGGCGGTCCCGTTCCTCGGTGTACGAACGCACGAACGGTTTGCCGTAGCGCAGGGACGCGCGCAGATCCAGACGGCGCAGGTCATCGCCCGCCACGTAGCGGCGAAGTTCGGCAAAATCCAGCCCCCGCCCCCGCAAACGCGACCCGTGCGGCCCGGCAAGCACGCTACTGAGCGGCTGATTCGCCAGAAACGACAAACCGCTGGCGGCCGCCTCCAGCGCGATCAGCTCGGACAGCGGTGGATGAACGGGGTGCGGCATGCGGTTCATGGCGATCTCTATGCCGGCACGGCGACAACGTCCAAGACCCGGTCGATGACCTGATCGGCCGTAATCCCGTCCGCAACCGCGTCGTACGAAAGGTGCAAGCGATGGCGCAGCACCGCGTGGGCCACCGCGCGCACGTCGTCCGGCGCGCTGAAGTCGGCGTTTTCCAGCCAGGCATGCACGCGGGCCGCGCGGTCCAGGGCGATGGCACCACGCGGGCTGGCGCCGACCTGGATCCATCGGCCCAGATCCGCGTCGTAGTCGGCGGGGCGGCGCGTGGCGTTCACGAGGTCTACCGTATAGCGATCCACCGCGGGCGCCACATGCACGGCCGCCGCTTCGGCACGGCAGGCGAACAAGGTTTCCTGCGACATCTGGGCAGTTTCATGGCGGCCGCTCGTGGCAGCGTCCCCTGGCGTGCCTCTCAGCAGCGCCAGCATCGCCATTTCGTCCTCGGCGCCGGGGTAGTCCAGCTTGATCTTCATCAGGAAGCGATCCATCTGCGCCTCGGGCAAGGGATATGTGCCTTCTTGTTCGATGGGGTTCTGCGTGGCCAGCACCATGAACAGCGCAGGCATCTTCCGCGTGTTGCCACCGACGGTGATCTGCCTTTCCTCCATGGCTTCCAGCAGCGCGGATTGCACCTTGGCCGGCGCGCGGTTGATTTCGTCGGCCAGGATCAGGTTGCCGAACAGCGGCCCGGCCTGGAACGCGATGCGGTTGTGTCCTTCGGCATCCTGCTGCAGCACATCGGCGCCCGTGATGTCCGACGGCAGCAGATCCGGCGTGAACTGGATGCGGCTCATATCCGCCGCAAGGTGCGTGGCCAGGGCCTTGACCATGCGCGTCTTGGCCAGCCCGGGCAGGCTCTCAAGCAGCACATGGCCGTCGGCCACCAACGCGATCAGCATGTGGCGTATGACCGGTGCCTGCCCCAAGACCTGCTCGGAAATCGCCGCTTCCAACGCCAGAATCCCATCGCGCTGCGCCATGCTTATCCCTTTCGTCTGATGCAAAACGGGTAGATCTCGCCGGGGCTCCCGGCAAGCGATCAACGGCTGGCGACGCGTCCCGGGCGGCTTTGCGCCTGCTTCCATTGCTCGGGCGTCATCACCGTGCGAAAGCCCAGGTGCGACATCCCGTTCAACGGGTCAGTGCCCCGGCGCGCGCTGGCCCGGTAGCTGATGCAGTACGTATCGCTGCACAGGAACGAGCCGCCGCGCGTGACGCGCTTGGGCGCGGAAGCCGGCACGTTTCCGTCGTCGGGATCGAAGCTGTCTGCCGGCCCGGCGGGATCTTGCGGCGGCTGACGATACTGGGCCTGAATGCGGAATGCATCGGCGCGATACCAGTCGGCCGTCCATTGCCAGACGTTCCCCGCCATGTCATAGAGGCCGTAGGCATTGGGAGGGAACGAACCCACCGGCGTCGTGCCGACTTGAATCTTCTCGTCCTTGACCACCGGGAACGGCTGCTGTTGCTGCGTATCCCAGATGTTGGCCATGGGTTTGCCATCCGGGCTGAGCTCATTGCCCCAGGCGTAGGTCGCCTGCTCCAGGCCACCGCGCGCGGCAAACTCCCATTCCGCTTCCGTGGGCAGGCGCTTGCCCGCCCATTTGGCATACGCCTGCGCATCCTCGTACGACACTTGCACGACCGGATGGTCGTCCTTGCCGTCGATGCTGCTGCCCGGGCCTTGCGGTTTACGCCAACTTGCGCCGGGCACGAACCGCCACCAGCGGGTGTAGTCGCGCAACGACACTTCGGACTCGGATCCCACAAAAACCATGGCGCCCGGCACAAGCAGGCTGTCATCCGGACGCGGCGTGCCCGGCGGCAACTGAACCTTCAGGTCTTCCCACTTGGGCTTTTGCTCGGCCGTCGTCACATAGCCCGTCGCCTCGACAAAACGGCGGAACTCGGCGTTCGTGACATCGTGGGTGTCCATCCAGAAGCCGCTTACCCGAACGCTATGCGGGGGCAGTTCGTTCGGCTGCGAGAGTTTGTGGTTGTTGCCCATGAGGAATTCCGCAGGCGGAATCCACGCCATGCCGGCGGGCCCCTGCTTGCCGTCGCCTAGCGTGGCCACCACTGCCGCCGGCTTGGGCGTCAGGCTGACGCCCGCGACATAGGCCCCCAGCGCGCTGGCGCCAAGAAGGACGCCGGCTATCGTCAATCCAACTTTCAGTTGTTGCTTCACGTGCCCCTCCGTACTGCGATGGAAACGAAACGGTGCGCCGTTACGCTGGCGCATGGGTATCACGAATTGCTTGTCACGCTGAATCGGAAATGCATTCGGCGAATGCCGACGGAGGCCTTCAATACACACGTTGCCCGCTTGGGCAATCAATCCACGCGGAACACGTGGCGGTCCTTACCCCGGATCCAGTTTGGCGGACGGCCGATGCCGTTCCACGTCTGGCCGGTATCCGGGTGCCGATAGCGCACCAGGTCGGAAAGATCGGGGCCAAACAAATGGTCTGGCTTTATTCCATATTCTTTTATCTTGCGCCGCATATCGACCAGAATAATCTGCAGCTCCTCGCGACGAAGGCGTTGTGCCTCGGCCTCCAGCGTGCGTATTCGCGCTTTGACCTGCCGATAATCTGCCTCCATGGACCCACCTTTCAGCCGTTCGGTGCGTGCGATAAAAATACCGGGTCGCGATTGTTGGCGATATCCGAAAAGCGAAATCTTTGGGAGGCAATTTGTTATTGTTAGCTACGAACGCGCCGCAGCGTGTCGCGTGGCGATTCGCCGAATGCCTGCCTGAAATACTGGGCAAACCGTGACATGTGCCGAAAGCCCCACTTCGTGGCAACCTCGGACACGCTACTCTGGCCATCCGTAAGCAGGTCCCGCAACGCACCATTCAACCGGGCGGTCATGAACCAGCGTCCCGGTGTCATGCCCACGCTGCGCCGGAAAATCAATTCCAACGAACGCAGGCTGTAGCCGCTGCGCCGCGCAATCTCGGCCATCGCAACGTCGGCGTCTTCACCCGACAGGACCAAGCCCTCGCAGGCGGAAATCAAGTGGTGATGACGCCGTTCGACGACGGAACGCGCGGCCTCACGCAAGGGTGTCGCTCGGCCTAACGCGTCGATATAGCCGTTCAGAAGCGACTCGCGGATCACTGCGGCCAGTTCGGGGGCCAGTCCGCCCGAGGGCTGCACCCGCCTGGCCACATCGAACGCGTCGTCGGCCAGGCAAGTCAATACGTGGCGGCCACCCGCCGTCAGGTGCAGCGATTGCGCCGACTGCGTCGGCAGCGCCAGCGTCAATCCCAGCCTGCGCGTGGCCTGCAACTGGAGCACCGCTTCCGGAACAAAGAAATTCACCCACCGCGAGGGGCCGAATGCGTGATACAGCAGTTCCAGGCTTGCTGGATAAACCTGTATTTCATCCGCGCCGAGCGACGTTGTGTTGACTTTCGTTTGGTCGCCCCCAACCGCCATGAATCCGATGCAAATGCCGTCTTCCGGCATGCACCCCTGCGCAATCACGGGAAAGTCATAACACCCGGTTTCCAGGCGAATATCGCCGAGGATCAGCCGTTGATGTTGCAGCACGGTTTGCCGGGACGAAAGCAGGCGATGTTCGAAGCGGCCGCCGTAGACCACATCGAATGCCTGCGACGGCTCGAAACCCGAATAGACCTGCGTCATGTATACCGACTGAAAGGACATCGCAAAACCCCAGCATGATTTCGCTTTTCGGATAACGGCCGAATGAGATTAGCACCCGGCGATAAACCGCTACAAGGCTGGAGGCCGTCTTTAGTTGGTATACCTTGGAATCGTTACGGACTAGGGGCAGGACGTTGCGTACGCCAGCCCCATTGTCGGGAGAGGCGTTGCCCAGGTCTTTTTTCTGCGAGGCCCCACTCCTGGTTACAGCCGGTTCAGGCTGTACACGGACGCTGGCGGCAGATTCAACGGCACGAAGCGTTCCCGGCGAGCCGACAGCCCGCAGGCGTCCAGCACGTTTTTTGATATCGGGCACCGCACGCCATAGGTGAAAAAGTGCATGGCCGCCCCGGGCCGCATGGCCTCGAAAACCGCCGTCAGCAATTGATGATGGTGCGCCCCGCTCATGTTGCGCAGCGGCAAGCCACAGATGGCAGCGTCGATCCCATCAAGCTCGGGATGCAGATGCCTGGACAGGTCTTGCGCCGACACCTGCAGCACGGCGGCTTCGGGAAACTGCGTCTTCAAGCTTGAACTCATGCCCGAGTCCTGTTCGACCAGG
>Ga0308157_10004525_pt1 | contig 18380 bp, 18 predicted proteins | sample PhyBR1_FD_201035 | JGI IMG/M metagenome (GOLD analysis project Ga0308157, IMG submission 201035) | Phyllosphere microbial communities from UC Gill Tract Community Farm, Albany, California, United States - DLSLB.R1 | ecosystem: Host-associated > Plants > Phyllosphere > Unclassified | place: USA...
GGATATCTGGTCAGCGGCGGAAAGGGGATAAGATATGCGCGTCCTTTTAATTGAAGACGACAGTGCTATCGCACAGAGCATTGAGTTGATGCTGAAGTCCGAGAGCTTCAATGTCTACACCACCGATCTGGGTGAAGAAGGCATCGATCTCGGCAAGCTTTATGATTACGACATCATCTTGCTGGACCTGAACTTGCCGGATATGTCCGGTTACGAAGTTCTGCGTACCTTGCGCCTTTCGAAGGTTAAGACGCCAATCCTGATCCTTTCCGGTATGGCCGGCATTGAGGATAAGGTTCGCGGCCTTGGTTTTGGCGCAGATGACTATATGACGAAGCCGTTCCACAAGGATGAGTTGATCGCTCGCATTCATGCGATCGTCCGCCGTTCGAAGGGCCACGCTCAGTCGGTCATCACAACTGGCGATCTGGTTGTCAATCTTGATGCCAAGACGGTTGAAGTTGGCGGTCAGCGCGTTCACCTGACCGGCAAAGAGTATCAGATGCTTGAGCTTCTTTCCCTGCGTAAGGGCACGACGCTTACCAAGGAAATGTTCCTCAACCACCTTTATGGCGGTATGGACGAGCCTGAGCTGAAGATTATCGACGTGTTTATCTGCAAGCTGCGCAAGAAGCTCGATGCCGTTTCCGGCAGCCAGAGCTACATCGAAACCGTGTGGGGCCGTGGTTATGTGCTGCGCGAGCCAGATGGCAGCGAACTGCGTGAAAGCGCATAAGCGTCTTAGAGCGCGTGCGCCTTCTTGGGCGCGCACAACAAGACGCTGTAGATAGTGAAATGACAAAAAGCTCCGCTTCGGCGGAGCTTTTTCTTTTGAATATTGGAAAAATAAAAAGCGCAGGTTTTATCCTGCGCTTTTTATGTTCGATCAGAATGGAATTATTCAGCGGCGAAAACGATGTCTTCTGCAGTCGCGTGAATAGAAATCTTCATGCCAGCTTCTTCAGCGAGCAGCAGCGTATAATAGGGCTGCACGGAATGTGCATCGATCGGCTCTTCTGGTTCAGCGCCTGAATGCAGTTCCAGAAATTTTGGTGGTACGCGCAGCATACGACCCTTCGCGGTAATGACAAAGCGTGGATCGGCGTCGCCATTTTCCAGACGTACAGCTAGCGAGCCGCCACGCGGAATGGCTGCATTGCTGATAAGCAGCAGGTTGAGCAGCAACTTGACTTTGTTCTTGGGCAGCAGAACGCGTGTGCCTTCCCAGGTCAGTTCCGGCTTTTCATTGGCAAAATATTGTGTGGCAACATGCTGTGCATCGCCGGTATCAATTTGCACGCCTGCAGAACCAGCTGCACCAAAAGCGATGCGAGCAAACTGAAGGCGGGCAGAGGCATTGCGCGCGCTTGATTTGATAAGCGCCATTGCGTCTTCGTCCGCACCACCTTCTTCAAGCAGTTCGAGACCATTATTGATCGCGCCAACCGGCGAGATGATGTCATGACAGATCCTGCTGCACAGAAGCGCACCGAGATCGAGTGCGGAAAGGGTAACGGGCAATGGCATGGTGATTTCTCCAGGCACGAACCGACCCTGAAAATCGACATTCAAGCCGAATGACGGGCCGCTATCAGTTGGTGAGCGTAAATCCTGACGAATCATCATCAGGAACCTTGGGAATCTGGATACACGCGACATTGGGTTGCCGCAACAAAGCTGTTTTTTGCCGCCATTCTAAAGCCAATTTCAGAGCATAAAGATTTAGACAATATATTCGCGGTTAGAATAAGCGCGATTCGGCAAAGCGTTCGCAAGAGACGTAGTAGCCAGGCTTTTAACAGGGCCGTCAGGCAGAGAAGCTGGTAGGCAAAAGGAATTATAAATGGCCATACCGTCCCTGTCGCAGATCAGGTTCCGTAACGCGGCGTATTTTGTAGCGTTTTTTGCGGCGTTTCTGATCTCCATTACCGTCGTGCCGCACAAAGCGCAGGCACAGAGCAGCAACACATACACGGCCGAGGAAGTTGTTGAATCCGGACACCGGTTCTTTGGATCTACGTCCGGCGGAATCGCCAGTGCCGTCGAAAAAGCTTTTCAGAGCTTTGGCCTTCCGAATGGATATATTCTGGGTGAAGAAGGTTCTGGTGCCTTCATAGGCGGTCTCACATATGGTGAAGGCACGCTCTATACAAAGAATGCTGGCGACCATCGCACATTCTGGCAGGGCCCTTCGCTGGGTTGGGATTTTGGTGGCCAAGGCTCACGCGTGATGATGCTCGTCTATAACCTTGACGACGTCCAGAGCCTTTACGGTCGTTATGCCGGCGTTGCAGGCTCAGCTTATGTGATCGCGGGTGCTGGTTTTAACGTGCTTAAGCGTCAGAATATTATGTTGGTGCCCATCCGCACGGGCGTTGGCGCAAGATTGGGTGTCAATATCGGCTATCTCAAGCTTTCAGCTGCACCGACCTGGAACCCATTCTGATACATATTGCGTGACGTAAGTCGCGCAGCTAGCATCGGCGGTGCCGATCTACGAATAATAGCCAGCCATTGTCCTTTGGCTGGTCCTTTTTTCTCTTTGTGACAAAGCCGTGATCCAGTCTGCGCTCATTTTCATTCTTGGCGTTCTCGTGGCGGTTTTCGTCGTGGTTCTGCTTGGCCCCTCGGTTTGGCGACGTGCGTTTTTTCTGGCGCGGCGGCAGGTGCACGCCGAACTTCCGGTAACGCTTGCGGAAATCCGAGCGGATCGCGATGGATTACGTGCCGAACATGCGGTGGCTTTCAGCAAACTTGAACAGAAACTCAAGCAGGAACGTGGACAATCGTCCGAGCAGCTGATCAAACTTGGCAAGCAGCATGACGAACTCAAACGCTTCGCGTCACTTGAGAGTGACATTTCCCAGCTCAGACAGACTTTGTCTGAGCGCGAAAGGGTCGTCGAGGAGACGATTATCGAACGTGATAATGCATCGGAAAAGGCAGAAATTGTCGAAGCCGAAGTGGAGCGCCTTCAGAAACACCTTTCATCTCTGCAAGATCTGGCCGATACGCTTCGTATTGAAATAAGTGCCAAGGAGGCCGAACACGGTCGTCTGGCAAATGAGATGAGCGAGATGCGTCGGGAACGCAAAGATGCGTCTGTGCGCTATAACGAGGTTTCGACGCAATTGACCGCAGCACAAACTGAACTGAAGAGCGAACGGCGCCGGAACACCGAGCTGCAGCAAAGATTGGATAAGCTGATTTCTGATTTTTCCGATGCGCAGGAGAAACTGGAGCGTTATACGCGTAATGGCTCCAGCTCTATTGTGGGGGGTGAGCAGTCCGCGGAGATTTCAAAGGAAAATGCCGCACTCCGCGAGGAGATGGCGGCTCTAGCGGCCCGGATGGTTGCAGCAACTGCCGAAAAAGAGGGCGAAGATTCGCCCATCGACGCTCTCGTGAATGCAAGCGGATCAGAAGGTGGAAATGAGGGCAACACGACTCGCCCTAAAAGTCTTGCCAGCCGCATTCGCGATTTACGCTAAAGCTTGAAAACGGGAGCTGCGAGTTAAAACTGCTCGCTCCCTATTCTGCTTTGATAACATCGGCCCAATCGGCATGCCGTTTTACCTGTGCCTGCATGAAGCTGCAGCGTGGAATGATCTTCCAGCCGGTTTTGCGAGCATCTTCGACGGCGTTCAATGCCAATGCCTGTGCCACACCTTTACCGCGCATCGAATCGGGTACGAAGGTGTGATCAATGGAAATCAGAGCGGGACCCAGCTTTGTGTAGGTCATCTCTGCTTCATCACCATCAATGACGACAAAGTAACGTCCGCTATCAGCATCATCATTTTTCTTTATCTGGATGTTTTCGCTCATCGGCGAACTCCTTCACAAGACTTGGCTCCTCTCTTCATATAGGCAGTATTGGCCAAAGAAAAACCCCGGCCGATTGACCCGGCCGGGGCTTAATTTGCGTATCTGCTGTTTCCGAAGAAACCGGCAGAATCTTAGTGTCTATACTGCTGGATACGTGTGGTCCTTAGACCGGCGAGACCATGCTCATCGATCGAGGACTGCCAGCCCAGAAATTCCTCCACCGTCAACGTATAACGCTGGCATGCCTCCTCAAGGCTGAGAAGGCCGCCGCGTACAGCGGCGACAACTTCTGCCTTTCGGCGAATGACCCAGCGCCTCGTAGTGGCGGGGGGGAGGTCTGCGATGGTCAGCGGACTGCCATCTGGACCAATAACATATTTTATACGCGGTCTTGTCAGATCGGTCATTGTACTCTCTACACAACACTCAAGGACCTAATCGAGACCGAGACTAGCGCCACAGCTTTAAGAATTACCTAAACAGCCGGTAACTCTCTGGTAACACTTGCAAAAAAATGCCTTATTTAGAGAGAAAGTCATAAAAAAACCCGCTTATGCCGGTATTTTATTTTATGTCTCACGCGAAATTGTGACTGCAACGCTGCAAAATGCGCGTTGTTTTTGCTGCGACATCTTGGCAAGCACCCTTTGTGTGACCTATATAGGGCCGCAAACCTAAACTTTGAGAAGCAGGGCATTTGCCCGGAAGCTGGAATCAATCATGAGCCTGAACAGCCTCGATCTGCCGGGAAAGCCGGAAGACACGCGCGTTGTCGTCGCCATGTCGGGCGGCGTCGATTCATCCGTTGTGGCGGGGATACTCAAACGTGAGGGCTATGATGTCGTTGGCGTGACGCTGCAGCTTTACGATCACGGTGCGGCGGTGCATCGCGCGGGTTCATGTTGCGCGGGCCAGGACATCGAAGATGCGCGTCGCGTTTCTGAAAGCCTCGGCATTCCGCATTATGTACTGGATTATGAAGCGCGCTTCCGTGAAGCGGTTATCGATCCATTTGCAAATTCCTATGTGAGTGGTGAAACGCCGATTCCGTGTGTTTCGTGCAATCAGACCGTCAAGTTTGCTGATCTTTTGCAGACTGCGCGCGAATTGGGTGCGGACGCTTTGGCAACCGGTCATTATATCCGCAGCAGCCAGAATGGCGACCATCGCGCGATGTTCCGTCCGGTCGATTCTGATCGTGATCAGAGCTATTTCCTCTTTGCCACCACGCAGGACCAGGTTGATTATCTGCGCTTCCCGCTTGGACATCTGCCGAAGGCGCAGGTCCGCGAAATTGCAGAAGAGATGGGGCTGACGGTTGCGAAGAAGCAGGATAGCCAGGACATTTGCTTCGTGCCGCAGGGCAAATATTCTGACATTATTTCCAAGCTGAAGCCTGAAGCAGCGACCCCTGGCGATATCGTACATATCGATGGCCGTGTTCTGGGGCGTCATGAAGGCATCGTGCATTATACCGTTGGTCAGCGCCGCGGTATCGGTGTTGCAACGGGTGAGCCACTTTATGTAGTGCATCTGGATGCCGCCAATACGCGCGTTATCGTTGGCCCACGTGAGGCACTGGAAACACACAAGGTGTTCCTGCGCGACGTGAACTGGCTAGGGGATGGTTCCCTTGATGCGCTGCCAGAAGGTGGTGTGGAGGTCTTTGCCAAGGTTCGTTCGACACGTCCGCCACGGCCTGCTGTACTCCATCATGCTGATGGAAAGACATGGGTAGAGCTCGTTGACGGCGAAAGCGGCATTGCACCCGGACAGGCATGCGTTCTCTATTCTGATGACAGCAATACGGCGCGCGTGTTTGGCGGTGGGTTTATCGGACGCTCAGAGCGCGAACCGCAGGCTGAAGAAATGCTTCGTCGTCTGGTTGCCAATGCGGCGAATGTATCAGCTGCCTGAGAGTAAAATATTACGAATATGAATATCAAAACCTCCGACATCGTCGGAGGTTTTTTTATTGGCTGATCCGTTTATTCAGCATCTACCATAACACAATTCAAACTAATTGAGGTCGCGGTTAGTCATATCGATCCGATATGCCTTATAGCGGTTCCAATTAAGACTGAATCGTTGGAACCGCAGTAACTATTTGTTTTTACGCATGTCTTTATCCCAAAACCGGGTCCCATTTGGGGAGACATGCTTTAGGGCTCACTGCTCTCGGAGGTTCAACTAAAACGGCTGAAACGGGAGAGGGCGATACCGGATGCCGTTGCTACATTCAGGCTGTCGAACTCTTTGGACATAGGAATTCGCGCGCCAGTCAGTCGTGTCAACAAATGGTCAGGTAGACCATTTCCTTCAGTGCCCAGAAGCAGGGCTTGGCGCTTATGGTGTGGTGCCTGATAAATGTTCATCTCAGACGAAGGGCTCAACGCCAATATATCAAAATTGGCTGACTGTAGAGCGCTGATAATTTCTTCAATGGATGATCCATGAAAATAGGGCATCTTCAGCGTGGCACCCACAGAAACGCGGATTGCTTTTCGATAAAGTGGGTCGCAGCAGGTTTCGTCAAGGAGGACGCAATCAGCTTCGAAAGCGGCTGCATTACGAAAGATAGAGCCGATATTGTCATGGTTGGAAATGCCGCACAAAACCACCACGAGCGCCGTTTCTGGTAGGCGGTCAATTATTTCGGAAAGCGTGGGTTGGGCTTTACGTCGTCCAACGGCAAGAATTCCGCGATGGACGTGGAACCCTGCGACCTCATCCATGACGGATTGAGGCACAGAATAAACTGTTACACCTGCTGGCAAATGCCTGAATTGCTCTTGTAACCCATTTAGACGATTGTCGAGAACGAGCAGAGACTCTGTTTCGAAACGCGCATGGGCAGAAAATAGGACATTCAGGACGACTTTGCCTTCAGCAATAAACCGCTGTTGGCGACCAACCAGGTCTTTTTCACGAATATTCGTATAGGGGGATAAACGACCATCGCCAGAATCGGAAATTCTTACGACAACGCCGCGCGATCCGGTTTCTTCTTCCTTCATCGCACGACGTATGCCTCATGGATGTGCGTTATTGATGTATGACCGCCGCCAATTCACGTCGACGCGGAACAGGACTCATATAGAGACTTGAAAGCGTAGACAACATCAACTCAATGTGGGGTGAAGATACCATATAATAAATTGTCTGCGCATCACGTCGCGTCGATACGAGGTCAAGTGCCCGTAGTTTTGCGAGGTGTTGAGATAACGCTGATTGGCTAAGATCGATTGCTTTTGCCAAAGCACCAACAGACATTTCATTGTGAAGTAACTTGCACAGAATGAGTAGTCTTTTGTTGTTAGCAAGAGCTGAAAGAAAATCAGCCGCTTCATCTACATTTTCTATTAAATCAAAAAAATTATGTTCATTGGTCATTTGCAGTCATACCCCCGTAAGACAGCATTAGGTTAAAAAAATGCCCGCGCAACATTTGTCGAAGGCACCTTAAAATTAATACTATACGGAGAAATTGAAAAGGGCTTGCTTATATTTACCGCCTAAAAAAACTATAAATTTGTCCCAAAACTGTCGAGGTTTTGTTTCAGCGGCGGGTTTTCAGCACACCTGTCAACATTTCCAGTGCCACGCCGTTAGAATCGGCCTGTACTGGAAAATGTGATCGAATGACATGATCGCCACTTGAGAGATTGAAGCCATCGGGGTCAAGGCTCATTATTTTCCAGCGACCCGCCGCATGATTGTGACGTTTTGCAAGCAAATCGATTTCTTTTTCGTACTTGCTATTGGCGTCATCAATGCCGCTCTGCTCCGATGAGGCAATGGCATCGGCTATTTCGGACGGATTTATAAGGTCGGTACGGCTAAGATTGAATGCTTTGCCGAAACCACCGTTGAGACTGGCAGATTCTACAACTAGCCTGAAGAAGACGAAATCACCCAAGTCGACATACAGCGAGCCCTTGGGGTTATGGTTTAGATAGCGCCGCCTTGTACGTGCATAGTCTGCTGAATCTCGTTCAATCTTGAATGCCGTGCAATGGAGCGTGATACGAGGGTGAGCGAGTGGATCTCCCTTGCCAGCTTCTCCCAATAGCAATGAGCAGGCCGGATTAGCGATCAGCCCGGGCGTATGTGCCGCCAGTCCGGAAACAAGAATGACAGGCGTCCCATCAACGTCCGTGGCGACCGCTACACGGCTAGCCAGTGGTCTGCCTGTTACCGAGTCAAGCACGGCCAGTGCACCATAGCGGGAGGTTCGTATCAGTGTTTTAGCTAACTGAATGGCTTGCGGAGTCGTGGGGCGAATAGGGCTTTGGTCTTCGGACATAAGAGCAGGCTCAAACATGAGAATAATTCACCAGTTAATAGCTGGTGAGGATGCAGGAGTACAGAGCCCCATCGATCTTTGTTTGTAGAGGGGCGATCGGCTTTAGTAACAGCTAGCATTTTTTCATAGGGCTTGAATGGCAGTAGCTTGGAATCTGGCTGAGCTTAATCCGCTGCGAGGCATCTAATGAGACGGTTTTGTATATATTTTAAGCGCGAAGATTATTATAATTCGACGGCAGTTAGCGCAATTTTCTAAAACCTAGCGCTATCGTGGAATAGAAATCTAATAATTTGGGGCAAAATCGGTTGAGAATATGACGGGATTCTAAAAATTGCGCTTGCAATGTGACAAGGCAAGCGTTTCGATAAGGCCAGGTTGCGCGCTTAGGGTGCGCGCAATATTATTTCCGTGGAGGCGGGCACTAAATGAAATTCTATAAAACACTTCTGGCGGCAACGGCAGTTGTCGCTCTGATGAGCGGCGCGGCATCGGCAAAGACCTTTGTATATTGCTCGCCAGCATCTCCTGAGGGTTTCGATCCAGCAGCTTACACCGGTGGTGACACGTTCGATGCGTCTGCGCATCCGGTCTATAACCGCCTTGCAGAATTCAAGAACGGCACGACCGAAGTTGTACCGGGGCTTGCAGAAAGCTGGGAAGTTTCGGAAGACGGCAAGGAATACACCTTCCACCTGCGTAAGGGCGTTAAGTTCCATTCGAGCGATTATTTCACGCCAACCCGTGATTTCAACGCTGACGACGTGATCCTTTCCTTCGACCGTATGGGCAACAAGGAAAATCCTTGGCACGAATATACGGCTGGCATTTCCTACGAATATTTCGATTCGATGGAAATGGGTTCGCTGATCAAGGAAATTCAGAAGGTTGACGACAATACCGTCAAGTTCATTCTGAACCGTTCGGAAGCTGCGTTCCTCGCCAACATCTCGATGCCTTTCGCTTCAATCATCTCGAAGGAATATACCGACAAGCTCGCTGCTGACGGCAAGAAAAGCGATCTCAATCAGGTTCCAGTTGGTACTGGTCCTTTCCAGTTTGTGGCTTACCAGAAGGACGCTGTCGTCCGCTTCAAGGCTAATCAGGACTATTGGGGCGACAAGCCGAAGATCGACGATCTGGTTTTCGCCATCACCACCGATCCTGCAGTCCGCGCGCAGAAGCTTAAGGCTGGCGAATGCCACCTGATGTCCTATCCTGCTCCAGCAGACATTAAGGACCTTCAGGCCGACAAGAATCTCAAAGTTGATGAACAGGCTGGTCTGAACATCGCTTACTTCGCTTACAACACACTCGTTCCGCCATACGACAAGCCGGAAGTGCGCAAGGCCCTCAACCAGGCTGTGAACAAGCAGGCAATCGTTGATGCAGTGTTCCAAGGTCAGGGACAGGTTGCTAAGAACCCAATCCCACCGACAATGTGGAGCTACAACGACAAGATCGAAGACGACAAGTACGATCCTGAAGCTGCCAAGAAGGCTCTTGAAGCCGCTGGCGTCAAGGATCTGAAGATGAAGCTTTGGGCTATGCCTGTCAGCCGTCCTTACATGCCAAATGCACGTCGTACTGCTGAACTCATGCAGTCGGATTTTGCCAAGGTTGGCGTCAGCGCGGAAATCGTTTCGATGGAATGGGGTGAATACCTCAAGAAGTCTGGCGAAAAGGACCGCGACGGTGCAGTCATTCTCGGCTGGACCGGTGACAATGGCGATCCGGACAACTTCCTCGGTACGTTGCTCGGTTGCGCCGGTCTCGGCTCGAACAACCGCGCACAGTGGTGCTACCAGCCGTTCGAAGACCTGATCCAGAAGGCAAAGGTTTCGACCAACCATGAAGAACGCGTCAAGCTTTATGAAGAAGCTCAGGTGATCTTCAAGGAACAGGCTCCTTGGAACACCATTGCTCACTCGACTGTCTTTGTGCCGATGTCTGCTAAGGTCACGGGCTTCAAGCAGAGCCCGCTTGGTGATTATCGCTTCGAAGATGTCGATATCTCCGAGTAAAATCTGACAACACCAGCGGCCGGGTGTGGAGGTTCTCTCTGCACCCGGTCGGAGTTTTTGTATGTTTCGTTTTATTTTAAACAAACTCCTCTATCTGGTTCCGACGTTTATCGGCATCACGATCGTTGCATTCGCCTTCGTCCGCGTATTGCCGGGCGACCCGGTGCTATTGATGGCAGGTGAACGCGGCGTCAGCCCCGAGCGCCATGCGCAGCTATTGGCCCAGCTCGGATTTGATCGTCCGCTGTGGGAACAATATCTCAATTATGTCTGGAACCTTCTGCACGGCGATTTCGGCCAGTCATTGGTTACGAAGAAGCCGGTTCTGGTGGAATTCTTTGCCCTGTTCCCGGCAACGATTGAGCTTGCTGTCTGTGCGATCATTGTCGCCATTCTCGTTGGCATTCCAGCGGGCGTCATTGCTGCTGTGAAGCGTGGCTCCTGGTTCGATCAGGGCCTTATGGGCATATCGCTTGTTGGCTATTCGATGCCGATTTTCTGGTGGGCCTTGTTGCTGATCATCCTGTTCTCGGGTGTGCTACAATGGACGCCGGTTTCAGGCCGCATCTCATTGCTCTATTACTTCCCGCCAGTCACGGGCTTCATGCTGATCGATAGTCTGCTGTCGGGGCAAAAAGGCGCTTTCGCCTCTGCTGCCTCGCATCTCATTCTGCCGACCATCGTGCTTGCAACCATCCCGCTTGCGGTGATTGCACGTCAGACGCGTTCGGCGATGCTGGAAGTTCTGGGTGAAGATTATGTCCGTACAGCACGTGCGAAAGGCTTGCCGATTCGCCGTGTCATTGGTCTGCATGCGCTGCGCAATGCGATGATCCCAGTCATCACGACAATCGGCCTTCAGGTGGGTGTGTTGATGGCGGGTGCTATCCTGACGGAAACCATTTTCTCATGGCCCGGAATTGGCAAATGGATGCTCGATTCCATTTCGCGTCGCGACTATCCGGTCGTACAGAGCGGACTGCTCATCATCGCGTTCATTATCATGATCGTGAATTTGGTCGTCGATCTGCTTTACGGTCTGATCAATCCGCGTATCCGGCACAAGTGAGGGTATAATGACACACTCAGCAATTCAGCCGGAAGCCGTGAACGAAGTCGGAAAAATCCGTGCTTTGAAAGATTTCTGGTTCTATTTCAGCGTCAATCGCGGCGCTGTCATCGGTCTCTTCGTATTTATGGCGCTTGTCGTTGTGGCAATTCTGGCGCCTCTTATTGCTCCGCACAATCCATCGGAGCAGTTTCGTGATTTCATGCTGGCACCTCCGTTCTGGGAGCAGGGTGGAAGCACTCAGTTTCTGCTGGGTACAGATGCTGTCGGCCGCGATATGCTATCCCGCCTGATCTATGGCGCTCAGTATTCGCTGCTCGTGGGTTTTGTCATTGTCATCATTTCGATGTGCCTTGGCATCACTATCGGCCTCATCTCCGGCTATTTCGGCGGCGGTGTGGACACGGTTTTCATGCGTATCATGGACGTGATTCTGGCGTTCCCGTCGCTATTGCTGGCACTGGTTCTGGTTGCCATTCTCGGACCGGGCCTCATCAACGCCGTTCTTGCGATTACGCTTGTTCTGCTTCCGCACTTTTCGCGTCTGACCCGTGCAGCCGTCATGGCTGAAAAGGAACGCGAATATGTGACGGCAGCCAAGCTCGCAGGTGCAAGCAAGCTGCGTCTGATGTTCAAGACCATTTTGCCAAACTGCCTGGCACCACTGGTTGTTCAGGCCACGATGTCGTTTTCCAACGCCATTCTTGACGTTGCAGCTCTCGGCTTCCTGGGCATGGGTGCGCAGCCACCAACACCGGAATGGGGTACAATGCTTGCAGAAGCCCGCGAATTCATCATGCGCGCATGGTGGGTTGTGACCTTCCCAGGTCTTGCGATCCTGATCACAGTTCTCGCGATCAATCTGATCGGCGATGGTCTGCGCGATGCGCTTGATCCGAAACTGAAGAGGAGCTGATCGATGGCTTTGCTTGATATCAAGAACCTCACGGTTTCGTTCGATACATCGACTGGTCCTTTCAAGGCGGTCGATGGCATCGATATCTCGGTCGATAAGGGCGAAGTGCTGGCAATCGTTGGCGAGTCGGGTTCTGGCAAGTCGGTTGGTATGCTTGCAGTCATGGGCCTGTTGCCCAAGACGGCGACGGTTACTGCCGACAGCATGACATTTGATGGCCAAAACCTGCTGGCAATGTCCGACAAGGAACGTCGCAAGATCATCGGACGCGATATTTCGATGATCTTCCAGGAGCCGGTTGCCAGCCTCAATCCGTGTTTTACGGTCGGCTATCAGCTCGAGGAAGTTCTCAATCGACATATGGGGCTTCACGGTGCGGCCAGCCACGCTCGTGCGGTCGAGCTGCTTGAACTGGTCGGTATTCGCGATGCAGCGGAACGCCTGAAGAGCTTTCCGCATCAGATGTCGGGTGGCCAGTGCCAGCGTGTCATGATCGCTATCGCGATTGCCTGTAATCCAAAGCTGCTGATTGCCGATGAGCCGACCACTGCACTCGATGTGACGATCCAGAAGCAGATTCTCGATCTGCTGATGCGTCTTCAGGTCGAACACGGCATGGGCCTGATCATGATCACTCATGATATGGGCGTTGTTGCTGAGACGGCGGATCGCGTGATCGTGCAGTATAAGGGGCACAAGATGGAGGATTCCGACGTATTGTCGTTGTTCACCGCGCCAAAGCACCCTTATACGCGTGCTCTTCTTTCGGCTCTGCCTGAAAATGCGACCGGCGACCGTCTGCCAACGGTTTCTGACTTTGTTCTTCAAAATAGTGTCGCAGGAGAAGCGTGATGAGCGAGATCGTTCTCGAAGCGCGCGATATCAAGCGCGATTACCATGTTGGCGGCGGTCTTTTCGGCAAGCCTAAGGTTGTTCACGCCGTCAAAGGTGTGAGCTTCAAGGTCGAAAAGGGCAAGACCCTCGCCATCGTTGGCGAATCGGGTTGTGGCAAGTCGACGCTTGCGCGTATCCTCACCATGATTGATCCGCAGACATCCGGCGAATTGCTGATCGGTGGACAGGATGTGAACATTGCCCGTGACGGACTGACAGCAGAGATGCGCCAGAAGGTGCAGATCGTGTTCCAGAACCCTTATGGCTCGCTCAATCCACGCCAGAAGATCGGCGATGTGCTGGCAGAACCTCTGTTGCTCAACACCAAGATGTCAGCTGCCGAGCGTCGTGAAAAAGCGATGGAAATGCTGCTGAAGGTTGGTCTCGGCAAAGAACATTTCAATCGCTATCCGCACATGTTCTCGGGCGGCCAGCGTCAGCGTATTGCTATTGCTCGCGCATTAATGCTCAACCCGAAGCTGCTCATTCTGGATGAGCCAGTGTCGGCGCTCGATCTGTCGGTGCAGGCACAGGTGCTCAATATTCTTGCCGATCTGCAGGAAGAGTTTGGCCTGACCTATGTCTTCATCAGCCACGACCTTTCGGTCGTGCGCTACATTGCTGACGATGTGATGGTGATGTATTTCGGTGAAGTGGTTGAATACGGGCCTCGTGAAGAGGTCTTTACCAATCCACAGCACGACTACACGAAGAAGCTTTTTGCAGCCACGCCACGCGCGGATGTTGATGCTATCCGTGCTCGTGTTGAAGCGCGTGCTGCAGCACGCGCGGCGGCTCAGGCTTAACGCCATTGTCTCGATAAGAAAAACGCCGTCCTTTGGGGGCGGCGTTTTTGTTTGAAGACATTGTTTTAGAGCGACGTTTGTGCGCCCAAGAGGGTGCACGGCACTCTAGAGCATTTCCTGTTTTGATTGAGTCATTGGAAATGCTCTATCCATTTGTTTTTACGCGCATCGTGTTCCGAAAACCGCTTCGCACTTTTCGGGATGCGCTCTAATGCTGCCCTCGCTGTTGGTGCCAGGCAAGCGCGCGCACGATGTCGTCGGCGGCAATTTTTCCGATGATTGCGCCGTTCTCGACAATGCCCACATCACCGCCGCTGTCAGCAACGGCACCCATCAATTCGCGGATGAGCGTTTCGCGTCGTGTGGTTGCCGCAAACGGACGAGGTGCCGCATTACGGTCAAATGGCGTCATGATATCGCCCGCGCGCAAAACGCCCAGCGGATTCATGTGGGCCACGAAGTCGGCGACATACTTGTCTGCTGGCTGTAGCAGGATTTCCTGCGGTGTGCCGCATTGGACAATCCGTCCGCCTTCCATGATGGCAATGCGATTACCAATCTTCATGGCTTCATCAAGATCGTGGCTGACGAAGACAATGGTCTTCTTAAGCCGTGATTGAAAAGCCAGAAGTTCATCCTGCAAACGTGTTCGGATGAGCGGATCGAGAGCGGAGAAGGGCTCGTCCATAAGCAGGATCGGTGCGCCGGTCGCAAAGGCCCGGGCGAGACCAACACGCTGCTGCATGCCGCCTGAAAGTTCACTCACCTTGCGCGTGGCCCAATCTTGCAGGCCCACCAGTTCGAGCTGCTTGCGTGCCTGTGCAAGCCGCTCGTCCTTACGCATGCCGGAGATTTCCAGCCCGAAAGCCACATTCTCTTCGACCGTGCGCCAAGGCAACAGACCGAATTGCTGAAATACCATCGAGACGAGTTCAGTTCGTAAGTGCCGCATCGTGCCGCGATCGGCTTTGCCCACGTCAATCGTTCGCTCACCGTCACGCACCAGAACGCTGCCGCGTGAAATTGGATTGAGGCGGTTGATGGCGCGCAGCAGGGTGGATTTTCCCGAGCCCGAAAGGCCCATCAAGACAAGAATTTCTCCTTCCTGAATATTGAGCGAGCAGTCATGTACGCCCAAAACAAGATCGGTTTCTGCCTGAATTTCTGAGCGCGAAGCGCCGCGATCCGCCAGTTCAAGCGCGTTATCGACATTCTTGCCGAAGATGATGCTGACATCTTTCAAGGCGATGATCGTCATGATTGGCTCTCCTACTTTTCGCGTCCGGCGCGGAAGATGCGGTCGAGCACGATGGCGACCACGACGATGACGAAACCTGATTCAAAGCCAAGCGCGGTATTGACCGAATTGAGTGCGCGAACCACAGGCACACCAAGCCCATCAGCGCCCACAAGTGCTGCAATCACCACCATGGACAGTGACAGCATGATGGTTTGGGTGAGGCCGGCGAGGATTTGCGGCATGGCATAAGGCAGTTCGATCTTCCAGAGAAGCTGAGTGCGGGACGCCCCGAAAGCTTCGCCCGCTTCTATCAGCGAGGATGGTGTCGATGAGATGCCGAGATGTGTAAGCCGTACGGGTGCGGGCAGAACGAAGATCGCAGTGGCCAGCAAGCCGGGTACCATACCGATGCCAAAGAAAACGATGGCCGGGATCAGATACACAAAGGTCGGCAGCGTCTGCATCAGATCGAGAACTGGCCGCAGGATTGCATAAAGGGTGGGACGATGGGCGGCCGCAATGCCGAGCGGTACACCGATTGCCATACAGAGAAAGCAGGCCGACAGAACCAGCGTCAGTGTTTTGAGGGTGCCATCCCAATAACCCTGATTGATGATGAACAGAAAGCCAATAATCGTCAGGATAACCACCGAAATACGGCGCTGGATAAACCAGGCGATCACTGCAAAAATGACGATCAAGACGAGGGGATGCGGGAGCTGTAACAAGTACAACAATCCATCGATGAGCCACTGCATGATCGCAGCCAGCGTATCGAAAAAACCACCCATATTGTTCGTAAGCCAATCGACCACCGACTTTGCGGTTGGTCCGACTGGAATCTTATAGTCCGTCAGCCAGTTCAACGATCATGTCTCCTGCTGCGTGCTTTTCTGTTTGTTTTACGCATTTCCGAATGCAAAACCGATACGTACGTTTGCTGGAATTGCTCTGGATATTTACCCACAAATGAGTAGGCCGCGGTGATCCGCGGCCCGAGGCTTTGAAGATTACAGGCCGAGTTCCGACTTCACTGCCGGCAGGCCTTCCTTGCCATCAGCAGTGGTCACACCGTCGAGCCATTTGTCGAGAACAGCAGGATTTGCCTTGAGCCAAGCGTTTGCGGCCTTTGCTGGATCTTCGCCGTCGTCAAGAATCTTACCCATGATCTCGTTTTCCATTTCGAGCTGGAATTCGAGATTGGTAAGGAACTTGCCAACATTCGGGCATTCCTGCGCATAGCCTGCGCGGACATTGGTTTCGACTTTGGCGCCGCCAAGGTTCGGGCCGAAGAAATCGTCGCCACCGGTCAGATAGGCGATTTCAAAGCGCTTGTTCATCGGATGTGGTTCCCAGGCGAGGAACACGATCGGGTCCTTGCCGCGAACGCTCTTGCCGACCTGTGCAAGCATGCCCTGTTCTGACGATTCAGCGAGCTCAAACGACTTCAGGCCGAATGCATCCTTGCTGATCATGTCGAGGATCAGACGATTGCCGTCATTGCCTGGTTCGATGCCGTAAATCTTGCCACCAAGCTTGTCTTTGAAAGTGGCGATGTCTTTGAAGTCCTTGAGCCCTTCGTCATAGGCATATTTTGGTACGGCGAGGGTGTATTTCGCGCCCGTCAGATTGGTGCGGAGTGTTTCGACGGTCTTGTCATCCAGATAAGGCTTGAGATCGGCGCTCATGGACGGGTTCCAGTAGCCGAGAAACACATCAATGTCTTTCTTGCTGAGCGACGCATAGGTCACTGGCACGGAAAGAACCTTGATGTCGGTCTTGTAGCCGAGACCTTTGAGAATCTCAGTAGCCACCGCCGTGGTCGAAGTGATGTCGGTCCAGCCCACATCGGAAAAGCGAACGGTGGAGCAGCTTGCCGGTTCGGCCGCGAAGCTGGTGCCCGGCAGTGCGAACACAGCTGTCGTTAAGGCTAGTGTACTCAAGGCATACTTGAGGGTGGACGTCGAAGTGGACTTCATTTCTCTCTCCATTAACCGGGCCGTTTTGACGGTTGATTGTTTTTCCGGTTCCGGCTTTTAGCAAACACCAAAGATTTCGCCGATCAAGTACCATTGCGGCGAAAATATTTCTGATTGCGACTTTGGGGTGTGTTGTACTCGTTTTTTAGGGGCCGTCAGTCAAAAAGGTTCTGCAGATGAGGCTTTGTGAGCCGACGCAGTGCGAAGTGGCACCATGTTACGCAAGGGGCATCTCGTTTCAACCCTTGCGCACTGAAAACACGCGATAAAGTCAGACACAGGCTGGTTCAAGGTTGTCGAAAAGCTTGCCGCACTCTATTTGAGATATGTGAAGCTATTCAGAATATGTTGATCGTTGGTCAGCGGCTTTTCGAGCCAGATGTCTGGATAAGCCAAAGTGTCGGATAGCCTGCGATTGCAGGCAAGAGGAAGGAATTTTTACGGTGTGGAATGCAGTACGGGGCGTTTTCTCCTTCCTTGGCCGATTTATCGCGGCATTGGCTCGCTTGATCGCCGTACCGCTCGGCGGTTTATGGCGGCTTTTTCTGCAAATGGGAAATTTGTGGAAAGTTGCGATTGCCGTCGTGGTGATCGGACTGGGCGGCCTTTATATCTATTTTATCTGGCAAACGCAGACCTGGACCAACTTCAATCCTGATTATCCGGCCAAATACAGCTATCAGACGGCAGTAACACCGGGCGAGGAAGTGCAGAAATCACCTGCGCCGTTGGCCGCAACACCGGAACCGGCAACACCCGCACCTTCCGAAAATAGCGCTGGCGGCACGGATACGACCCCTGCTGCCGGTAACAACGAGACAACCACGCCGTCCGAGACCCCGGCACAATCTTCACCCCCGGAACAGCCGATGCAGGCTGCGCAAATTCCATCAACTGCGCGCAAGTGTTCGCCTTCGGCAATTGCAGAAGTCGCGGCTGATCTCACCGATTTCAACGTGAACCAGAATGCGTGGATTTCCTCCATGCTGCTCTACAAGGTTGGCTTCTTCGGTATTGATTGGGATCGTACACCGTTTCTCGATAACAAGGCATCGTTCCAGCGCGGCATCAATGCAGCCGTGCGCCGTACAGCTATCGAGTTGGTGGACAATATTGGCCGCCTGCGTGGTACATCCCAGATTGACGGCGATTTGCAAAAGGCGCGTGGCAATCTGCAGTTCGCCGAAGATGCCTGGTATTTTGGCCTGAGTCCGTTCGGTCCAAAGACCCCGACGCCAAGCTATTATCGCTCGGCCATCAAGGATCTGCGTTCGTTCAATACGCGTCTTGAAAACTGTCAGGCGACATTTGATGCCCG
>Ga0308157_10004527_pt1 | contig 18376 bp, 17 predicted proteins | sample PhyBR1_FD_201035 | JGI IMG/M metagenome (GOLD analysis project Ga0308157, IMG submission 201035) | Phyllosphere microbial communities from UC Gill Tract Community Farm, Albany, California, United States - DLSLB.R1 | ecosystem: Host-associated > Plants > Phyllosphere > Unclassified | place: USA...
AGCATTCGGGACGGTCGGCGACCGAAATCGCTTCGATCCTGGTACGGCTTCAAGGACGCACGAGCGAATTGACCGGGCGTTTCGACAGCATGCGCGTTTCGCTCGAGGAAAGCCGGGACGTGGTTCAGACGGCGGAACAAGCTTTCCGCGCGATCGACGAAAGCTCCCGCGACGTGTTGACGCAGGCTTCGCATATCGAAAGCAGCTCCGTGACGATGAAAGATTCTTCCGGACACGTCGTGGGCGAAGTTACGGAAATTTCGGGCCTGACCGAGCAATCCAGCGCGGCGGCGGAAGAAATTTTGGCCGGCATGGAAGAACAGCGAAACCTCACGAAACAGATGGTCGACAGCTTCCGCGAGCTGGAAAGCCTGATCGTCGGACTGAGCGAGCTGGTATCGTCCTCCGGCGACGGCGATGTTGAAAAACTGCCGGAGACGGCGTAAAAGGCTGCCTAAGGCAAAATGAAACCCTGCGGCGTGCAGGATCAAGAACGAAGATATAAGTCCGCGTACTCCGCGGGCTTTTTTTGCGCTTTTCAATGCGTGCCGAAGCGGTTTATGGTTGAAAGGAGAATCAATCCGAACAAGAAAGGAGATCGCGCTTTGACGAATACGCGCAAACCGTCCGGCAGGCTGTACACCTCGAACCTGCCCGGATTGAAAAAGTTGAAAACGCAGGCGGATCGCCTGCTGATCACGCGGGCGGGAGCGGAGATTTCGAACGTCGAGCCTGTCCGCGCGCTGTCGCCTTCGCCCGACCTTTTCCACACCTATCTCGACGAATGGAGGGACCGCCCGGACAAAAGCTGGTGGCCCGAGTACGAGCGCCGCTTTCGGCGGGAGTTGGAAAGCGAGGAGAAGCTTGCTGCTTTGCGGGACGTGTACAAAAGACTGCTGCGGGGGCAGGACGTGGCGCTGATTTGCTTCTGCAAAGACCATCGATACTGCCACCGCAGACTGGTCGGCGAATTTTTCGAAGGCTACGGCGTGCGGGCCGAGGAGTTGAATCCGGTGACGGTGGAGCAGATCGATTTGTTTTGAAATTCGAGCAAGAACCGTTCATTCGCGGATCTCGAATTCGTTTAGGATACGGAGAGCAGGTCTATACGCTTCTTTAAGAGCGAGCTACCTGCTTGAAATTATTCACGAATGCGAGGAACCGCAGATGGCTGTTTATCGGTGGGAACGGGCAAACCAAGAAGAGTTTGCCGTGAATCAAGTCGTCTATTCGAATGCCGATATCGAGATGTGGTACGACTGGACCGCTCGATTGAACGATACGAAATTTACGGAAGATTGCTTTTGGATCGTGGAAGAAGGACGAAGAATCGGCGGAATTCTGAAACTGGGCGATACGCTGATGTATCCGTTTCTGATTCCGCCTTTTTCGGATCGGGAGAAGTTTTGGACGGGACTGCTCGGCAGCCTGGGGGAAAAGGCCGCGCATATTAACGGAGTCATGCAGCAGGATGCGGACATTTTGCTTGCTCGCGGTTTTGAATCCCAGGTTGCTCGCCGCGTTATGTGCAGTCCCGCAAGTTCCGGGAAAACGATCGCGCTTGCGGAAGGATACTCGCTGCATCCTTTTGACGGCGCGACCGATTTGAACGAAATCCAGGAGTTGATCCGAAGCGCTTATACGGGCAGTCTCGATTACGAAATGTTCGGTACGCCGAGCGATGAAGAACTGCGCGGCGATATTCAATATTTGCTGGACGTATACCGGCAGCGGAATTTGTCCGTATACGTCGCGGACAAACATTCCGGAAAGCCGCTCGGCGTCTGTATAGCGGGAGTCGGGGAGAAGATGCCGCTCGGCTTTGCCGAGATCGCTGAAATCGGCGTCGATCCGTCGCACCGCGGCCGAGGAATCGCGGAATTCATGCTGCATCATGTCAAACACCAAGCGCGACCGTATACGGACGTGGTCAAGTTGTGCGTAACGGTGGGCAACCCGGCGGAGAATCTGTATTGGAAAGCCGGATTTCAAGGAGGGCCGTCTTTTGCGAAAATGAGTCGGATGCCTCGGGCAAACATGAAGTAAACAACCCGATGCCGTCTGCGATCATCCGATGAATCAACCTGCTTTTCTGCCTCTGGGCCGATCGAGCCGGTTTCCGTTTTGAATGATGCGCTGCCCGCATACGGGGCATTGGAATGCCGATCGGTGAACCGGAACGTTTTGCAGCGAATAGTCGCAGTAAGGGCAAACGCCTTGATACTTTCCGAAATATACAACGTGAGCAACTCCCATCATCGCAAGGTTCCACATCAATGCGGTATGGCCGTAGAAGTCGATTCGGCTTAGAAGGATCAGAATAAACGCATAAACGCCGGCAGTGATCAAAGACTCCGTGCGATCTCTTCGGAGTTCGTAAGGAGGGTGATTTTCTTTTCCCGTTCTCCACTCGGCAAGTACGGCTTTTAGATGTCGGGAGTTTAAAGGGTCGGTGACTCCCCGTTTGCTGTTGATTATGATCGCGAATAAAACGGGCAGGAACAGACTCGATAAAAAAGAATCAATATGAAACGGCCGGGCGGGCGCGGAAGAAAAAACGACGATCGGAACCGAGAACAAAATCAAACCGACCGAGACGAACGTGAATTTCATGTTGATTTTTGCCGCAAAAGCATTTCTTCCCAAAAATTGAGTAAAACTCAATAAACCGAAAATCAAAATCCCGCAAATGCCGACTCTTAGAAAAAAATCAACGATAGCAATAGGGATAATCTCCTTTCGAAATGTATTAGAGTGTTATTATGTAATTATCATATATTCAATATAATCCCTTTTATTATAAAAAGATAAATAGAAACGAACAATAGAACCAGAGAAGCATGGCTTAGGCCTTACATTTTGGAGAAGGCTCGATAAGCGGTTTGAAAAAGAAAAAAACGCGATAGATGCGGGTTGTACAAACGCTAGCCAATACATGCCGTGCATAATCTTTCGCGCTTTGTTCCATCTCTTCGCCGGAGCATACCCGGTATTTCGGAAAAAGTGTTAATTCAGCAGTTGGGCGAGCTGGCGGAAACGGATTAGAAAGTTAGTGCCAGTTGTTTTGCGCGTTCAACAGCAGACGCTTGAATTTGTTTCGGGTCATGTTCGGTTCTGGCGAGCCCTTCCAGAATCATGGCTTCCGATCCGCCAACATCCCCACCAATCGGCCGCCGGTTTCATATTTGAAGGCTTTGCCGGCTACGGATACGGCATCGAGATAAGCTTTGAGCATCGGCGGGTAAGATAGAGTCCGAAACGGCGTAACGAATACGCATTTGTTGGCTCCTACGAATTGATCGGCAAGTTCGTTCAAACGCGTCAGTTTGCTTTGTTCCATGTCCGTCAGCTGATTGAAAGGAAGGCCGGAATTTGGAGGAGAAGATCGCTCCGATATTTTTAACCGCCCAGAATGCGCTGGAACAGTCGCTCAAGCAAGTGACGTTAGCGGATATTATCGACGATATTTACATGAAGCAGCGAGGGATCGCATCTTTGCAAAAATAGAAACCGTTCGGATGTCAAAGCGTGTCTTCAAAACTGCGGACGCTCAAAAGCAAACAATTCGAATCGTGACTTTCACTCCTCCGGAACGGCTTGGCCGGATCATGAGGCCTGCATCGGAGCCGAATTGGATACGCAGCCGTTTATGAATATTGATCAGAGCCGTGATTTCTTCGGATGCATGCATATCCATGCCTGCGCGCAAACGCTCCAACTTGTTCCAGTCGACGTCTTCTCCGTTGTCTTCGACGTCAATATCCAGAAAATGCTCTTTTTCGCTGAAGCTTATCCGCAGCGTTCCGCCGCTTTCTTTGTTCTCCAATCCGTGTTCGAACGCGTTCTCGATAATCGGCTGCAAGATCAGGCGCGGGACTCTGACGTTTTCCAATCGATCCGGCAGCGTTTGGAAATCGACATGAATCCGGTCGGCAAAGCGGGACTGTTGAATGTCCGCGTAGCTTCTCGCATGTTCGATCTCGCTGCCGAGCGTAACGTTTTCCGAATCGTTTTTCGTCAGAAAACGAAAAAACACGCCCAGATGGCTCGCCAGCCGTTCCGCTCCCGCCAGATCCTCCCGTTTGATTTTGCGGCTGAGCGAGAAAAAGCTGTTGTAGAGGAAGTGCGGATTGATTTGCGACTGAAGCTGCTTCAATTCCGCTTTTTGCGTCAGGTTTTTTTGTACGTATACTTCCTCCACGAGGTTTTTGATCTCGCCCGTCATTCGATTGAACCCATCGTACAGATAACCGAACTCGCTGCCTTCGGGCAGCTTGAGTTCGGAGCCGCTGCGCAGATCGTCTTCCCTGAAATTTTTGAACGCGCCCAGCAACTTAAGCAGCGGTTTATGGACGTTGCGCTCGGTATAAGCCGAGAAAGCGAGCGCGAGGATTCCCATAACCACGATATACGCCAACACCAACCATTTATAAAACTCCAACGGCTTCAACACTTCTTTTTCGAGGCTGTATTGAACGAACACTCCGAATATGCTGGATTCGCGAACCACGGTCAAAAACGTGTTGTGATCCGTCCGAACGGATTCGGAATGGCTTTCGTATCGATTATCGCTTGCCTGCACGGCTTGAAGAATTCGTTTTCCGTAATCGGCTCCGTTTTGGCTATGGATCAGAATGTTCTGACTCGGCTGATACAGAAAAGAACCGCTGCCGCTCAGCGTATTGAAACTGGACAGCGTCTCGATCAGCTTGTTTCGGTCGAGTTCGACATAGAAATAAGCATCGTTTTTTTCGAAGCCGAATTGATCGGGAACGCCTTTGGATAACATAAACAGCCGGCCGTCTTCGAAATTCATGATTTGATCCGTCGGAGCAACCTGTTTTTCGAGAAACCGGAAATCTTCTTCCGTCATGTCTTCGGTAAAAGTGTTCGAGATTTTCAGATTGGCGTTAGGCAAAAAAAGAACGGCGCTTTTCACGAGCATATTCCCGTTCGTGAGCGAAATCAGCCGTTCCTGCTCGCTCAGCATGGCGTCCCGACGTTCATAATCGGTCAGCGTGCTTTCCGGGTAAACGAGGAAGGCCAGATTGCGGCCGGAAAAAACGTCGTACATGATGTTTTTGATATTTTGAAGCTGTTGATCGATCGAGTCGACGTAAAAATCGGCTTGAGCATTCATTTTGTCGTAAATGGATTGTTTCGCGACTTGAGTGGCATTCAAATAAAGCACGACGGATAAAATGACGCTTACGAGCAAAAACAAAGAAAACAAGGAAAGCTGCCGAACGCGAAGAGAATGTTTTCGGCCGCTTTTGATCGGCAAAATCCGCGTTTTGATCCTCATGCGAATTCACCGTATTTATCCCGGTATTCGATCGGCGACATGCCGACGATCTGTTTGAATACACGGGTGAACGAATGGTGCGAAGCGTATCCGGCCTCCGCCGAGATCTCGCTGATCCGCTTCGGGGTGGTTCGAAGCAACTGCTTGGCCAATTCCATGCGCTGCTTGATAATATGCTCCGATAGATTGGAACCGTAAGTCTGTTTGAAAATCCGCGATAGGTAGGAAGGGTTGAAGCAGCCGATTTCCGCAAGCCGGTTCAGCGTAAGATCTTTGTCCAGATTGCGCTCGATGTACAAAACAATTTTGTGCAGTGCTTCATTGTTCTTGTTTTTCGGATCGCCGAGCACGTCGAAGACCGTACCGGACGCTTCATACAGCTTGCTGATCGCCTGCTCCCAAGAAACGGGGCGATCGGTCAGAAGCGCGTTGAAGTCGACGCTGTTCGCCAAGCTGTCCGTCAAATGATTTTCATTGATGAAGCGCATGAGGGCGGTGGCCAGGCCGTAATACAATTCCGGTTTGAGATCGTGCCGGGCATCGGAAGAGCGCAGAATCGCGTCGGTCAGGCCGTTCAGCGTTTCGAAGTATTGTTCCGGCTTCCGAAGTTCCAGATTCGTCTCAAGCCGTTTCAGGCCAGCTTGGAGCAGCAGCGGGCTCGGCGCATCGGAAGCATCGGCATCGCGGTCCTGGCGGACTTTGACGATCATTTGCTTTCCGGTTCCGATCGTCGCAATCGCCGTCCGCTTCAGCCGTTCGTAACGGTCTCCGAGTTCCGAAAGCGTACAAGGGCTTGGACTTGCGACGAACGATACGCTTTTTCCGGTCGTTTCGTTGAAATTTTCCTGAATATATTCGAGCGCGCCGGATCCGATATGAAACAGGCGTTCCCAATCGGAAATCGAACAATCGTCGACTTTTTCGGGTAAAAGCAGAAGCAACCCGAAGACGTTTGCGACCAGATAGATGCGCGTTTCGAGCTGCGTCGGCATGAAATGTTCGGCAATCCGGCGCAGAGATTCGTAACTATCGTATTCTTGCGTAGAAAGTTCTTCTTGAGAAGCAGGGTCGATTTTGAACAGAAAGGCGAGCATTGGCGCATCGACTTCGATCCGCATACCGAAACTTTCGATGTGCATGCGCAGCCGTTCGACGCTGCCGCCGCTTCTGATTATGCGGTTGATGAATTCTTTTGCTGCCCACATTTCCAATTTATCCGGTTTGGAAAGTTCTTCGGCGGCAGGCAGCGACGCGGCTATCATCTTTTCGATCTCTCCGAACGCTTCAAGCACCGTGCGAACGATAACCGAGTCTTCTTCGCTTTTAAGCAGATAACGCACATCTTTGTATTCGCTGACCTCGTACAAATAATCGAATTCTTTATAACCCGTCAGAAAAACCACCCGGCATCGGGGCCAATTTTTTTTGATAAGGCGAAAAAGTTCGATTCCGTTCATGCCGGGCATCCGAATATCGGTCATGACGACGTCGAACTTGATACGGTCGAGCAGTTCGATCGCTTTCCGGGCCGAATTCGCCGTATACACGTCCAGATCTTTTGCAACCTCGTATTTGAACAGTTCTTCAAGAGATTCAAGGATATCCAATTCGTCGTCGATGAGCAGCAAGCTTCCCATTTTCAGTTTCCTTTCCGTCATGGATCAATATGCGATTTCGCGACTTACAAGTCTAGTGTAAAGGGATTTCGGGAAAATGGGAATGAATTTTGTAAGCGCATAACAAGTAGTGGAAATACGTTAAAGAAGTAAAATCATGCACATGGATCATGGAAAGCGTTTGCAAATATAATGGGACATGTACCGGACAGACAAAAGCTCAAGGGGAGGATTCACATGAAAAAAGCAGGACTCAAAGCAGTATCGGGCGCTCTTGCGGCGTTCACCTTGGTCGGCGTATTGTCGGCTTGCTCGGGCGCGAATGATAACGCTTCCGACAATCAACCCGTCGTGGCAGACGACGATCCGTACGGATATTCCACGCCGATCGACATCAACGTCGGTTTCGCTTTCGCATCGGACTTCAAACCTGTGACCGGAGAAACGGAAACCTCCAATACCTGGATGGATTTGTATAAAGAACAAGGAATGAACGTCAAACCGATGTACAGCGTGGACGCCAGCCAAGGAAGCACCAAATTGGCGACTGCCATCGCTTCGGGCAGCTACCCGGACGTGTTCGGCATCAAAGGATCGGATTTGGTGAAATACGCGCAAACGAATGTTATCGCCGACCTGACCGATGCTTACGAAAAATATGCGACGCCGGAGCTGAAAGCCTATGTCGATGCCAACGGCGGTTCGGATTATCTGGCTTCTCAAGTTGACGGCAAGCTGTATGCCATCCCGAAAGTAAGCAGCGGTTACGATTCGGCAATGGTCATGTTCGTGCGGCAGGACTGGTTGGATAATCTCGGCCTCGAGATGCCGACCACCATGGACGAGCTCGTCGAAGTGGCCCGAGCGTTCACGCGAGACGACCCGGACGGCAACGGCCAGGACGACACTTACGGGCTCGCGCTGAACGGCAAAGAGGGCTTCGCGATGCTTTCGGGCATGCAGGCTTTCTTTGAAGGATACGGCGCGGTTCCGGGCCACTGGAACGGCATGTTCACCTTTATCGAAAAAGACGGGAAAGTGATCTGGGGCGGCGACCTGCCGGACGAGATGAAAAAAGGCTTGAGCGCTTTGCAAGGGATGTACAAGGAAGGATCTCTTGCGAAAAACTTCGGCACGATGGATCTGACCGCGATCAATAAAGACCTGGGCAGCGGCAAAGCGGGCATCGTGTTCGGACCGCAATGGGGCACGATGGTGTCCGTTACGGACGCCGTCAAAAACGATCCGAACGCCATCTTCTCGGCCGCTCCGATTCCGGACGGGAACGGCGAAGGCTCTTCCAAAGCTTATCTGCCTTCGATGCCGGAAACGTATTGGGTAGCCAGCAGCAAAATGAAAAATCCGGAAGCGTTGATCAAACTCGCGAACCTAAGCGTGCAAAAGCTGATCCATCCGGAAAACGACGAAGAATACTACAAATACAGCGGCCAGGTCGACAAGTACAGCGGTTGGAAATTCAGTTTGACGCCGACGACGAATCCGATGGGCGTGCTCGAAAATTATTATAAAATTTCGAAAGCCTTCGAGAGCGGCGATACGTCGGAGCTGAATATCGAACAAAAAACGGACTACGACAATATCAAGTATTATCTGGACTCCGTCGAAGACGGCACGTTCGAAGAAAAGGTTAAAGCCAACGACAGCAAGCTGCTGATCGGTTTGAGCTTCTACGAAGCCCAGCGAGGCATGTCGGCCGTGGATCGGGTCAAGCAGGCGGAAGCGGTGAATCCTCTGGCGTACACGTACATTCCGACGGCGACCATGACGTCCAAATATTCCACGCTGAACAAGATGGCGCTGGAAACGATCGTCAAGATCGTTTACGGAGACAGCGTCGACTCTTACGATAAGTTCCTGGAATCGTGGAGAGCGCTCGGAGGGGAACAAGTGACGGCGGAAGCGCAAGAATGGTATGACGCGAACAAGAAATAAAGGATGCCCGCGAGCAAGGAGCACGGCGATAAGCCGGCTCCGAGGCTTGCGTGGGCAGGGTTGGAGAGGAGCCGCAAAACATGAATACGATCGATAAAAAACGGCAGCGCGTCTTTCATTTGATGCTTCTGCTGCCTGTTGTCGTGCTGTTTGTTTTCAATTATCTGCCGATCTTCGGCATCGTGATCGCGTTTCAGGATTACCAGCCGGGACTCGGATTTTTCGAATCGCGCTGGGTCGGACTGGACAATTTCAAAACGCTTGCCCTGCTGCCCGATTTCATGCCGGCGCTGCGGAATACGCTGCTGATCGCGCTGTTCAAAATCATAGGCAATCTGGTCATCCCGATCATATTCGCGCTTATGCTGAACGAACTGAGGATCAAATGGTTCAAAAAGACGGTGCAGACCGTTACTTACCTGCCTTACTTCCTGTCCTGGGTCGTGTTGGGCGGAATCCTGCTCGATTTCTTGTCGCAAGGCAATACGGCCGGCGATGCGGGGCTGATGAACCGCGCGCTGCTCGGCATGGGCCTGATCGATACGCCGATCAGCTTTTTGGGCGACAAAAACGTATTTCCCGCGACCGTCATCATCAGCGACGTGTGGAAAAACTTCGGCTATAATACCATCGTCTTTTTGGCCGCGCTGACGAACGTCAATCCGAGCCTGTACGAAGCTTCTGCCATCGACGGCGCCGGAAGATGGAAACAGACCTGGCACGTCACGCTTCCGGGAATCACGCCGATCATCATCTTGATGACCGTGCTTTCCATCGGCAGCATCCTGAACGCGGGTTTCGAGCAAATCTTCGTGTTGTACAGCCCTTCCGTGTATGAGACGGGCGACATTATCGATACGCTCGTATACAGGCTGGGACTGGTGGATTCGCAGTTTTCCCTGTCGGCGGCGGTCGGCGTGTTCAAATCGATCATATCCGGCATTTTGATTTTGATCTCGTACAAACTAGCCGATAAATACGCAGGATATCGCGTGTTTTAAGCAGAAGGAGGTCTACCCATGTTCGCGAAAAATTTGTCCACGGGCAGAAAAATATTTATTGCAGCCAATTTTGTCCTCATCATGTTGATCACGATTGCTTGCCTCATTCCGATCGTCAACTTACTGGCCCGTTCCTTCAGCGGATCGCAGGCTATCATCGAAAATCGGGTAACGCTATGGCCCGTCGATTTCAACTTGGAAGCTTACCGGCACGTGCTGAACACGGGCGAGTTCTGGACGGCTGCCTGGGTCACGGTCAAAAGAGTACTGATCGGCGTGCCTGTTAATATGCTGCTTACGATTCTCGCCGCTTATCCGCTTTCGAAAAGCAATCGCATTTTTAAGGCGCGGAAATATTATTCGTTCTACTTCGTGTTTCTGATGGTGTTCAACGGCGGCTTGATTCCGACTTACATCATCGTGTCCCAGCTCGGCTTGATCGATACGATCTGGGCACTGATTCTTCCGAGCGCCGTACCGATCTTCAACGTTATTTTAGTCATGAATTTTTTCCGCGGGCTTCCGGAAGAACTGGAAGAATCGGCGATGCTGGACGGCGCGAGCCAATGGACGATCCTTTGGCGGATTTTCCTGCCGCTCTCGAAGCCGTCTATCGCGACAGTAACGCTCTTCAGTCTTATCGGGCATTGGAACGCATGGTTCGACGGGCTGATTTATTCCAACTTCACAAGCAACTACCCGCTCCAATCGTATCTTCAGACGCTCGTCGTCGATATTCAAAGCACGCTCATGAGCGGAGATCTGGACGCGATCGCGAGCGCGATGAATGTCAACGATATCAATCTGAAAGCGGCACAAATTTTCATCTCTATCATTCCGCTGTTCGTCATTTATCCGTTCATGCAGAAATATTTCACCGAAGGCCTGACCTTGGGCAGCGTCAAAGGATAAAATGAAGGAAGTAAGCATTCCCTAATCAAGAAAAGGAGTGATCGAAATTGTCGGAACAAAAGTACGCCGGATACTTGTTGGTTCACTTTATCGGAGAAGGGCCGGACGGCGAGCAGGTTTATTTTTCCTATAGCGAAGACGGTCTTCATTTTCGCGACATGAACGGAGGACAACCTGTTTTACGATCGGACTTGGGCGAAAAAGGCATTCGGGATCCTTTTCTTGTTCGTTCGCCGAAAGAAGGGAAGTTTTACCTGATCGCCACGGATTTGCGAATGGGTAACGGTCGAAGTTGGCCGTCCGCCGTGGAAAAAGGCAGCCGGGATATCATCGTCTGGGAATCGGACGATCTTACGAATTGGTCCGCGCCGCGGGCGATCGCTTGCGAAGTGCCGGGCGCCGGCTGCGTATGGGCACCGGAAGCCGTATACGACGAGCAAGCAGACGATTTTCTCGTGTTTTGGGCTTCCGCGACCCAAGAACCGCATGAACAAGAGCGCAAACATAAGATTTACAGTGCCCGGACGCGGGACTTCCGCAGCTTCACGACGCCGGAACTATACATCGAGCGGGACAATCATATTATCGATACGACGATCATCAAGCAAGACGGCACGTATTACCGTTATTCCAAAGACGAGACGACCAAAAATATTCGTGCCGAACGGGGAGGCCGTTTGGACAAAGATGCTTTCGTCGATATCGAGGCAGCCGCGCTGGAAACGATAACGGGTCTGGAAGGTCCTCAGATTTACAAGTTCAATGACCGAAACGAATGGTGCCTGATCGTCGATCGTTTTGCGGAAGGGAAAGGGTATCTGCCTTTGTTGACATCGGATCTGGACAGCGGGGAATTTCGGGTCGTTCCGGACGGAGAATTCGACCTGGGACGAACGCCCAAACGTCATGGAGGGGTGCTTAACATCACGGCAGAAGAAGCAGCGCGACTGATCGAGACTTACGGGGTCGAGTGAAGGTCGACGAAGATATGGCGCCGAACTTCAAGCATAACTGTAAGGCGATAAAAAATTCAGAAAGAAAAAAAGGAAGTCTGCAAGTTCCGCGCAGACTTCCTTTTCTGTTCGTACCCTTTTAAGGCTGATACCGCGTCACGTCCACCGCAACATGCTCCAGCTTCGTTTTGCTCAGCGAATGGTAAGGCGCGTAAATCGTCACGAACCGATCATTCAGCGGGAAGGTGAGCATGTCGGTTTTGCCGACTTTGTACCATTTGCCTTTGACGTTGTTCGAGTTCGGCAGCGTCACGGTCGTTCCTTTGTAGCTGTAGGAATCGTCGCGCGGGGATACCGATACTTTCATGTATTTGAACGAGAAGGTAACGCTGTCGCCGGATACGGCTACCTTTTTGAAGGCATCGCCCGTGATCATGCGCGACGGCACGTATGGGGTCTCGAATCCGTCGAACGCCGCAAAGGCTTTGACGATGCTTTTATATTGAGCGGCGGAGTAATTCACATCGCTTACCGTAAAGTTCGCTTTTTGAGCTTTTGCGGCGGTCGTCGAAGCGGCGGCTGCCGAGTAAGTCGTGCTGCTTGCCGCCGAAGCGGTCTGCGCGGATACGGTTCCTGTCAAAAGTACGCCTGCGGCGAGCGAAGCGGCCATCCATTTTGTGTAACGCATTGTTCATCCATCTCCTTCGAAGTCTTGTTTTCTTGTTCTGAGGTTATCTTACCCAAAGAATGTATCCGATTTAAAACTGAATTGTATCCAAGATGTAAATAAATTCGTTGATCCGTTCATGCGTCAAACTTGACTTATAGTAAGCTCTAAGGAGTAAAGTGGAGGAAGAACATCGAAAGTTTTTCAAATCCATCCGAACTCAAAGGAGCGAATTAATATGGCACAAGCGTATACCCGAACCCCGCAGCATCCGGTCGAGTCGGGATTCGGTCTCAGAAGCACGGCGAACGACGTTTTGAACGGAATCGACTTGTCCGGCAAGCTGGCTTTGGTCACGGGCGGCTATTCGGGTCTGGGTCTGGAAACGACGAAAGCGCTGGTAAAAGCCGGAGCGCGCGTCATCGTGCCTGCCCGTCGCCCCAAAGCTGCTGAAGAAGCGCTATCCGGCATCGAGAACGTCGAGGTTGACGAGCTGGATCTATCTGATTTGAACAGTGTCAAAGCTTTTGCGGATCGGGTGCTGGCAAGCGGACGCAGCATCGACTTGGCGATCTTAAACGCCGGCGTGATGGCAAGTCCGGAGACGCGCGTCGGCCCGGGGTGGGAGCTGCAATTCGCGACGAATCATCTGGGGCATTTCGCGCTGATCAATCGGCTGTGGCCGCTGTTGACCGCAGGCGAAGGCGCACGGGTCGTGTCGACGTCTTCGACGGGGCATCACTTTTCGCCGATCCGTTGGGATAATCTGAACTTTGAAGGGAACTATCATAAATTCGAAGCTTACGGACAATCCAAAACGGCGAATTCGCTGTTTGCGGTAGAATTGGATCGACGCGGAGCAGAGCAGGGAGTGCGGGCTTTCGCGGTGCATCCGGGCGGCATTTTGACCCCGCTTCAACGGCATATGGGCCGGGAAGAAATGATCGCGCTGAAATGGATCGACGAAGACGGCAAAGGCAACCCGGGCTTCAAAACGCCGGAACAAGGGGCCGCGACGCAGGTCTGGGCTGCGACTTCGCCGCAGCTTGAAGGCAAAGGCGGCGTGTATTGCGAAGATTGCGACATCGCTAAGCCCGCGCAGGAGGAAGGTCCGCGCGTCGGCGTGAAGGATTATGCGGTCGATCCGGAAGAAGCGAAGCGATTGTGGGATTTGTCGATGGAATTGACCGGAGTGAGCGGGGCGTAATTTGGATGTGCTTGATATAGAAAAGAAAGAAGCCAATAGCTTGCTAGGCTTCTTTCTTTTTATTTTCTATTCGTTTAAATACAAGTTATAACTGTACTCTTTTTTTGATGGGTTCCACTTGTAGACAAATTTATGCAACGGGACTGAGTGATAGCTGCCTTCAAATGGCTTGCCTCCATAAGGTGTTTTCCCAATGATTTCTTCATTTTTATCGCCGTTCAGATCTTTGAAAGTAAGACCTGTTTCCGATTTTTCGGTAGTTAGAATCGAACTTAGTTGATTGTTTTTCCAAATGAACACTTGTCCAAGCGAACCGCCAGTTGCGCCACCTACATATTCTGCACCCAGAAGTTACTTCCGTTATTCTAACGCTTTAAAAGATCGTCGTTCGTTCCCCATATCGAGAGAGTCATATCGTTGCCTTTATCCAAATAACTATAATCCGGGTCTCCGAGAACATGGCCGACATCATAACCACTTTTCCAAACATTGTTGACAAACTGACCGGTTCTAATTTTACTTAAGCAAAATTCTCCGCGATCATTCGTTACCTTTTCAGTCAACGTGCCCGTCCCGTTCATTTGATCATTTTTCCAGCTACCATTGTAGACACCTCTATGCGTTTTCCTATTATTATCTATGTATTCATTCAAATATTTCCCTGTGCCTGAACGTTTGCCTTGAACGAACTTGCCTGTGTACCATTTATTGCTGCTCTATTCTAACTTCCCTTTTCCGTGTGGTAGACCATTTTTTAGTTCGCCGTAATAAGTAGCCTCAGCTACTTATTACGGTGATTTTGTTGTTTGCGCCTCGGTATGCTGAGTAAAATTCGAAACAGATAACGTGGATGTTAAACCAATCGCAATCAACAAAGTGAGTGTTTTTCTTTTATTCACTATAAATCCCCTCTCTAAAATAACTGCTTAAAAACCTTGCTTGTTTAGAGATTCCTTATTATAGCTTAAAATAAAATTATCTACCATTCGTGCAAAATAAACGAAAGGAGTCACCAATGATCTATCCCGCTCCCATCTACATCTTCCGCTCCATCACCCAACTCACGCTCGAACACAGTTCCACCCTGCAAGAACTCCGCCCGTCCGCTCGGTGGATGCTCATTTCGCTCTCCGGCTCCGGCGCGATTGAACTGCCGCAGAAGCGTCCTCCGTACCGTTTAAACAAGAGAGAAATATTTGTGTGTGTTTTTCATTTTCTTGTCTGAAAATTTAAACTTATTTGTTTTCCATTGCGCTTATGTATAGATCTTCCACTGAGCATATAGATTGCTTCACAGTGATTGATGGATCAAGAGTATAAAGGGAGGACTTCTCATGAGAGCTTTTTTACGTTCCAAATCGTTTTGGATTCCTACCGTTTTATGCGCTTTATTCCTTGTTCTTAATATCTCCAACTCAAATGATCAACTGATCTTGACGGTACTTTCTTGTATTATTCTGAGTTTTATATTCGCAGGTTTTCTTTTCGGCGGAATCCTGTATGTGCTTGTTCATAAAATTAAGTCTTCTTCGTAGAAAATTCGGATCTTTTTAAGTGTTATATTTGCTCCCGCGTCCCCGCTCTCCACAACCCGATCGCATACACCAACATCACCAACACCTGCACCCCGACCACAATCAGCGCAGTCCGGTCCAGCGACGTTTCGGTGACGTAAGAGATAAAATTATGTACCGTGTGCCACAACATGCCGATCCATAAGCTTTTGGTGAGGCTCACGATCAAGGCCAACACCAGACCCGCCAGAAAAGCGAACGCGATTTGCAGCAGAACGGCCCACAGGTTGGTTCCGCTGAGCGCGTTGACGGAGTGCAGCACGCCGAAGATGATTGAAGAGCCGATCACGGCCGCTTTAGGTCCTTTTTGACGGATAAAGCCGAATACTAATCCGCGGAAATACACTTCTTCGTTGATCCCGACCAGAATGGTGAACAAGATAAGAACCAGGTAGAACGCGCCGGCTTCTTGGAACTTGGGAGCGAACATTACAAGCGGCACGATTTCGAGGAGCAGCAGCGGGGCAAACAACCAAACTTTTTTCACACTGCCCGAAGCAGGTTTACGGAATCCGTAAAACGCCAGAGAGTGACCCGAACGGGCCATGAGCAGAAAGCCGATCAATATGGAACAAGCCACAGCGGCAGACATCGCCAGATAACCGGGAACTTTGTCGAGTACGGCGATTTGCGTAATGGCGGCACCGACAGAAGTTAAAAAGGTACAGATCAGAGCAGCCAGAATAGCCGCTCCGTAAGGGTGTTTGTGGATAAAGGATTTGATCATGGTGAAGTGTCCTCGCTTTCTTGTTTTAGACTGATAAGTATTCCTTTGTAGACGTCGCGCAGGATTCGGTTGGCTTCGGCGTCGTCCATGGTGCTTCCGTTGGTTGCGAGCAGGGAAGCGATGCCGTGCGTGGTAAACCAGATTCCGGAGTATAAGCGCTGCGCCTGATCGCGGCTTAATCCGGCCATCCGGGCGATCATGCGAATGATTTCCTCGTCGCCCTCGGTCGTTCCGGCGATCTCGGCGGCTTTTTCCTGTTGGAACGCACCGGACATGAAGAGCAATTGGAACAGCCTTTTCTCGGTGCGAGCGAAGCGGATATAAGCCAGACCCATGCCGAGGAATCCTTCTCCGCTGTTTTGCAATCCGTCCATCATGGCCGTGTTGTAGAGCTGCTCGGCTTGGGCTTGGACGGCGGCTTTGAGTTCTTCCATGGAAGCGAAATGGCTGAAGATCGGTTGAGTGGAGCAGTTGAGCTTTTTGGCGACGTTGCGGGCATTCACGGCATCCGTGCCTTCTTCTCGAACCAAGTCCAAAGCGGCGCTTAGGATAGCTTCTTTGGTGAGCTTTGGTTTTGGCGGCAATGTAGTTCCTCCTTTAAATAACTTATGTTATATTACGTATGTTATTTAATTGTTTGAACTTTGTCAATAGCTTTTAATTTAAGCGCGCGTTGACCTTAATTAAATCTTCATAACAACTCCGAGTGGATGCGATATGCTTATTCAAGTAAGTGAATGACAATTAAATTCTAAAGCGAAGCAAAAACATAAAAGGAGAAATATACATGAAAAACTACCTGATTTTCGGAGCAAGCCAAGGACTCGGCGATGCTTTCGCAAGAGGTCTGCCAGGGTCCGGTGATCGCATATGGCTCGTGTCGCGGAGTCGCCCGTCCAGCCTGGAGCTGCAAGACGGCGCCGAGCGAATCTGGATTCCGGCGGATTTGTCCGAACCCGGAGCCGCGAAAACGATCTTCGATCAACTCCAAAACGAAAAGCTGGACGTCGCCGTATATAATGTGGGCATCTGGGAAAAGAAGGCTTCGAGGATCACTACACGTTCGATCAAGACGAGCCCGAGCATATCTGCGCATGATTCAGACCAATATCACTTCGGCTATCGTGTGCCTGCAAGGCCTTCTGCCGAATCTGCGTCAATCGAACTCCGGCAAAGTCATCCTGATCGGCTCGACGGCGGGACTTAGGGCGTGTACGCAAACTCAACGCCATGCATCTTGACCTGCCTTTTCGCCCTCTGCGGCGTCATTTTCCCTTGACGTGCCCCGGCACGCCTTCGGAAAAATTCCTTGCCGAGAACGAAAATTCAGCTCAATCTGCTCCTGGCGTAGTTTGCGTACGCGCCCTAGCAACGCGAACAATTCACAGGTATCCTTCGTCGCGTCCAAATTCGCAATCCGCGGCATCGGCGAAGCGCTGCGCGAACATCTGCGTCAGGACCGGATCGCCGTCACCTGTATCAATCCGGGCGAGTTGGCGGCGGAAATTCCGTATGCGGAAGGGCGGGAACGGGCGCTGGAAGCGTATCAGGGAACGCGCATTCCTTTGCAGGATATGGTCGATTTAACAAACTGCCTGATCGGATTATCCCCGGCAGCATGCGTCAAAGAGATTCATCTACCGGCCATGACCGACACCAACGCCTGATTTTTGTGTAAAAACGCACTTTCTTTGTTCATCATCAACAATTTCACCTTCAGAATTGTACGTTTTGAAACTAGTCGCATTCCCAGCTAAGCGTTTACAATGAACAGGAACAGTGATTTCGGCTGTAATCCTACTCATGGAAAGGGAACGATCAGACATGGGATATAAAAACAATAACGTCGGCTACCTGGATGGAATTCTCACTTCACGCGCAGTCGTCAAAAAAAATAATTACGCGATTTTGCCGCACGATGGATTGGTTAACAACGTCGTACCGGGCTTTGAACATACACGCATCAGCATTCTCGGTTCGCCGCGACTCGGAGCCAGCTTCTCCGACTTTATCGCCGAGTTCCAAGAAGGCGGCAAAAACACGCTCGGCTTCGGCGGCGAAGGCATCGAGACTTTCGTTTACGTCATTTCCGGCAAATTAAACGTGAGCGACGGCAGCGAAAAGCACGAACTGACCGACGGAGGTTACGCATTTTTCCCGGTAGGCGAGAAAATGTACTTCGAAAACGCCCAATCCGAGATGACCGAAGCTTTCCTGTACCAACGCAAATATGATCCGCTCGCGGGCTACGAGGCACATAAAGTCGTAGGCAACCGTGCGGATATCGAGCCGATCGAATACGAAGGCATGACGGACGTTCTGTTCTGGAATCTGCTGCCGACCGACAACCTGGGCTTCGATATGAACATGCACATTTTGGAATTCTCTCCGGCTGCCAGCCATGGATACGTGGAAACGCATTACCAAGAGCACGGCGCGTACATCCTATCCGGCAAAGGCA
>Ga0308157_10004528_pt1 | contig 18375 bp, 12 predicted proteins | sample PhyBR1_FD_201035 | JGI IMG/M metagenome (GOLD analysis project Ga0308157, IMG submission 201035) | Phyllosphere microbial communities from UC Gill Tract Community Farm, Albany, California, United States - DLSLB.R1 | ecosystem: Host-associated > Plants > Phyllosphere > Unclassified | place: USA...
CATCAAAAGTAATTTGATCAATTTTAGTTGTTTCATCAAACTGTAAAAGCATAATTAACTGATAGTTGAATACTGATACATTTTTAATTGCTTCCTGTAATGCTACTTGGTAATTTGATAATTGTAACTCACTTTTTAAAAGATCATTTCTTGCTATCAGTCCATTTTCTTCCATTGCCTTAAAATCAGAAACCTGCTGTTCAGATCTCTTGATATTTTCATGGATGAGATTTACGGTTTGCTGAGCTTTATATAAAGTAATATAAAGCTTTATAGCCTGTGATGCAATTTGTTCTTTTGTATTTGTAGCAGCATATTGCTCTGCTGTTAGACTTGTCTCTGCAATATGAATGCTGTTTTTGATCTTTCCACCTGAGTAGATAGGCATAGAAATACTTGCCTGGCCCAGCATCAACTGATTTGCTTTTATGCTCGCTGTACCATTTTCATTGCCAACAGGGATCCTTAAATTAATATCCGGGGTCGAAAGAACTGCAAACTGTCCGGTAATTTTTGCTTCTGGTAATTGCGCATTTTTTGCTGCACCCAGTTCTAGATTTTTACCAATAATTTTGTTGTCAGCCACTTTGGCTTCCTTACTTTGTGTTGTTGCTAGCTGAATAACCTCGTGTATGCTTAACGATTTATTATCTTGCGCAAATGCAGATAAATCAATAAATACTATAAAGCTCATCAGCCACACCCATTTACTCTTCATAAATTAAAAGCGCTTTGATTGTTTTGTGAATATGATTTGCTAATTGATTTTCGATATAGTCACTGTAGTCTTGGTCTGATTGTATTTCTAGTATATTTTGGAGAAATACACGATTCATTTGAAAATTCATAAATGTACCCATCATTGTAGAATGAAGTAGGATAGGGGAAACCACATGCTTAAAATCACCACTGGTGTATCCTTTTTCCATAACTTTAGTTACAAGATCCAGATTGTATTTTTTTACTTTGGTAAAAGAATCCGAGTTGATCAGCTTTTTCTTCAGACCGCCTTCTACGGACAATATCTTGTAAACACCTGCATTTTGATTCATGGTCTTTACATATAAATAGATAAGGTTTTCTAAACTCTCAAATGCAGACGAACTTTCTTTAAAAATTAGTTCCTCATTAATTTTAAAATTTTCTAACCTGATATCAAATAAAGTTTCTAAAAGCTTGTCTTTCGATCCAAAGTAATAGGAAATCATGGCAATATTTACATCGGCTTCTTTTGCAATGTCTCTTACCGATGTTCCGTCAAATCCTTTTTCTTCAAATAATCTTTCGGCGGCGTTTAAAATTTCCAGTTGTTTTTCGTTCATCAGTATTTAGTGTTATCAAAAATCAATACAAAATTAAACAAACGTTTAATTTAAACAAGTGTTTAATTTATTTTTTTTAATTGTTAAAAATTTAAAAAGAGAAATCTTACTTGGTACTTTTAATTATATTTTTGTACTGTGTTAAAAAAGTTTCAAATAGTATTTGTAAGCATGCTTGCCATGTTTTTAATGACGCATCAAACATTTGGTGGTGTGTTGCATAATCCTATTCAGGAAACTCAAAAATGTTGTAAGAAAAGTAGTGATCAAAAGTCATGTTGTAAAAAGACTAGATCATGCGATCAGACACAATGTTGTTCCTACATTGCCAGTGCATCTGTCGCAGTTTTACAAGATTCGTCAGACTTGGGCATAATAACGATATACACTTCTAGTAGACAACAAAATACTTTCTCCAATTCTTTTGTCAGATCACTTAGTTATTCTATCTGGCAACCTCCTAAAATAAGTTTGAATTTATAGCGTATAGCCAAAATTGTGTCTTTTAATAAAAGATCGCGATCATTGTATCACATAAATTTAAACAAAATGAATTTTATATATCTTTTAAGTGTTGTAAGTACAATGCTTACCAATCCTGCTACAGCTGTAGGTCAAAACAATATCAAAAACAAAGAAACCCAAAAATTTCATGTAAAAGGGATTTGTGAAGAGTCAAAAGAAATTATTGAAAAGGTAGGGAGTCAACCTCGTATTTCTAAAGTTGATTATGATTCGGTTACACAAACTGCTACAATTACTTACAATAAATCGAAGACGAATTCGCAGGAAATTCTCAAGAAGATTGCATTAGCTGGTTTTGATAATTCCGAATATTTAGCACCTGATGAAGCTTATCTAAAATTAGCAAAAGAGTGCCAATATCCGCGTGAGAAAACAATGAAGTTGAATCATCAGTCAATAGATCATTCTGCACCTGATCAAACCAAAAATCAAGCCAATCAAAATCAACTTTCTATGGTTTATGATGCTTATTTTATGTTGAAAGATGCTTTTGTAAAAGCAGATGAAATTGAAATATCAAAACAAATTTCAGTATTTTCAAAATCAATTTCTATCGTTGATATGGGGAAACTTTCCCACGAAACACATTTGGTGTGGATGGATGTATTAAAAGTTTTAGAAACAACTTCAAATCAATTATCTCAAGAAACAAACATTGATAAACAGCGTTTGATTTTTGCGAAATTAGCAGAGCCAATGGCTAAAGTAGCTCAGAAAGCAGCTTTAGGCTATACTATTTATTATCAGACTTGCCCTATGTTTAATGGAGGATCTAACTGGCTGAGCAAAGATGAAAATATCAGAAATCCGTTTTACGGAAATAAGATGCTGACATGTGGAAGTACAATCAAAATCATTAAAAAATAATCGTATGAAGCAATTGTTTTTATTTTTAGTAGTTTTTTCTACTATTGCTGCGCATGCTCAAAAACGTGTAGCGTACGATTTATATGTTCGCGACACGATTGTTAATTTTTCGGGAAAAGAAAAAAGAGCGATATCGGTAAACGGACAAATTCCTATGCCGACATTAGAATTTACTGAAGGCGATACCGCTGTTATTCGGGTGCATAATGAATTAAATGAAGATACTTCTTTGCATTGGCATGGCGTATGGCTGCCAAATAAGGAAGATGGTGTGCCGCTGTTAACGCAGATGGGAATAAAACCAGGCGAGTCCTATACCTATTCATTTCCAATTATACAGAACGGAACGCATTGGTACCACAGTCATTCAGGCTATCAGGAACAAATCGGAATGTATGGTTCGATGATTTTGCATAAACGTGAAAACGATCCAACGTTCCGAAGAGGAATTGATGATTTACCAACTATTCCTGTAATGTTAAGCGAATGGACGGATCTTAACCCTAAAAACATTCAAAGAATGTTGCATAATGCAAATGACTGGGCCGGAATTAAAAAAGGATCTACGCAAAGTTATGCAGAAGCTATACGGGAAGGGCATTTCAAAACAAAAGTTACTAATGAATGGAAACGTATGTTGGCAATGGATGTAAGTGATGTGTATTATGAAAAGTTCTTGATTGATGCAGCAAATGAAAGTCAGTTGAAACAGTTTAAGTCAGGCGATAAAGTTCGTCTAAGAATTTCAAACGGCGGGGCTTCAACATATTTTTGGTTGCGTTATGCGGGTGGAAAAATAACGGTAGTGGCTAATGATGGAAATGATGTAGAGCCTTTAGAGGTAGATCGCCTGATTATCGGGGTATCCGAGACTTATGATGTAGTTGTAACGATTCCTCACAACGGATTGTCTTATGAATTCCAAGCAACATCTGAAGATAGAACGGGTTCTGCTTCGTTGTTTCTAGGTGATGGAAAAAAACAGTTGATAGAGCCACTTCCGAAATTGAAGTATTTTGAAGGAATGAAGATGATGAACCAGATGATGAATATGGACGGAACGATGAATGATATGGGTATGAAAATGAGTTTACAGCAGATGGATATGAATACTGTGATGTATCCTGAAATTTCTGGAGAAGCAAAAAGTAAATCCAAAAAATCAAAGGAAGTTTCAACTTTACATCATCAGGAAATGAACCACTCGCAAGTGAGCAACATGGATCACTCTTCGCATGGAAATTTATCTTCAAGCATAACCACTTTAAATTACGGGATGTTGAAAGCGCCGCAAAACACAAAACTTTCAAAAGATGCGCCTGTTAAAGAAATGCGTTTTGAATTAACAGGTAATATGAGTCGTTATGTATGGAGTATGGATAATAAAGTGTTTTCTGAAACAGATAAAATTCCTGTGAAAAAAGGCGAAATTTTACGTATTACTTTGTACAACAATTCAATGATGCGTCATCCAATGCATTTACATGGGTTTGATTTTCGTGTGATTAACAAAAACGGGGACTACTCGCCTTTGAAAAATGTATTGGATATAATGCCCATGGAAACTAACACCATAGAATTTGAGGCCAATACAGAAGGTGATTGGTTTTTCCATTGTCATATTTTGTATCACATGATGGCAGGAATGAACCGGGTTTTTGAAGTAGGTGAATATGAAAATCCAAATTTGTCCAATAAAAAACATGCGTATAAAATGCTGCAAATGGAAAGTAACATGAAGCATTTAATGATAGATAATGATTTTGCTACAAATGGTTTAGATGGTATGTTGATGGTACAAGATGCACGTTGGGCGTTTACATCAGAATGGAGTATAGGCTATAAACCAGAACACGGTTATGAGGTAGAAACGCATTTGGGAAGATATGTAGATAGAAATCAATGGTTTCAGGTTTTTGTTGGATTTGATTGGAACCGACATACAATGTTAACTAATCATGGAAAAGTTGAAAAAAATATTTTTGGACAAAAGACCGAGCGCAACAAAGGTTTATTTAGCACCGGTTTTGTGTATAGATTACCAATGTTGATTGATTTTCAGACTGAAATATATCATACAGGGAAAGTCCGGTTGCAATTTATGCGCGAAGATATTCCTATTTCTAAACGAGTTAGGGCAGGATTTATGTGGAATACGGACAGAGAATACATGGGGGAATTAAGCTATATTCTCAATAAAAATATACACATCCGCACACATTATGATAGTGATATGGGATACGGTTTAGGATTAAAGTTGGTTTACTAACTAAATATAAATACATAAATAAAATAGTAACCTAATTCCCTTTTTTACCAAATGGTAAATAAATTTTAAACCATAATAAGTAACTTTTCAAAATGAATGAATTAATAAACTATATATTGCAGTTTGGTGATCTGAACAAACAGCAGATCGATTTTATCGTAAGCAAAGCTGAAACTATTGAGCTTCGCAAAAATGAGTATTTTTCTCAGGCTGGAAAGGTACCAAAGTATGTTGGTTTTGTTATAGATGGGGTATTTCGATTCTGCTACTACAATAACAAGGGGGAGGAAGTTACCCATTATTTTATCGATGAAAATAATTTTGTAACTGATTATCCAAGGTTTCAAGTCGAAGCACTAGCCTCAGAATACATACAGGCTGTTACCGATGGTAAAGTATTGGTGTTTTCTAAAAAGAATTGGGATGATATTTCCAATACAATTGTGGGTTGGGAAGTGATTGCATCGAAAATCGAACGTAAGTGTTTAATGAATTCCATAGAAAAGCGAAGCCCATTGGTATCTGAAGATGCTACGTCGCGCTATTTATCGTTTATCGAACAATTCCCGAAGCTAGTTAACCGTATTCCGCTATCTTATATCGCGTCGTACTTGGGAATTACCCAACAGTCTTTAAGCAGGATAAGAAAAAATATCCGTTAAAATACTTTTTACCAAATGGTAAATAGTTTCATTTCTTTAACCACGAACTTTGTTTTATTAATTTTTAATTATTTAGATAATGAATCAAAAAGTTGTACTAATTACAGGAACAAATAGTGGGTTCGGATGGCTAACTGCTCATAGTGTAGCTTCAATGGGACACAAAGTATACGCGGCAATGAGAAATACGAATGGAAAAAATGCGGAGAAAGCTGCTGCTTTATCTAAAATTGAAAATGTTACGGTTTTAGATGTAACATTGACAGATGAAATCAGTGTGCAGAATGCTGTGGAGACTGTGATTGCAAACGAAGGTAGGATTGATGTTTTAGTTAATAACGCGGGAATTGGAATGACTGGGGTAGCAGAAAGCTATACAAGTGCTGATGTGCAGGAAATGTTTGATGTGAATGTGTTTGCACCGTGGAGACTTATGAAAGCGGTACTGCCATTTATGAGAAAACAGGCCGAAGGTTTAATTATTAATGTCAGCAGCGGTTTTGGAATATTTTCTTTTCCTTTTTCTACTGTTTACAGTGCTTCAAAGTTTGGTTTGGAAGGATTGAGTGAAGGCTTACATTATGAAGTAAGACCTTTAGGAATAGATGTAGCCATACTGCAACCAGGTGCGTTCCCTACCGAAATGTCACAAAAATCCAGAGCTGCATCTGATAGCGCTGTGAATGAGGAATATGAGGCAATTTCTGCCTTTCCGGAAAAAATGATGAGTGCTATTGGACAATTGTTTCAAAGTACAAATCCTAATCCACAAGAAGTGGCAGATGCAGTAGTGAACCTTATTAATAAACCACAAGGACAGCGACCTCTTAGAACAGTTGTTGATCCTACAACAGGTGTTTTTGTAAAGGCGGCAAATGATGCGGTTCAGGAACAATTTGGAAAAGGACTCTCTGTTTTCGGAATGGGAGACCTATTAAAATAATAAGGCAGCATAGATTCGATAAAAGAATTACTCGATAAGCTTTAAAACATCAAACGGCTATCATCTTATAACTAGAGATAGCCGTTTTTAATGTTTTAAAAAGTTATTATTTTTTGATGATCGTTCTAGAAACACTTCCTTTATCAGTCTTAATCTTCATAATATACATTCCGGATGTTGCAGAAGAAACATCGATCTGCACATTTGATTGATGATCAAAATTCTTAGATAATATTAAACGTGAGTTCATGTCGTACATATCTATTTTCTCAACAATAATATTTTCACTATTTGTAATATTTATAATATCAGTGACCGGATTAGGATATACATTGAAATCTTCCGTATTGATTTCATTAGTGCTTAATGAAGCAGATTTAACTGCGGATACTTTATAATTGTCATATTGTATAGGTACTTCCATGTTTCCTTGCAGCATGTATCCGGCAAAATAGATTTGAGCCGGCGTATCATTTTGTAAATTAACTGTAGGTATGCTTCCAGAAATATTCTCCGATGGAATTTGGAAATAAACTTGATTATTAGCATAATCAATTTGGTAATAAACCTTTACCCAGGTATCAGGCTTTAAGTAAAGATCGGTTTGGTTGGGTCCGAAAAGAATAAACTTAAGATCGGGTACACCTTGAATAACCAGTCTTGTCATTCCCCTGAACCTTCCTGTTTCTGTCTCGTATTGAAATCCTGCGATGATGGTACCGTTCGCTGTAGATGTTATATTTCTGTGATAAGCTTCAACACCTACACCTCTGGAATTGCCTGTATAGAATTCAAATTCTACCCTCAAAATATCATTTCCTGAATTTCTATTTTGCCAGCCTCCAGCAGGCAGATTTTTCCACGCAAATTTTGCAGAATTATTTGTCTGGGTTGAAGGAGTCAGCGGGGTGTTTATTTGTAAAATATTTCCTTTAGAATTCTCCGGCATAATTTGAAAGTCGGAAAAGTTTCCTCCGATTTGCACTTCTGTTAGCCAATTACCTTGTCCAGGTACTGATCCTGATAAGTCGTTACTCAAATTACCAATCGAATAATTGTCAAAATTTTCATCAATTAACGATTGTGCATTTGTTAAATTTGATACACATATTAATATTAAAGAAGGTAAAAGTAGTTTTGTTTTCATATATTTAATTAATTTTTTGAGTAAATATAATTATTTTTTAAACATCTTCACTTATTTAAATGGCTGTTCTAATTGTTTAATACATAAAATTTATTTTAGACTTTTTTTCCTTTCAGCCATTGTAGGATTATGTCTGTTTTTAGGAAAAAATACAGTTGCAACGCCTCATTTTTGCTGTACATACTCTTTCTTACTGAAGTCAATTTAATTTTTAATCCATACAAATATTTCTCGTTAGTTTGTTTTAATTAAATCATATTACTTGCCTTTTCTGAATAATAATGTTTTAAGCAACAGCATTAGTCTCTGCTTTTTCATTGGTAATTACTTTTTTATCAGCGACAATCAATTCTTCCAGTTCTACAATCTTTTCTCGAACTGCATCAAAATAATTGGCTTCATTCTTCATGCTGGCTAAATATTTCAAAGTCTTTTCATCATGATGGAAAAACATCTGTGCAGATTTTGCGGCTTCAAATTTATCGTGTCCCAAAAGTTTCATCACATCTATTCCTACACGCAAACTTGTATCTAAAGTTTCTCTGTAAATGTGCATGATTCCTGCATTCATTTGATCGTAGGCATCATCTCGGTTTTCAGAGCGTACCAAAATATATAGATGCGGAAAATGTTTTTTAACCATCTCAATCATCAGCATTCTTTCGTCTCTGTCTCCAATGGCAATAACTACTATTTTAGCTTCCTGCGCGCCTGCAATTTCCAATAGGTCGTGTCGGGTAGCATCGCCATAATAGACTTTGAAGCCTAATTTTCTAAGCGTATTCACGTTGTCGCTATTGTTGTCCAAAACGGTTGTTGAAATATTATTGGCTCTCAAAAAGCGCCCAATTGTAGTTCCAAAGTGTCCATAACCGGCTATAATTACGGAGTTTTGTTCTTCTTCCACATCATTTTCATCACGGTTGTTTTCAGGTGAAACGGCACATTTTGAATTAGACAAAACTTTTTCATTGAGCAACATCAAAAGCGGTGTCAAGGCCATACTTATTGCAGTAACAGCCATCATCAAATCGGTAATTTCTTTGCTTAAAATATTTTCTTGGAATGAAAAACTTAACAATACAAATGCAAATTCGCCGACTTGGCTTAGTCCAAAACTAAAGATGAAATTTTGGGAATAACCAACTTTAAATGATTTTCCTAAAGCATAAAGCACTCCTATTTTTATTGCTATTAAGCCAACCACTAAGCCAAGAATCAGCATTGGTTTTGAAAGCAATAGTTCAAAGTCAATCGAGCTACCAACGGAGATAAAAAACAACCCCAACAATAATCCTTTAAATGGGTCGATTGCAATTTCAAGTTGATGTCTGTATTCGCTATTAGCCAATAAAACGCCTGCTATAAACGCTCCCAAAGCCGGACTTAATCCTACTGATGTCATCAAAACCGCAATTCCAACAATTAATAATAAAGCTGTTGCTGTGAACATTTCATTCATCTTTGTTCTTGCCATCATATTAAAAATCGGACGTAGCAGATATCTTCCTGTAAGTATTACAATTAAGATAGAAGACAAAGTCAAGATCGCTTGAATCCATTGCGGCAGACTATCCATGAATGTTTTATCAACAATTGTAGTAGAAACACCTTTCAATTGGGGATTTGCCAATAATGGCAATAATGCGAGCATTGGAATTATTGCAATATCTTGGAACAATAAAACGGCAAAAGAACTTCTTCCAGCTACAGTTTTCATCCAACCCTTTTCGACCAAAGTCTGCATCACGATTGCCGTGGATGACATAGAAACAATCATTCCTACAACTAAAGAAGTTTTCCAATCTAATCCTAATATCATGGCAATTATAAATACTATGAATGTTGTTCCCAAAACTTGCAAACCACCCATTCCAGCAATTTTTTTTCGCATCCTCCAAAGCCGGGAAGGTTCTAATTCAAGACCTATTACAAATAACATCATTACTACTCCAAATTCTGCAAAGTGCATAATATCATGACTTTCGGTACCAACGAGCTGCAAAAAAGCGGGGCCAATTACAACTCCAGCAATCAAATACCCAAGTACCGAACCCAATCCCAAACGTTTTGCAATAGGAACCATGATTACGGCTCCCGCCAGATAAATCATCGCTTGAAAGAAAAAAGTGTCCTGCATGTTTTTAGAATTTTTATGATAAAAATTAATTGTTTAAATATTTGTTTTGAAGTATATAAATTAAAGAATCAACTGTCTAAGTAATTATTCTAAGACAGTTGATTTAATCTAGAAAATGTTATTTCCAGCCACCGCCTAACGCACGGTACAATTCAATGTCTGATTCCAGTTGTGAACGTTTTATAGCAGCCAGTTCTAATTCACTCTGTAACAAATTTCCTTGCGCTACGATTACTTCAAGATACGTTGCCATTCCGTTTTTAAAAAGCATGTCAGAGTTTTTGACTGCTTTTTGCAATATTAAAACTCTTTTGGAAGCAACTGCTTGCTGTTCTTTAAGTTTCTCGATTTTTACTAAAGCATCTGAAACTTCACTAACCGCTACCAATACAGATTTTCTGAAATTTATAACGGCTTTTTCTCTTTCTATCTTAGCAATTTCATATTGGCTTTTCAATTTTCTTTTTTGCAATATGGGTTGTGCTAAGCTTCCTGTCACTATACCAAATAGGGAAGCGGGCATATTAAACCAATTACTTGATTCGAAGGAGTTCAAACCGCCGGAGGCTGTAATATTTAACGCTGGATACATGGAAGCTTTTGCAATTCCTACTTTTGCATTTGAAGCTTTTAATGACAATTCTGCATTTTTTACGTCAGGTCGTCTACTTACTAATGAAGTAGGAATTCCAGCTTTTAAATCTTCCTGCAAGGCAATCGTACTTAAAGTTGTATTGCGTTCTTTTTTGCTGGGAAAACTTCCTGTGATTACGCTTAAAGCGTTTTCTTGAAGAGCAATATTTTGTTCTAATTGCGGAATCAATTGTGCTGCAATGGTTTGTTGCGCTTCGGCTTGCTGTTGTGCCAGTGATGTTACTTGTCCATATTCATATTGCAAATTAATCACGAAAAGGGTACTGTCATTCAGGGTCAGGTTTTTTTTTGCGATAGCCAATTGTGTGTCCAACATCAGCAAATTGTAATAACCTTTTGACACATTGGCAACAATGGTCGTCTGTAAACCTTTTTTAACCTCTTCAGATTGTAAATATTCGGCTAAAGCATTTTGTTTTCTGCTTCTGATTTTACCCCAAATATCGGCTTCCCAAGAAAGCCCAAGTACAGCATTGTAATCTTCAATGTGTTTTTTTCCTAAAAAAGTACTTGTACTCAAACCGCTCAAACTGTTATCTGACGGTCGGTTGGACGTACCTGTCACTTGCAAATTTAGATCTGGAACATTTTCCCATTTTGCCTGAGTCAACTGCCATTGCGCCTGTTCGATATTTTTTTGAGCAGTAAGCAGATCATAATTTTTCATGACTGCATCGTCGATTAACTTTTGAAGGGAAGTGTCTGTGATGAATTCTTTCCAACCTAAATCTGCAATGCTCGCGGAATCATTATAATTCACATTCCTAAAATTTTCTGGGAACGCGTCTTTTGGAGTCTCAATATCTTGAGAAACTTTACAAGCGGTAAATGTGGTAAGAAGTACAAAAACAGCTGTGTATTTATTAATATATTTTTTCATTATTTTTCTTCGTTATGAATTACAGCAATGGGTTTTCCGCTGAATTTTTCTTGTAAAAATTGGAATACGATGAATAAAACCGGAATGATTAATAATCCGAGGATTACTCCGGAAACCATACCTCCGGCAGCTCCAATACTGATAGAGTGGTTACCTTGAGCAGACGGTCCGGTAGCGCTCATCATTGGAATCAATCCGACTACAAAAGCAAGCGAAGTCATGATGATTGGTCGTAAACGTAGTTTCGCAGCGTCGATAGAGGCTTTAACCAATGCTTGTCCCGATTTTCGCTTTTGCAAAGCAAATTCTACAATTAGAATCGCATTTTTGGCGAGCAATCCTATAAGCATGACCAGGGCAACCTGTACATAAATATTGTTTTCGATTCCTGTTAAGCCAATCGCTACAAATACTCCAAAGATTCCTGTTGGAATGGACAAGATTACAGCTAATGGCAAAATGTAACTTTCGTATTGTGCGGCAAGCAGGAAATAAATGAATATCAAACAAAGTAGGAAAATCGTTGCAGATTGTCCTCCAGAAGAAATTTCTTCCCGTGTTTGTCCTGAGAATTCAAAACTGTAACCAGCTGGCAATTGCTGTTCTGCTACTTCCTCAATCGCTTTGATGGCATCACCTGAACTAAATCCTGGTTTAGGGATAGCATTTATAGAAATGGAATTAAATAAATTGTATCTAGAAGCAGTTTCCGAACCATAGATACGGCTTAATTTTACCAAAGTATTGATAGGAACCATTTCTCCATTTTTATTTTTTACGAAGACGTTATTGATAGCCGAAGGATCAGCCCTGTCTTGAATATCAGCTTGAACCACAACTCGGTAATATTTTCCGAATCTATTGAAATCAGAAGCTTGTGCGCTACCAAAATAGGCTTGCATGGTTTGCAGAATGTCTTTTACCTTCACGCCCAATTGATCAGCTTTAGCATCATCAATATCCAATTGCAATTGTGGATAATCAGCTTTGAAAGAAGTAAAAGCCACCGCAATTTCAGGACGTTTCATTAATTCCCCAATGAAAGCTTGGGATACACCGCTGAATTTTTCCAATTTGCCACCTGTTTTATCTTGCAATACGACATCTAAAGCTTCCACATTACTGAAACCGGGAACGGTTGGAAAACTGAATACAAAGAAACTTCCTCCAGAAATTGAACCCAATTTAGATTGAACTTGAGCCATGATTTGGTTGATGTCTTTTACATCTCCCCGTTCTTCATTTGGTTTAAGTAATACAAACACTACGGCAGAAGACGGACTTGTAGAATTTGTCAATAAGTTGAAACCTGAAATTGCCGTAACGTCTCTAGAAGCATCTAATTTTCGAAGTAAATTTTCAGCTTCGGTCATCACTTTTTGCGTTCCGTCTAGAGATGTTCCGGAAGGTGTGTTTACTGCAATAGCGATAAACCCTTGATCTTCTGTGGGAATAAACCCGGAAGGAGTTGTTTTTACCATGACAACAGTTGCAAAGGTTATTAAAGCCAACCCGCCTAAACTTACCCACTTATGACGGATCAGAAATTTAAGACCACCTACATAGCGATTGGTCAAAGCATCGAAACTATTGTTGAATCCAATAAAAAATTTCTCTTTGAATCCTCGTTTTTTATGAGGTTTGTTTTCATCCTGCGCATCATGATGATCTTTTAAGAACAAAGCGGCTAAGGCAGGACTTAAAGTTAACGCATTTACAGCAGAAATTACAATTGCAATTGCCATTGTGAAGGCAAATTGACGGTAGAAAACCCCGGTAGAACCTTCCATAAAACCAACAGGTAAGAATACGGCCGCCATAACCAAGGTGATGGAGATAATGGCTCCGGTGATTTCGTGCATAGCTTCGCTTGTGGCTATTTTTGGAGCTAAATGTTTGTGCTGCATTTTGGCATGTACGGCTTCGACCACGACGATTGCATCATCAACTACAATTCCAATTGCTAAAATCAAAGCGAAAAGTGTCAATAAGTTAATTGAAAATCCAAACAGTTGCATAAAAAAGAACGTTCCTAGAATTGCAACCGGAACAGCAATGGCTGGAATCAACGTAGATCTAAAATCCTGAAGGAAAAGAAATACAACAATAAATACTAAGATAAACGCTTCAATCAAAGTATGCTGAACCTGTTCGATGGATTGGTCCAACGATACTTTTGTGCTGTAAAATATATTGTGTTTAATACCTTTAGGGAAATCCTTTGAAGCTTTTACCATCAATTTATTAATAGCCACTTGAATGTCATTTGAATTGGATCCGGCTAATTGAATGATACCGATAACGATTCCTTTTTCGCCATTCAAACGCGTCAAACTGTTATAAGAATAAGCACCAAGTTCCACTCGGGCCACATCTTTCAAGCGAAGAATGGAACCATCAGCATTAGAACGAATGGCAATGTTTTGGTAATCTTCGGGTTTGGTCAGTTTACCTTTGTATTTGATGACGTATTCAAAGACTTCACTACTTCTTTCACCAAATTTTCCTGGTGCGGCTTCCAAACTTTTATCCTGAATGGCAGCCATAACTTCATTCGGTGTCACATTGTGAGTTGCCATTTGAGTTGGATTCATCCACACACGCATCGAATAATCTTTTGTTCCACCAAAAATCGCTGCAGAACCTACTCCTGGAATACGCTTTATTTCAGGAATAATATTGATTTGGGCATAATTGGCCACAAAAGTCTGGTCGTATTTTGATTCATCTTCGGTTGACATTCCAATTGCCATGATGAAACTGTTTTGTTGTTTTGCCGTAGTTACACCTTGTTGCACTACTTCTGCAGGCAATTGACTTGTTGCTTGAGCGACTCTGTTTTGAACATTTACAGCGGCCTGATCGGCATCAGTTCCCAATTTAAAGAAAACTGTAATCGCTAAAGAACCGTCATTACTGGCTGTAGAACTCATGTAGGTCATGTTTTCCACACCATTTATCGATTCTTCTAAAGATGGAGCCACCGAGCGTAGAACAGTTTCGGCATTAGCTCCTGGATATACGGCTGTCACTAAAACAGAAGGCGGTGCAATATCAGGAAACTGTTGTAGCGGCAATTTTGTAAGTCCGAGTACACCTAAAATCACCAGTAAAATGGAAATTACCGTTGCGAGTACCGGTCTTTGTATGAATATTTTGAACATTTCTAAAAAAATTATTTTTTGTTAGTTACTTGTGCAATTTTTGAAGTTTTTTCTGGTTGAATTTGTTGACCTTCCTGCAATTTGTCGATACCGCTTAATACGATCTGGTCACCTGATTTTACACCATCTTTGATCAAATAATTCGTACCGCTTTTTCCAACGATTCTAATTGGTGATCTGGTTACCTTATTTTGTTTGTCAACCGTAAAAACAAAAACTTTGTCCTGCATTTCAATAGTAGCTGATTGCGGAACCAAAATAGCATCGTCATGTTGGATTTCTAAACGAACTCTTCCGGTGTTTCCAGAACGAAGCAATCCTTTTGGGTTTGGGAAAGTCGCACGAAGTGTGATTGCTCCAGTGTTTTTATCAAATTGACCATCCACCATGTCGATTTTGCCTGTTGCCGTATAAGCACTGTTATCTGCTAAAATCAAGGTTACTGGCGGTAAATTTTTGATTTTTTCATCAATTGTATTTCCACTGTATTGTGCTTTAAAGTTGATAAAATCTGTTTCTCCCAATGAAAAGTAAGCATATACTTCATGCACATCAGAAAGTTTTGTCAAAGGTTCGATGTCGGTTGCCGAAACCAAGCTTCCTTGTTTCTTTGGAAGTCTTCCAATGTAGCCGCTTACTGGTGCTGTGATTGTGCTGTAATTAAGATTGATTTTAGCGGAAGCAACTATAGCTTTTGCCTGGTCTAAATTGGCAGAAGCAATTTTGTGGGAAGTTTTTGCGGTCTTCATTTGATAATCTGAAACGACTTTGTTTTGAACCAGCGGAGTCAGTTTATCGATTTCCAATTGGGCATTCATTAAGGCAGCTTCTGCACTGTGGAGACTGGCCAAAGCATTGTTTAGTTGCTCACGGAAAGGCTGCTCGTTGATTTTAAAGAGTAATTGACCTTTTGTTACATACGTACCTTCATCAACATAAACTCTTTCCAGTTTGCCGCTTACTTGCGGACGAATTTCCACATCGACAGTTCCCTGAATTGACGCCGGAAATTCTGAATCGGTATTTGCATTTGTACTCTGAACATTATAGACTGGAAGGATAGACGGTGAAGGGGCAGGCGTTTCGGATTTTGTTGTGCACCCTATCAAAGTCCACGCAAATAGGGTCGTGGTTAGTATTGCATTTTTCATTTTGAACTGATTTTTGAATTTTTAAAAATTGATTGTAAGAAATTATGTTTTAGATTGGAAGCGTAAAATTTCATTTTTTATTATAATTAAATTGTTTAACAGCGTTAAGTGTTTGGATAGTAAATGGTATAATATTTCATAATTAAATACATTTTGTTTAGAGTAATTAAATTATCTAACAACGTTAAGTTTGTTAACAAAAAAAGCAAATCATGTTATACAAAAAAAATAATTTGATTTATTGTTATTAAATAATTTAACAGTGTTAAGTAACTCACCAAATTTTTTTACTTAATGGTTAGTATAATACCTCCGATAGCATCTTTTAAAATTTGTTTGTTGATATCTTCTGAAGTTTGATTTTGATTGACAATGTTAATAGAAATCAGACCATGTATTACTGAGAAAAATAAGAAATATTTTTGCTTAATCACTTCACCTGTAGGATTGCTATGCTTCATCACTTCCGCAATTACAGCTGTAAAAAGTTTATAAGGCGAATCTGCAGCTTCGCATTGTCCTGCACAGCAATTAATTTGAACACCAAACATCACTTGATACATTTCGGTATCAGTAAAGGCAAATTCCCAATAGGCCATCCACATGGCTTCTAACTGCTCCTCTGGATTTTTAAATTTTGCTTTTGCTTTTTCTAATTCTCTTGATAACATATTGAAACCTCTTCCTGTCAATTCCGAAAGAATAGCTTCCTTGTTCGAGAAATATTCGTAGATAATTGGTGCGGTATATTCAATTCTATCAGCAATTTTTCGCATGCTCAAACCATTCCATCCTTCTTCCTTTGCAATAGAATAGGCAGCGTCCAGAATGTTTTTTCTGGTTTCTTCTTTTTGTCTTAAAATTCGATCTTTGCTTGCCATTTGCTTTAGTATTAAATTGTTTAACACTGTTAGGCAAATGTACAACTATATCACAATAAGAAAAATATTTTTATAGAAATATTTTTATAAAAGATAAAAAAAATACAAGATATTGTAAATCAGTATGTTTGCGGTCTAAAAACTAAATTTCAAAAATATTCTTCTTTTTTTTAGTTGCTATATTTTTGATTTTATATAATTGATCGAACTGATGTTGTTATATAACTCTTTATAATAGCTAAACTAAGTTTTATTTCGTAGAATTTTATAAGAGATTATCTCACTTTAATTTTCTCTTAATATCATTAAGTTGTTCCTGATAAAGGATCAACTGTTTTAAAATTTCATTATTTTCTTGATCTTTTATTACTGTGGTTAGATTCTGAATTTCATTTTCTATTTTTTCTAATACAGTTATAGGATCTGCTACAGTCTCTGATTGATTTGAAATCTTTTGTTCAAGTATGTTCATTTCTCTGCTGATAGTTGACTGTTCTGTTAGTGCGTACTCTTCTGTTTGCTTTATTGATTGATGCCCCAACAGTTCTTTTACTACGTGCATAGGTACACCATTGTTTAAAGTAACTGTACTACCAAATGTCCTTCTTGCTTTGTGTGTGGTAAGGTTATCATCAATTCCACATAATGTAGCAATTTCCTTTAAGTATTCGTTCATCTTTTGATTGGATTTAACAGGAAGTAATACATTATTTGCTTTGCAATGAGGATGGTCTTTATACTTCTCTAAAATTTCTGTTGCTTTGGCAAGTAGGGGGATCGTTGTTGAAGATCCTGTTTTTTGTCTTTCTGAAATAATCCATTGTTTCCCATCAATTCCGATTTTTAATTCTTCTTTTTTAAATTGTTTTACATCTATATAGGCTAAGCCTGTATAACATTGAAAAACAAAAATGTCGCGCACTTCATTTAATCTTTCAGAGTCAAACTTTTTATTTTCCAAAGTTGAAAGTTCATGAGAACTTAAGGGCGTCTTTTTAACAGCAATCTTTTTATTTTTAAAAGCTTTAAAGGGATCTGAAGTTATTATGTCTTTTGAGATAGCTCTGTAGACGATCTTTTTAAAGTTAGCAATATACTTTACTGTGCTGTTGTTCTGACAATTTCTTATTGTTCGAAGGAAAAAATCATAGTCTTTAATAAACTCATAATTGAGTTGTCTGAATTCCAAATCATCAACTTTATATTTCAATTTTATAAATTGCTGAACATGGGATCTGGCAGTTACATATCTTTCATGTGTTCCTTTACTGTATTCGCCTTTTGATACCAATGCAAGTATTTCGTCGTTGTGTTTCTGAAATTCTTGTAATACCTTAATGTTTACTTCAGTATTTCCTAAAACAAAATCTATCAGTTTTTGAGAAGTAATAGGAGTATTCCGACTGATAAGTTCCATTTTGTAATCATCAACTTTTCTTTTAATGGAATCCAAAAAGTAATTTATAGCTTTTGCATCTTCTTTAGTTCCGATTGCACGTTCTGTTTTTTGATTCCAGCGTGAACCTTCCCATTTTCTTTTTGTTGATGTTTCTCTCTGAACACCATCTACAGTAATGCGTAAATAGACAGATCTTAAATCGAGTCCTTTGTGATGAGTTTTTAGAAAAAAATTTAACCCGTAGCTTGCTTCTAACATAATGTAATTTTTAATATTTATAAATATCGTATTACAATAGCTTAATTTCAAGTCGTTAAAGTATTTTACATGTTGGTTATCAGTGTTTTAACTATCAATTCGTGGCAATTTTT
>Ga0308157_10004529_pt1 | contig 18375 bp, 16 predicted proteins | sample PhyBR1_FD_201035 | JGI IMG/M metagenome (GOLD analysis project Ga0308157, IMG submission 201035) | Phyllosphere microbial communities from UC Gill Tract Community Farm, Albany, California, United States - DLSLB.R1 | ecosystem: Host-associated > Plants > Phyllosphere > Unclassified | place: USA...
AAGTTTTTAGCGTTCACAGGTAATCGAGTATCCCATGTCCCTAGTACGTCTTGCACATGAGTTGCCTATTGAGGCCCCGCGTACCGCTTGGCTCGACTCTATCATCAAGGGTGATTGCGTTTCCGCATTGGAACGCCTTCCGGATCACTCGGTGGACGTCATTTTTGCCGATCCTCCTTACAATCTCCAGCTCGGTGGCGATCTTCACCGCCCTGATCAGACGATGGTTAGCGCTGTTGACGATCATTGGGATCAGTTTGAAAGTTTTCAGGCCTATGATGCCTTCACCCGCGCATGGCTTCTGGCCTGCCGTCGCGTGCTGAAGCCAAATGGCACTATCTGGGTTATTGGTTCTTACCACAATATTTTCCGCGTTGGCACACAGCTTCAGGACATTGGCTTCTGGCTTCTGAACGACATCGTATGGCGCAAGACCAATCCGATGCCAAATTTCCGTGGTCGCCGTTTCCAGAACGCGCATGAAACACTGATCTGGGCTTCACGTGATGCAAAGGGCAAAGGCTACACCTTCAATTACGATGCCATGAAAGCGGCCAATGACGATGTGCAGATGCGCTCCGATTGGCTGTTCCCTATCTGCACCGGCTCGGAACGTTTGAAAGATGAAAACGGCGACAAGGTTCATCCAACCCAAAAGCCGGAAGCGTTGCTTGCGCGTATCATGATGGCTTCAAGCAAGCCAGGCGATGTCATTCTTGATCCGTTCTTTGGATCAGGTACGACAGGTGCTGTTGCAAAGCGTCTTGGCCGTCATTTCGTCGGCATTGAACGTGAGCAGGCCTATATCGATGCGGCAACTGCCCGCATTGATGCAGTTGAACCACTTGGTAAGGCTGAACTTACTGTCATGACAGGCAAGCGCGCCGAACCACGCGTGGCTTTCACCTCGATCATGGAAGCAGGCCTTTTGCGTCCGGGCACAGTTCTTTCTGATGCGCGCCGCCGCCATGCTGCTATCGTCCGTGCTGACGGTACTCTGGCTGCCAACGGCGAAGCTGGTTCCATTCATCGCATGGGTGCCAAGGTGCAGGGCTTTGATGCCTGCAATGGCTGGACGTTCTGGCACTTTGAAGAAAACGGTGCTTTGAAGCCGATTGATGAATTGCGCACGATTATTCGTGATCAGATGGCAGCGGCTGGCGCTTAAATTCAAATATCAATAGCTTACTACTATCGGACGACCTCCAACAAAGTCTGATGAAAAGACCCCCGAAGTGGATTGCTTCGGGGGTCTTTTTCGTAATTGAGATGTTCTAGAGCGTAATTCCTTAAACTTGGATCAGTTTCAGGTAAAATTATGCTCTCATTTTAAAGTGTTAGCGCGACCTTTGTGCTCCCAAGTGGGCGCACGGCGCTCAAATCAGAACGAGAGGCCGAGACCTTTGAGATCGCTTGCAAGTTTTGGTGCGCCGGCGAAATGCACGGCTTGCCAACCAGCGGCCTTCGCACCTTCGACATTGGCTGGACTGTCGTCGATGAAAAGCGTTGCTGCAGGGTCGAGATCAAAGCTCGCGACGTGATGATCGTAAATTTCGCGGTCCGGTTTCAACATGTGAATATCGCCGGAAACGGTTACGCCCCGGCTTTCGGTGAGAAACGGAAAACGGCCTTGCGCTTCGCGCAGCGTGTCAGAAGCAAAATTTGTCAGCATGGTCACGTCGTTACCCTCAGCAATAAGTCCGCGCAGTATCGCAACGCTGTCATCATAGGAATGCGGTACCATCAAGTTCCAGTTTTGGCGAAACGTGCGGATATGATCGCTGCGGTCAGGATGGGCTTCGATCAACAGGGCTTCCGCATCTTCCCAACTGCGACCGCGATCTTGTTCGATATTCCAGGCACCCGTGCAGATGTTTTCCAGAAACCAACGACGTTCGGTGGCATCAGGGATCGCGTCAAGATAAGCGAGCTCCGGATCATAATGCAGCAGCACTCTGCCAATATCGAAAACGACGTGTTTGACTGGACTGGTCAACGGCTTTTCCTCCCCCGTTTGAAAGCATCTGGAATGGCGGCCGTGATGGCCTTTTTCATGACAGTTGGCAGAGCTTCGTCCTCTAATTCTGAAGGAGAAGACCACCAACCATCGTTGGTTGTGTGTTTGGCAATATCGTTGGCGGCGTAGACAGAAAGACGCAACTCGAAATGTGTAAACACATGTGTGATGCTGCCAGATGACATCCAATCCGCAACAAAGGGTGCGGCATCTATGCTGGAATCGCCATCTATGCGCGCGGTCCAGCTGCTTCCCGGCACTTCCGTCATTCCGGCAAGTAGACCTTCGCGTTGCCGTTTACGTAACAGAACTGAACCGTCATTTGCGACTGCGATAAAGGCGGCACCCGTCCGTACTGGCTTCTGGGCTTTCGGCGCTTTGACGGGAAACTCTTCCGGGTCACGGTTAGCAAGCGCTTCACAATTGTCATTCACCGGGCAAATTGCACAGGCAGGGCGCCGTGGTGTGCAGATGGTTGCGCCCAGATCCATCATGGCTTGCGCAAAATCACCCGGCCTGTCCACTGGTGTCATTGCGCCCATTCGAGCGCGAATCTCAGTCTTGGCAGCGGGTAGGGGGGTGTCGATGGCGAATAATCGTGAGATTACGCGTTCAACATTGCCATCGACCACTGCTGCGGGCTCACCGAACGCGATAGCTGCGATGGCCGCGGAAGTATAATCACCGATACCCGGAAGCTCTTTTAGATCAGCCGCAGTAGAGGGAAATTTTCCACCATAATTTGCCGCAATAAGGTCTGCGCATTTCTTGAGATTGCGCGCACGTGAATAATAACCAAGGCCTGCCCATGCGCGCAGAATATCGTCTTCGCTCGCCGCAGACATAGCCGCAACATTCGGCCAACGCTCAACAAATTTTGTGAAATAGGATTTGACCGCTTCAACTGTCGTCTGTTGCAGCATTATCTCTGAAAGCCACACCCGGTATGGGTCCGACTTAATGCCGCGCGATTGCTCAACTGGTGTTACACGCCAAGGTAGGATGCGATGGTGTCGGTCATACCAGTCAAGAATTTGTCCAGTTCTAGTACTATCGGGTGTGTGGAGCATTTGATCGGTATGATTTAAACGTTGGGAAACTCTCGCTACTCTGATTAAAGACCTTTGTTTAGAATTGATAGAAATTAATGCGTAGCATCGCTTTCTTGTGCTTTTATGGCATGCGATAGATCTCACGGCAGTGAGGCGGGAAGCAGATGTGAAATAAGGAGAGTCCGTGGCTAGTTCTGTCCCGGTATATGTCATAAATCTCGCACGCTCTCAGGACAGATGGGATGCTTTGCGAGCGAGTGCCAATAAGTTTTCAGTTGATGTTCATCGCGTTGAGGCAGTCGAAGGTAAGTTGCTGACCGATGACGAGTTGGTGGGTTTTGACGACGCTGGCTTTCGTCGCAGACATGGAAAAATTGCGATGCCTGCCGAGATTGGCTGTTATTTCAGTCACATCAGGGCACTTGCAGCAATCATCGCTGCGGATGAGCCTTTCGCAGTAATTGTAGAAGACGATGTCGAATTTACACCTGAGTTCACGCCATTTATTACCAAGGCCTGCAGATTGAAAGGGTGGGATGTCATTAAACTCGTCAACCACCGTACGGCTGCTTTCCGAGGCTTTCGTTCTATAGATAAGTGCTTTTCCATTGGGCGTTGCCTACACGGGCCATCCGGAAGCTCTGCCGCGTATATTGTTACATTGGACGGTGCGAGACGCCTTCTATCCGCGATCAAACCGATGAGCCTTCCATACGATGTCGCGTTAGAGCGCGGTTGGGCGGGTGATTATGAAATTTTCACTACCGACAAACCTGTAGTAGCTCTTTCCAATGTGGCAATCTCCACCATTGCACAAGGTAGGAAAGGGTACGCCAAAACGCGTCTGCCGACATACAAAAGACTAAGCACACTTTTCTTTCGAGCGACTGACTATGTCAGGCGAATCGCATACGCTCTTGGGCGAAATGGTGTGGAAGAGGTGTAAGTGGGTTTTCTAAAAAAATCATTTCTTGTTCGCCGTCGAGTGGACCATTGGGCATTAGGGATCGCTTCAGCTTCGATGCCTATTCGCCTGGGGTTGGGTCCGCTCATCCTTTTCATATTCGCATGTATTGGTATTTATCTCAGCGCGGCACGTCATGCGACTACGCGTCTTTTTGCTAAGAAATTTTACATTTTCATTCTGCTTTACGCAGTTTGGTCACTCGGCCTTATTCTTTTCCGTGGTGAACCGTTCAACGATAACCGCCAAATTGGTTATACGCTGCTGATCGCAGTGTTTGCCTTTGCGGGTCCAGGTATGTTGTTGGTTCGCAATCCACTGCGCGCCTATGTATTGGGAGCGCGCGCCGGTGTTGTGATGGCAGTGCTCGCTGTGCTTTATCTTGTATTGACACAAGGTGGTCGTATTGGTGTCGGTGGAAATGAGGCAGTGTTCGCATTTGTTGCGGGCGTTTCGGCAATATCTGCAGGAATCCCTATTCTTAAAGCGCCACGTTATCTTCCAAATGGCCCCCACTGGCTCGTGCTGGGACTCGCTGCGGTGCTGGCGTCGGAAACACGCGCGGTGATTGTTGTCTTACCGATATTTGCGGCTGTGGAGATTATATTTTTCCTCCGTCGTCTGAGCGTTAAGCACCAAGGAGCCGTCTATGCCGCGCTCGCTGCGGCACTCGCAGCGCTCATTATTGTAGGACCTGTTGGCGATATTCTTTCCAAGCGGTTTTCTGGGATGGCCGAATATTATGACAGCGGCGATAGTTCTAAGTGGGAAGATAAGATTTCGGCAGATATCCGCGAGGTCATGTGGAAGAGCGCTGCTAAAGTCATCGAACACAATCCCATAGCGGGCGTTGGCTCTTATTCAAAAATGGATGCGGTTAAGGCGCAAGCAGGTGAGCAGGCGTCGATGCTCGAAGGCTTCCGTCACGTCCACAATACGATCCTTGATGAACTATTGAACGATGGCATCATCGGGTTGTTTTTCATGATGGCTGCCTTTCTTTCGATCTTTGTGCATCTTTGGCGGAATGCTGATAGCTGGGGTATGCGGCGCGCCTTGGTTTACTTCGCTGTGGTGTGCGGAAGCTACGGCATGTTGCATAATCCGCTCTTGCATGAAGTGACCATTTCTTCGGTCATGTTCTTCATTGCAGCACTCAACGCAGCTTCATCGCGGCGTATCATGGCTTTGCGTCGAGCAGGCCTCTCAAACTATATTCGCGGGAACTAGGGTTTATGAAAGCTATCGTCACAGGTGCCGCTGGCTTCATCGGCTTTCACACGGCTGTGCGTCTTCTCGATGAGGGCTGGGAAGTTCTCGGGGTCGATAATCTCAACGATTATTACCAGGTGGATCTCAAAGAAACACGTCTCGCAAAGCTGCATTCGTGTCATGGTTTCCGGTTCGCACAGGCCGATATTTCGGACGCGGACGCTTTCGCTGCGGCCATTGGAACGGACCGCGATGCGGATGTGATTGTGCATCTTGCGGCACAGGCAGGCGTTCGTTATTCGATCGAAAATCCAGCGGCCTATGTATCAGCCAATGTCATGGGGCAGGTAACGGTTTTCGAGACCGCGCTTAAGCTCGCAAAGCGACCGCCAGTGGTTTATGCCAGCTCGTCATCGGTTTATGGTGCAAATGAGAAAATCCCGTTTTCCGAAAGTGATCCAGTGGATCATCCCGTTTCGGTTTATGCGGCGACCAAGCGTTCAGGCGAACTTCTAGCCGCCTCCTATAAATATGTTCACGGCTTTTATTCTACAGGTCTTCGATTTTTCACCGTCTATGGGCCATTTGGTCGCCCGGATATGGCGCCATGGCTGTTTACATCAGCCATTTTGAAGGGCGAGCCGATCCGCGTTTTCAATAATGGCGAAATGCAGCGCGACTTCACTTTCGTCAACGATATCGTGAGCGGTGTATTGGGTGCGATAAAGCGCATTCTTGAACACCCGGAAGAAACCGCGCCAGTCTATAACCTTGGCAATAATCGCCCTGTGATGCTCAACGATTTCATCGCAGCCATTGAAAAAGCATGCGGTAAAGAGGCGATCCGCAAGCTGGAGCCCATGCCCGCAGCGGATGTTCCGCGCACCTATGCGGATATAACACTTGCAGCGCGCGATCTCGGTTTCAGTCCTCAAACCACGCTCGATGAAGGTATCCCTTTGTTTGTTGAGTGGTTTCGGGGCTATAATGGGACGCGATGAGCGAACCAAAACCAAAACGGGGCTTTCGCCCACTGGCAGATATGACGTCGCGTCTGATGGACCCGATGTTGCAGAAGCGCGCGGGTATTAATCTTTCGCTTCTGCAATCTTGGGAGGATATCGTCGGACCGGCAATCGGCGCATCATCGCGGCCGTTGCGAATAAATTGGCCTCGACGATTACGCGAAGACGATCCTTTCAGTCCCGCCACCTTGATTATCGCCTGTGAAGGTTTTGCGGCCCTGCAAATACAACACGAGACGGGCGAAATTATCAGCCGTGTGAACGGGTTTCTCGGTTTCTCCGCTATAGGTCGCATTAAGATTGAGCAGAAGCCGCCCGCGCTTGACTTCAGGCGTAAACCAAAGCGATTAGCCCCTCTGGCACCCTCGGAAGAACGGCGCATCGATAAGGCAACCGACGGTATTGAGGACGATGCGCTCCGCGCCGCCCTTGCTCGGCTCGGCAAAAATATTCTTGCCGAGAAACGATCAACGAAGAAATGAGCACTCTGCCTTAAATTTGATTCAAGATTGTTGCTGAACTTCATTTGATCACAACAGGGCTGGTGATTAGTGATCCACCACCCTAAATTGTGCCTAAAGCATGTCGCGAAAAAGTGGGAATCGGTTTTCCGTTAACGATATGCGAAAAACTAAGAATAAAGCGTGTTGTTTGAATATGATAGAATGCGAAACGCTTTAAGTGTCAACATTGAAACAGGACTGGATGATTCGTATGCCTGCACCGCTTAACCGCAGACATGTTATTTCCCTAGCGGGTGCCGCCGCCGCCGGGCTCGCTTTTGCTGGCAATGCGAGTGCACAGTCACGCAGCGCCGAGGCGACTGTTGACGCCGCGAAGGTTGCTGAAGCCGGCAAGCTCAAGGACATGGTTTATGGCAAGGCCGATGCGCCTGTTACGATTGTCGAATATGCATCACTAACCTGTTCGCATTGTGCTGATTTTGCGGTCAACACATTCCCGACCATCAAAGAAAAGTACATCGATACGGGTAAAGCGCGTTTGATTTTCCGCGAATTCCCGTTCGATCCACGTGCGACTGCAGCCTTCATGCTGGCTCGTTGCGCGCCTGAAGACCGTTATTTCCCGATGGTTGAAGTCTTCTTCAAACAACAACAGCAGTGGGCTGGCGCTGCTGATGGCGAAGCTGCACTGCTTCAAATTGCGAAACTTGCAGGTTTTACACAGGAGTCGTTCAAGGCTTGCTTGACGAACCAGCAAGTTCTCGATGATGTGAGAGCAACCATGGAACGTGGATCGACTGAATTTGGTGTGAACGCTACGCCAACATTCTTCATCAACGGTCAGAAATACGCTGGAGCCCTTTCGGTTGACGAGATGTCGGCAATCATTGACAAGCTGCTCTAAGTCGCCTTTCGGCAAGAAAAGCGGGCGCTTCATTGCGTCCGCTTTTTGTGTTTCTGAGGGGAGGGCACGCTGATGCGCTTCTCCAAGCTGCGACTTGTCGGTTTCAAGTCCTTTGTCGAACCTATGGAGTTCGTCATTGAAGGCGGATTGACAGGCGTCGTCGGGCCAAATGGTTGCGGCAAGTCCAATCTCGTCGAAGCGCTGCGCTGGGTGATGGGTGAAAACTCATACAAGAATATGCGCGCTTCCGGCATGGATGATGTAATCTTTTCTGGTTCAGCTACGCGTCCCGCGCGCAATACGGCGGAAGTGACGCTCTTCCTCGACAATTCTGATCGCACCGCACCGGCTGCTTATAATGATCAGGACGAGTTGCAGGTTTCGCGCCGCATTGAGCGTGAGGCCGGTTCCGTCTATCGGATCAATGGCAAGGAAGCGCGCGCCAAAGATGTGCAACTTCTCTTCGCCGATCAGTCGACCGGCGCTCGTTCGCCGTCTATGGTTGGACAGGGGCGCATTGGTGAACTCATTCAGGCCAAGCCACAGGCGCGCCGCGCACTTTTGGAAGAAGCTGCGGGTATTTCCGGCCTCCATACGCGTCGACATGAGGCTGAACTGCGTCTGCGCGCTGCCGAAGGCAATCTTGAGCGCCTCGAAGATGTGGTGGGTGAGCTGGGTAGCCAGATCGAAAGCCTGAAGCGACAGGCGCGTCAGGCCAATCGGTTCAAGGCGCTTTCTGCTGATATACGCCGTGCCGAAGCATCTCTTATGCATTTGCGCTGGTCACAGGCCAAAGCGCAGGAAGGCGAAGCGCAAAGTGCGCTCGCGCAGGCAACTTCTGTGGTTGGGGACATGGCACAAGCGCAGATGAATGCTGCGCGTGAACAGGCCATTGGCGCTCATAAATTACCCGAAATGCGTGAGGCAGAAGCAAAGGCTGCTGCTGCTCTGCAACGCCTTTCCATCGCCCGCACGCAGCTTGATGAAGAAGACGGTCGTATTCGGGCCCGCCGCGCCGAACTTATGAAGCGGCTCGAACAGCTGACGGCTGATATCGCCCGTGAAGAGCAAATGGTGCGTGAGAATGCCGATATTCTGGCGCGTCTTGATGAGGAAGAGCAAGAGTTGCTTGCTTCGAACGAAGCATCTGGTGAGCGCGATGAAGAATTGCGCGCGATCTTCGAGGAGGCGGAAATCCGCCTGCAGGATAGCGAAAACGCGCTGGCTCGCGTGACTGCGGAACGGGCGGAAGCTTCTGCAGAACGTACGCAGATTGAGCGCGCGTTGCAGGAAACGCAAAGCCGCCGTGATCGTCTGGCAAACCAGATGGAAACGATTGAGCGCGATATCGCATCAGTTGCTGAGCAGATCGGTGGTCTGTTTGATCCGTCTGAAAAGCGTCTTCTCGTTGAAGGAGCGACTGATGCGCTGGCTGCCGCCGAAGAGGCTGTGATCGCTGTCGAAGAACTCGTGAGTTCCGCTCGCGAGCAGGAAACTGCCAGTCGTCAGCCGCTGAACGAGGCTCGCACGGAACTCAATCGTATTGAGACCGAAGCACACACGCTGGCGCGCATTCTCAATGCTGGTGAGGCAGGGCAGTATCCGCCTGTTGTTGAGGAATTACGGGTCGAGAAGGGCTATGAAATAGCCCTTGGTGCGGCGCTTGGCGAAGACCTTGATGCTGCAAGCGATTCCAGCGCACCGGTCTTCTGGGCCTATAACCCCGCACCCGAAACCGATCCTGCACTGCCTGAAGGTAGCGTGCCTCTTGATCGTTTGGTGGAAGGCCCACAACAATTGCGCCGCAGGCTCGCGCAGGTGGGTGTTGTTTCGGAGAGTGATGGCCAGCGTTTGCAGGCATCCTTGCGTCCCGGCCAGCGCCTTGTAAGCAAGGCTGGCGCTCTGTGGCGCTGGGATGGATATACCGCTAGTGCTGACGCGCCAACGCCTGCTGCACAGCGACTTGCGCAGAAGAACCGGCTAGCCGAGTTAGAGCAGGAAGCAATCGCGGCCGCTCGCCGCGTGCACGACGTTGAGCAAGCCGTACAGCGTCTTGAAATCGCCGTGCGTGAAGCAGTCGAGCATGAGCGTGTGGCGCGGGATTCATGGCGCGCAAATCAGCATAAGCTGGATGAAGCGCGTGAGGCTCTGGCTGCCGTTGAACGAGCCGCCGGGCAACTGGCTACTAAGCGCGCGGGCCTCGAAGAAGCCAAATCGCGCCTTGAGGAAAATCTCGAAGAAGCGCAAATCCGTGTGGTTGAGGCCGAAGATCGGCTCAACGAAATGCCGGATATGGACGCAATCGGCGAGCGCCATTCGGCTTTGAATTCAGAAGTGCAATCGGATCGTGTAACACTTGCAGAAGCGCGCGCGGCTTATGAAGGTCAGCGACGTGAAGCGGACAACCGTGCGCGACGGTTGGCGATGATTGGCATGGAACGGCGCAACTGGGCGTCACGAGCGCAAAATGCAGAGCAACAAATTGCAGCTCTGAATGACCGCCGCGCCGAAACTGCGGATGAAGCAGAAGTTCTGGCGGAAGCCCCGGAAGAAATCGAGAGCCGCCGCCGTGCGCTTTTGAATGAACTTTCGGAAGCAGATGATCGTCGCAAACAGGCTGCCGACATTTTGGCTGAGGCCGAAGCGGTGCAGGCCGAACTCGACAAGGCTGCGACACTGGCGATACAGCAGCTTGCAACCAGTCGTGAGCAACGCGCGCGCGCGGAAGAGCGCCTGACTGCTGCCGAAGAGCGCCGCAAGGATACGGAATTACGCATTGCGGAAGCGCTTAACTGCGCGCCGCATGAGGCCATTCGTCATACGGGCCTCAAGCCCGAAGATCGTATGCCTGATCCGGATCAGCTCGAACGCCAGCTTGAGCGGTTGCGTATCGAACGCGAGCGTCTTGGTGCGGTCAACCTGCGCGCGGAAGAGGAAAGTCAGGAGCTTTCTGCTCGTCTTGAGGCGATTATCTCCGAGCGCGAAGACGTCATCGAGGCGATCAAGAAACTGCGTCAGGCCATCCAGAGCCTCAATCGCGAAGGCCGCGAACGTCTGTTGGCTGCTTTCGATGTGGTGAATGCGCAGTTCCAGCGTCTGTTCACGCATCTTTTTGGTGGCGGTACGGCAGAGCTTCAGCTGATTGAAAGCGATGACCCGCTGGATGCCGGTCTGGAAATCCTTGCTCGTCCTCCGGGCAAGAAGCCGCAGACGATGACCCTTCTATCGGGTGGCGAGCAGGCACTGACAGCAATGGCGCTGATCTTTGCAGTATTCCTCACCAACCCAGCGCCAATCTGTGTGTTGGACGAAGTGGATGCACCGCTCGATGATCATAATGTCGAGCGCTACTGCAATCTGATGGATGAAATGGCGGCTTCAACCGAAACGCGTTTCGTCGTCATCACGCATAATCCGATCACCATGGCCCGTATGAGCCGTCTGTTTGGCGTGACGATGGGCGAGCAGGGCGTGAGCCAGCTTGTCTCTGTTGATCTGCAAACTGCAGAGCGGTTGCGCGAAGCGGTCTGATTTTCATTGCTGAGTGATAGTATCACTCTTCATTTTCACTTTCGTCTTCATCATCGGCTTCAATTACTTGCCAGATAAATGCGTGAAGACGTTCTTCAATGCTTGCTCTGGAAGCGCCTGATGTTTCCATCTCACGCTTGATTTTGAAGAATTGGTCCTTGTCAGATTGCGACAGATATTTGGCGGCGGATTCAAGTGATGATAATGAACTGGACATTGCTGTTGATACTGTTTTGTTTGGTGAAATGCTATAGCGCATCCCGAAAAGTGCGAAGCGGTTTTCGGATAAGATGCGCGTTGGCGTAAGAGGCTGCATCCCGAAAAGTGCGAAGCGGTTTTCGGATAAGATGCGCGTTGGCGTAAGAGGCTGCATGCCGAAAAGTGCGAAGCGGCTTTCGGGATAAAGTTCTCGTAAACATAAATAGATAGAGCATTTCCAACGGTTCAATCTGAACTGGAAATGCTCTCGTTTTGCGTCATTCTTGATCAGCGAGCCTTATAGGTCACGCTCATTTTTGCGCCTGTCAGCGCGTGTTGTGCAAGTTTGCCCGGCTCCAAGTCATTGACGCCGATCGGCATTGGCTTGTCGAAATGCACATCCATTGTGAAGAAACCGGTCGGATGTGGCATATCCTGAACAAAACGCAGAAGTGCTTGTCGAGAGGTCGCATCAATCTGCTTGTCAGGCATCGCTTCGACAGATTTACTCACGATATCACGTAGACGAGCAATATCGATTTCCGGGTCGCTTTCACCGGTTTCAGATGGCAGTGCGGCGTAATTTGCAAGAACGGGCAGGGCAACACTCTCCCACAGCCCCTGATTATCAAGCCGTAAGCGCAGATGCGAAAGCGTTGCGGTTGGATTAACCGTAAGGCTCGCAACCGATGAATCGACGGGCAGGTTGATTTCCGCAGAAACTGAAGCCTTACCCATCTTTATGCTGCTGATTTCTGCGTTCTGAATGTGGAGATATCCGCTTTCCGGATTGAAGCGATAAGAAGCAGCGAAATCCATCGGCCATTGCTGAATTGAAGTAATGTAATCCGATACTTTGTTGCCGCTTTGCAGCGTCATGCGTACGCCATCCACCGCCAAGCGCCCCCACTGCGGTGCAGTTTTGCTCAAATCAGGGGCTTCAGAAAGATAGTCTTGCAGGCGATCAACTTCCAAAACGGCTCTTTCGACTGTCCACCCCATAATGCTCATGGCTTGATAAATGCCGTTCGAAACAACGCAGCCATCGGGAATATCTCTGACCATATAATCTTTGCCGGGCTTGAGAATACTCATGCCCTTGAGAAATTCTTCGCACCGGCTAAGCGGTGCGTTGTCAGGTGCAGGCGCGGTTGTTTGCGCGAATGCTGACGTGGCGGCGAGGGAGAGCAGGACGGTTGGGAGGATGAAGCGCATGTCACCGAATTCTATGTTGAACCAAATAAGATACGCCGCATCATTTCCATATGGTCGCTGCTGTCAACCAGTGACAATGAAAGTAGCTATTTGTCGCTCCAGACCGCAAGCTCGTTGCCTGCAGGGTCGGTGAAATGAAAGCGACGCCCACCAGGGAAGGCAAAGATAGGTTTCACAATCGTTCCACCAGCCTCGGTCACGGAGGCCAGCGTTTCTTCAATTTTTGCCGAATAAAGTACGGGCAAAGGTTTGGCGGTGGCTTGCGGATCGGCATCAAAACCACCATCCAGCCCTTCGGCAAAAGCGGAATAGGTCGGGCCGTAATCAACGAATGACCAGCCAAACGCACGCGCATAGAAACTTTTCGCGGTGTCGAGCGACCCATTGGCCGCAGGCATTTCAAGATAATCGAGCTTGCCGGTGATACGCATGTCCAACTCCAAATGTTCTATATTTGTTCTTATATTGGAGGTAGGTCCGCCAATTTGTCAAGTGATATCGGATTTCGATTAACAGGCCGTTTTGACTATTAAAAGTGAAGTCGGCCCATCAAGATGCAGTCGACAAACTGTCCGTCTCTGAAGGCATCGGATCGCAGAACGCCTTCGCGTTCGAAGCCGAAGTTTTCATATAGCTGAATGGCGTGAAGATTGTCAGCAAACACTGTCAGATCCAGTCGCTGAAGGTTGAGCCAGTTGTCTGCCACGCCAATAATTTCGCGCATAAGGCCAGTGCCGATGCCTTGGCCGTGGCAGTCATCATGCACGCCAATGATTAAAGTCCCGCAATGGATGCGGCGTCCCTTTGCACGTCGAATTCCGACACGACCCACGATTTTGTGATTGAGTACAGCCAATACATCAAACATTGCGTTATCATCCAAATGTGCAAGATATTGGCGAACGCTTTCGATCTTCGCAAAAGGCAGGTGCAACGTACCCGCTCGAAACTTGGGCATGTTGGTCATTGCACATATTTCTTCCGCATCCTCTACGTTTGGAGCGCGATACGTGAGTGCATCTGGTGCTGAAATCATGGAGCCTCCGGTAAACACAGTTCCGAAGCCTAACCGCTCAACAGGCAGCCAGCCATTGCAAGAAACCTATCCCTATTTGTCTGGCTTCCTCATTAAATTTGCGCATCATGACTACCGCATCGACCCAAAATCGAGTGCGATTTTTGGAAAGCACAATGCGTAGATTCAATGAGTTAGAGCGGCCTTTGTGCTCCGAAGGGACGTACGGCGCTATAGAGCGTGTTGCGCTTAATCGCACCCACAACGCTCGCTCTAGATTCTTTTAATTGCCGCATGTTCGCGGGAACTCAAATGAATCCATTTGAGCACGACATGCTTTAGCCTTAGCGGTCTAATCGATTCTATTACGGTGCTTTGTCTTTTTTGATTGGCAGGCAACGACTTGATCGCATAAGCACGAAGATAATTTCTGCAGGCCTGTGGAAAAAGCACAGGCATTGCGGACCGTTACCTGCGCAAGGGAGGCCAGCATGGCGAAGTGGGTGTACGCATTCGGTGATGGTAAGGCAGAGGGCGCTGCGAGCGATCGCAACCTTCTCGGTGGCAAAGGAGCGAACCTGGCTGAAATGAGCAGCCTTGGTCTGCCAGTGCCGCCCGGTTTTACAATAACGACCGAAGTGTGCACCTCCTATTACGACCATGAACGCACCTATCCCGACGAACTCGATGGGCAGGTGCAAAAGGCACTGAACCATGTTGCAGATCTGACCGGCCGCGCATTTGGCGGCACGGAAAAGCCGTTGCTGGTTTCGGTGCGTTCTGGCGCGCGCGCCTCCATGCCAGGCATGATGGATACGGTTCTGAACCTTGGCCTCAATGATGAGACCGTTCAGGCTATCGCGCGAGAGGCTGGTGACGAGCGTTTTGCTTACGACAGCTATCGCCGCTTCATCCAGATGTATTCAGATGTGGTGTTGGGTGTCGACCACGGTTTCTTTGAAGAAATTCTGGAAGACAAGAAGGCCGATCTTGGTGTCGAAGTCGATACAGCGTTGAGCGCTGATGACTGGAAGGAAGTCATCGGGCTTTATAAGGCCAAGGTCGAAGAAGAACTGGGCGCGCCATTTCCGCAAGACCCGCGTGAGCAGCTTTGGGGTGCGATCAGCGCAGTCTTCTCAAGCTGGATGAATGCGCGCGCTATCACCTATCGCCGTCTGCATAATATCCCAGCGCAATGGGGAACCGCCGTCAATGTTCAGGCGATGGTTTTCGGCAATATGGGCGAAACCTCTGCAACGGGCGTTGCCTTTACCCGTAATCCTTCCACCGGCGAAAAGAAACTCTACGGCGAGTTTCTGGTCAATGCACAGGGCGAAGATGTGGTTGCAGGCATTCGCACGCCGCAGAACATTACCGAGGAAGCGCGAATTGCCGCTGGTTCCGACAAACCGTCGCTTGAAAAGGTAATGCCGGAAGCATTTGGCGAGTTTCTGAAAGTGGCTAGCCGACTTGAGCGGCATTATCGCGACATGCAGGATCTCGAATTTACCATCGAACGTGGCAAGCTCTGGATGCTGCAAACGCGCTCGGGCAAGCGCACGGCCAAAGCAGCGTTGAAAATGGCTGTCGAGATGGCCGCCGAAGGATTGATTACTGAAGAAGAAGCCGTGCTGCGTATTGATCCGGCAGCGCTTGACCAGCTTTTGCATCCGACCATCGATCCTCGTGCCGAGCGCATCGTTATCGGCCAGGGACTGCCAGCTTCGCCGGGGGCTGCGACAGGTGAGATCGTGTTTTCGTCGGAAGATGCTGAACAGGCCAAGTCTGAAGGCCGCAATGTTATCCTCGTGCGCGTTGAAACGAGCCCGGAAGATATTCACGGCATGCACGCGGCCGAAGGCATTCTGACAACACGCGGCGGCATGACCAGTCATGCCGCAGTTGTTGCACGCGGTATGGGTAAGCCTTGTGTGTCTGGCGCAGGATCGCTGCGTGTCGATTACCGCAACGGCACGATGCTGGCCGCAGGTCAGACGTTCAAAAAAGGCGATATTATCACCGTTGATGGCGGCAGCGGTCAGGTACTGAAGGGGGCGGTTGCCATGTTGCAGCCGGAGCTTTCCGGCGACTTTGGTCAGCTGATGCAATGGGCGGATAAGACACGTCGCATGAAAGTGCGGGCCAATGCGGAAACACCTGCAGATGCCCGAACAGCACGTTCATTCGGCGCGGAAGGCATTGGGCTCTGCCGTACTGAGCATATGTTTTTCGAAGGCGAACGCATTATAGCAATGCGCGAAATGATCCTTGCCGACAAAGAGGAAGGTCGTCGCACGGCTTTGGACAAGCTTCTGCCGATGCAGCGTTCGGACTTTGTCGAACTGTTCGAGATCATGAAGGGGCTGCCGGTTACAATCCGCTTGCTCGATCCGCCGCTCCACGAATTCCTGCCGCGCACGGACGAAGAAGTCGCGGAAGTTGCAAGTGCTATGGGTGTCGATGCTGATAAGCTGCGCGAACGTTCCGAGAGCTTACACGAATTCAATCCGATGCTGGGCCATCGCGGATGCCGTTTGGCCGTGTCTTATCCAGAGATTGCTGAAATGCAGGCGCGAGCGATCTTTGAGGCCGCAGTCGAAGCTGGCAAAAAGACCGGCGAACCGGTGGTGCCGGAAGTCATGGTGCCGCTGGTTGGTCTCAAGGCAGAGCTCGATTTTGTCAAAGCGCGCATTGATGCTGTGGCAAAAGAGGTTATCAGCGAAGCTGGCGTTCAGATCGATTATATGGTTGGCACTATGATCGAGCTGCCACGTGCGGCTTTGCGTGCTGCCGAGATTGCAGAGACCGCAGAGTTCTTCTCATTTGGTACGAACGATCTCACGCAGACGACATTTGGTATTTCGCGTGATGATGCTGCTCCGTTTCTTTCGACTTACCAGAGCCGTGGTTTGATCGAACAGGACCCGTTCGTCTCGCTTGATTTAGAGGGCGTGGGTGAACTGATCCAGATCGCCGCCGAACGTGGACGTAAAACGCGCGACAATCTCAAGCTTGGTATCTGTGGCGAACATGGCGGCGATCCGACGTCGATAGCTTTCTGCGAGAAGACCGGGCTTGATTACGTGTCCTGCTCGCCTTTCCGTGTGCCGATTGCACGTCTGGCGGCAGCGCAGGCCTCAGCACGAAATAGCGCGTCCCGAAAAGTGTGAAGCCGTTTTCGGACAAGATGCGCGTCAATTGAAGACTTGAGAAGGCCCATCTGATTGAATCAGATGGGCCATAAAATTATGTGCCATAATTCGGCTTTGGTTCTGGCGCTGTAAACTGTGATTCTTAACGCCAGAACTTTGTTTATCGGGGCAGATATGTTGCGTCAGTTATTTGCGGCGGGGGTCGCGCTCATTTGTTTGAACACTGTGGCCAGCGCATATGATGCGCTTCCGCAGCCGGAAAACAACGAAAAAATCAGAATTGTAGAACCACAATTGCGTATTGCAAAGGGTGGGGCGGCTGCGCCGCAAGTGGCGCTGACGCTCGATGCCTGCATGGGGAAAACGGATCACCGTATTCTCGATGTATTGGTGCAGAAACGCATTCCGGCGACGATTTTTGTTACTGGACGCTGGCTGAAGCAGAATGCGGAAGCCTTTGCGCTGATGAACGCGCATCCTGACCTCTTCGACATTGAGAACCACGGCAATATGCATGTGCCAGCCATAACCAATGTGCAGACCATGTATAATATCAAAACAGCGGGTTCACTGGATGCCGTTCGTTCGGAAATTGATGGTGGTGCCGATGCAATCGCCAAGTCAGGCGCTTCAAAGCCGCAATGGTATCGTGATGCAACCGCCCGCTATTCGACCGATGCGGTTAAACTCGCGACGAGCATGGGCTACAAAATCGGCGGTTATTCATTGAACGGCGATCAGGGTGCATCGCTGCTTGCGCCTGTCGTTGCAAGGCGCATTTCGGCTGCACGCGATGGTGATGTCATCATTTCGCATATCAATCAGCCAACGCGCTCGGCAGGTGAGGGCGTGGCCAAGGGCATTCTGGCACTTCAGGCCAAGGGCATGAAGTTTGTGAAGCTAAGAGACGTTGAGACGTCCATGACGCTCAACCCGGTGCCGAACCATAATCTGCACGCAGGCGCACCTGCGACACTTGCAAAGCCGCCCGCAAACAAGTGATGGTTTTAAGTTCTAGAGCGTGTCGCGCTTAATAGCACCTATGACGCACGCTCTAGATTCTTTTAATTGTCGCATGTTCGCGGGAGCTCAAATGAATCCATTTGAGCACGACATGCTTTAGCTACCGTTTGTCTTGTCCTTTGGGGACAGGCTTTTCATGACTGCTGCGTAATTGCGTCCAAGGCTTTCAAACAAAGCATTCTCGCCAGTCAATGGGGCAACGGAAAGCGTTGTGCCGTCATTGCCCAACGTGACAAAAACAACCTGATCTTGTGGTTGGCCTGCAATAGCAATAGCGCCAATACGTTGTGTTTCACTGGTGTCGAGCGCAGGCATGTTGAACAGAACTTCTCCGCCCACACGTTCTGCTGCCTTGGCAAGGGCAGTGTCAAATCCTTCGATCAGAACGTCGATGGCTCCGAGCGCAAATTCAAGCTCGACTGCTTCCAGCGTCATTACATCCTGATCGGCTTCAGCAGCGCTGGATGTAGCTGGCTCATGGCCATTATGAAGGGTGCGATCCATGTCGTCCTCTCCGACGAATCCGAAAAAAGCCCCCATATACGCGATCATGCCCTTCGTTAGAAGTTGCTGCAATAGCTTTTATATTGATTTCACTCTATT